>Ga0247727_10001793_pt1 | contig 50040 bp, 50 predicted proteins | sample WisWelCaveWW1625_FD_202498 | JGI IMG/M metagenome (GOLD analysis project Ga0247727, IMG submission 202498) | Biofilm microbial communities from Wishing Well Cave, Virginia, United States - WW16-25 | ecosystem: Environmental > Aquatic > Deep subsurface > Groundwater > Cave microbial mat | place...
GCAGCGGCAAACCAGCGCGCTTCACTTGGTGCAATTCCTTGCTACCGGACAGGGCGAAATTCTATCAGCCCGCTCTGCGGCGTCGCAACCCTGCCGCAGCACCCCGCATCCAATTCCCGATGCTGCGCCAATTCTTGACTTCAACTGGAGCCGTCCGTACAATCGTTCGTTTAACCGAGGGGGAAATTTGCGACCGGTGAGTTCAGCGATGGACAAAAAGCGGACTGACTACTACAAAAAGAAACTCGAAGGCAAGCGTGAGGATCTCCTGAAAATGATTGCGCGCACGGAACAGGAAGGCCGCGCGGCTGACGAGGATCCCACCGTGGACCTTGCGGACAAGGCCGCCAATTCCTATACCAAGGAGTTCCTGTTCGGCCAGACCAACCACGAGCGAGCCCTCCTTCATATGGTGGAGGAGGCGCTCGGGCGGATGAAGTCCAGCACCTTTGGCCTGTGCGTGAATTGCCAGGACGAAGTCCAACTAAAGCGACTCGAAGCAGTGCCGTGGGCCCGCCACTGTCTCTCCTGCCAGGAAAAACAGGAGCAGGGACGGCTGTAGTCTCTTCTTCACAACTGCCTCTTTTCCCCAGCCCGGTACAGGTGTATTTTCTCTGCGTGCCGGACCGACGGCCTCTCCCTTCCGTGCTCCGTGGAGTCCTACGCGAAGCTCTGGATACTCTTACGTCGCTGATTCTTCCGGCGCCCTGCCGCATCTGCGAATCTCTGCTTCTCGAGGCCAGCCGCATTCCTGTCTGTTCAGGCTGTTTGTTACGCATCCGTCCCTTGGCTGGGCCCTCCTGCCAGTGCTGCGGGCGTCCCTACTTCTCGCCAGTTGCGGCTGTCAGCGCGCAGCCGCTCTGCCAGTTGTGCCGCCGCACAACTTATGCCTTCGACCACGCGCGCAGTTTTGCCGCCTACGATGATCATCTTGCTCGCGCCATCATCCTTTTGAAATACCACGCCGTCACTTCGCTTGCGGGGTGGTTCGCTTCGCACCTCGCTGACCGCATCGCGGCGGAGCCCGCCGTCTTTCCTGCCGACACGGTCCTTCCGGTTCCTCTGGACGCCGCGCGTCGCCGCGAGCGCGGCTTCAACCAGGCGGAGTTGCTCGCCAGGCCGCTGGCCAAGAAGCTCGGCTTGCCCCTGCAGTCGTCGTGGCTTTTGCGCACCCGGCCCCGGCCGGAAAAACTCCGGCTCTCTCGCCGCGAGCGCTGGACCACGGTCCGTGGCGCTTACGAGGTGCGAGAGAACGCCCCGGTTGACAACCTCCGGCTATTACTGGTAGATGATGTATTCACTACAGGCGCGACGCTGGACGCCTGTGCCAGGGCTTTGAAGAGGGCCGGAGCGGCTGCCGTTACCGGCATCACTGTCGGCCGCCTTCTCCCTGCCTGGTGGAGTGCCGCCGCCCCGGACAACAATCCCGGCCGCGGGGGCATCCCATCGAGCGCAGGCCAAAGCAGCGGAGACGCTAGCAGATGACCATAAAGCACAAGCTCAGACTACGGCCCCGGCCCCATCTCCATTCCGAGACTTTCGCCGGAGGCAACCTGCCGGGGCAGGCGCTCCATGCAAGTCCCGCCCGCGCATCGGTTCTGCAGGAGCCGGTCTTGGTGCTGAACGCCACCTACGAGCCCATCAATGTCACGGCCGTCCGCCGTGCCGTCGCCCTGGTCCTCAAGGGTATCGCGCAGGCGGAAGAGCACAACCAGAAAGAGATTCACTCGGCCCGGGAGGCTATCGCTGTCCCGTCGGTCATTCGGCTGCTGGCGTACCGCCACATCCCGCAGCAGACCCGCGCCCTGTCGCGCAAGAACATCCTGTTGCGTGATCGCAATACCTGCCAGTTTTGCGGCCACGTCTTCCCGGCCTCAGAGCTCACTCTGGACCATGTGATGCCGCGCTCCCGCGGTGGTCATTCCTCCTGGGAAAACCTGGTGGCCTGCTGTTACCAGTGCAATAACCGCAAAGGAGACCGCACGCCGGAAGAAGCAGGCCTCCTGCTTGCGCGCCGCCCGCGTCCGTTCACTCTCCACACATCGCGCCAGTTGATGCGTATGCTCGGGCGTCAGGATGAGAAGTGGCGGAAATACCTTTTCGAATAGGCGCTTCGGGGCGGCATTCCGGCCGCCCCTCTCTACTCCATCAGGACAGCTGGAGAGTCAGACCTTCCCGGGCGGCGATGGTGTTTCGGAACTTCCGTCTGGCTTGCCGAAGGATGGTATCGATCATCTTGTCGTTGTGGTCCGGGTCGTGGTGGAATAAAACTAGTTTCTTCACTTCGGCCTCGCGGCAAATTTTTACGGCTTCCTCCCAGGTTGAGTGACCCCAGTTCTTTTTGGCCGTCTTGTATTCGTGCGGTGTGTATTGCGAGTCGTAGATGAAAAGGTCGGCGCCCTGTGCCAGCGCTCGGACGTTCTGGTCGCCCGCCGAGTTCCCCGGCTCGTTGTCGGTTGCATAGACAACGGTCTTCCCGTGGTGTTCGATGCGGAACCCCATGCACCCCTGGGGGTGGTTCAACCGTTTCGTGGTAATCGTCAGGCTGTCGTAGGCGCTGCGTTCCTCTCCGATTTCATAGAAATGCCGGTGGGCCAGCATGGCCATCATATCCACCGGAAAGTACGGGTTGATCATCTGGTCTTGCAGCGCTTTTTCCACCGTTGTGTCCGTCGACCGGAAGGAGTGGAACACAAAATAATTGGCGCGGCTGTAGAGGGGCGTGAAGAACGGAATGCCCTGGATGTGGTCCCAGTGATAGTGGCTCAGAAAAACGCGGGCCTGGATGGGCCGCTTGCCGAACTCCCTGCGCAGCTCATTCCCCAGACGTCGCAGGCCAGTCCCGCAATCGAATATGAAAATGCCTTCGCGCGTTCGGATTTCCACGCAGGACGTATTGCCGCCGTAACGCAGATTCTCCCGCTGAGGCGTCGGTGTGGATCCCCGGACTCCCCAGAACCGCGCGTACATCGCTCCCCCCGGTCCGGGGCCTCGCCGAACAGGTTCCCGGTTGTCGGCATCATCTCACGGATCAAGTGCTTGTCAACGTCCTGGTACCCGCCCCCTCCTCCCAGATTATTCAGGCATCCATGTCGATGGTACGTGCATCGAATCTTGACAAGACCACTCTAGGACACACCCCGGGAAGCAGCTGAGGCTATGCCGAAGCTGCTTCCTCTTTTTCGGCGCCTCCCCGAACTCCCTTACTGCCGGAAAACAACCTGGAGCTCGCTTCGCCAGTTCTCATTCAATCCTATCCGTGTGACGGAGATTTCCGGAAGGAAGTACCGCAGGAGGATTTCTCCTGCCGAGTGGAATCGAAACCCAGGCGCCACCAGGAATAGCAGCGGTGCCGCTGCCTGCAATTCCACGCCCGTGAAGTATCCGTACCGCTGCAGAGTTCCCTCTTTCTGGTGTTCTCTCACTCGCAGCCAGTAGCTCAGGCCCTGCAGTGGCAGGTGGATGTCCTCGCTCGCTTTCAGTTCGATCACCACCAGCCTTCCGTCGCGCGTGACGCCCAGCAAATCAATCACTCCCCGGTCCGCAATCTCCATCGCGGGAACCTGACGGTAGAGGTGATGCGGGTCCAACCGCGCATCCACTCGCCTGGGGTCGGCCAGCACACTGGCTTCCAGCCAGCGTTCGGGCTGCACCCGGAACAGCGGATGGTTCCTGTCTTTCGCCTGCGGATTTCGGCAAAGTTGAAGTCTCTCCACGCAGTCCTCAACGGTTTTGAAGCTTTGGCCGCCCAGGGCTCCGGCCTCAGTGTACTCCATTCGTTCATCCTTCCAGCGCGCAAACTCCAGTCCTCGGAAACGCAACACAACTTCTCGCGAACCCGGAGGTACCACGCGGTCAATGGCTTCCGGCGCGAGCTGCCTCACTCTTTCCACTGCTGGCATCGCTGCTTCCAGCGCCTGTTCCGAATCACGCCGGTGCGCCAGCCAAATGGCCCGGTTCCCCGTGTCCCGCACCTCGACGCGTCGCACCAACCGTCCCGCTTCTTCCAGCTCGTACAACTCAATCTGCGCGTCCGGCGACAGTCCTCGCATCCGCAGCGCCGTCTCTGTGGCGGCTCCGGCAGGCATGAATAAGCGCAATCCCGCGAACTGTTTGACGCTGGATTGTTCCCGCTGCCAGTCCAGCCACAACAAGCCAAAGGTCAGAGCCTCGTCCACGGTCCCGGCGCCCTCGGCAGCGGAAACCGCCAGCACCGCGCGCCGCGTCTGCCGCTGCTTCACGCCAGCCTGCACTCCGCGCACGTAGAGTCTTGAAAAGGAATGCTCCAGGTCCGGAGCCATGGTCAGCAGCTGGACACGCTCGTCTGGGAACTGCTCTGCGAGGATCTCCGCGAACCGCGCCCTGAATCGTTCCCGGCTCAGCCGGCCCTCCGGAAGCGGCGCACCTGCCAGGGCCATTTCCAGCTGAACAGCGTTGACCCTCCCGAAGCGTTCCACTTCCAGTACAACTCGCTCCGGCGATCTTTCTACCAACCGCATCACTCGCCGCACCAGCGACCGCTCACTCGACCACAGATGCAGCAACGTGCGCCCGCCGTGCCGCCGTACTTCGAAACGGAACCCCTCGAGCTCGGGCATCCGCCGCCCGCCTTCGCGCACCTCCACGCTCCCGGCGGACGTCAAAGCTGCCAGGTACTCGTCCAGCGTTTCGAGGGTTTCGCCGGCCGTTTTCGCGCTACGCGGGCGCATAGCTGTAGTGACTTCTACTCCAGCACCAGGCCAGTGACACGGAACGTGGGGTGCTGCTGGTTCCAGTCGACCGGGACGTGCTCAAAGTTGAGTTGAAATTCACGGCTGCGCCCTGCCGGCAGCGGCGAGTTCGTCGGCCCCGGCAGCCCGAACGGCCGCAGCGTGTCCCGGAGCACCACTTGATTCATCGAATCTCTGAACTCAATCCTGATTTCGATATCGCGGATCGCGTGTGTCCCCTTGTTCTCGAGCACGCCGTGAATGAACGTAATTTCCTGGTTCAGCAGGTTTGATGCCCGGGACATCCTGATATTACTGAAGCCAATCCGTTCCGCATACGCTGTCTCCTCGGCTCCCATCGGTAGCCGCTGCTGGGGCTCAGTCTTCGACCCTCCGCCTCCCGTGGACAGCTGCACGACCCCCGCGATCAGTAGGACGCCGAGCGCCCCCGCCAACAGGGGCCAGGGGAACTCGCGTTTCTCCCCTCCATCCATCTCCGCTCCCGGCGCGCGTCCACCTATCTCCCGAACGAAAGCCGCACAGCCAGCGGCTCCGGCAATCCCGCGGTCAGCATGCGCCGCTGCACCGATTCGATATCATACGGCACCCGCCAGAAGTCCACGATCCGCCGCTCCACATCCGCAATGGCAAACCCTGCACGCGGGTCGCCGTCCCGTGGCTGGCCTGTCGAACCCGGGTTTAACAGGTAGCGTGTGTCACCCTGGATCTCCAAGGACGCTTTGCTCACACTGCTGTGCACGGATCCTCCCGCGGATGTCGCCGTCCGGATCGAGAGTACCTCAATCTGGTTGTTACGGAATGAATACCCGCCCTGCAGGTGGGTGTGGCCGAAAAAGCTGACCTGCGTCGGCGCTCCCAGCAAACCGTCCAACGCCTGCGCCGGTGCAAACACGTATTCGTCCTCGTCAAGGAGCGAGCCGTGGATCAGTGTAAAGCCTTCGGACTCCAATGGCCCTTGCGTCAATTCCTTCAAATACGCCATATTTTCTGCCGTCAGATTCTCGCGTGTCCATAATGCGGCTTGGCGCGCCACCGGATTGAAGTCGTCCGCGTTGGTCAGCCCGGTGCACGCCTTGTCGTGGTTTCCTCGGATTACGGAAACCACGATCGGCCGGACCCGATCCGTAGCCTCGTTCGGATCCGGGCCGTAGCCGACGATGTCGCCCAGGCAGACTGCGCGATCCCACTGGCCCTCGGCAGCTTTCAGTGCCGCTTCCAGCCCGGTAAGGTTCGCGTGCACGTCGCTGAGAATGAGGATGCGCATTTCGGATTTTTTGGCTCGCTGCTTCCTCGTGAGAACCCTGTGTCTTTCCCTCCGGAGGCAAGCCGGGAGTGTAGCACGCCTTCCATTTCCAGCAAGAACACCCGCTTTGCACACTCTCCGACAATCTACCTGATGAGCATGCAGTCTCCGTAGCTGTAGAAACTGTAGCCATTCTGGATGGCGTGCTGGTAAGCCGAAAGGATTCTTTCCCGGCCCGCAAACGCTGCCACCAGGATCAGCAGACTCGACTTGGGCAGATGGAAATTGGTCAGCAGCTGACGCACCACCCGAAATTCATACCCGGGGAAGATGAACAAGCTGGCTTCTCCCTGTGCCCCCCTCGTATCCCACTTCTCGCTGTCAAGAAAGCCCTTCGTCGCTGCATCCTCCAGCGCACGGACTACGGTCGTGCCCACAGCCAGCACAGGGCTTCCTGCGTCCCGCGCCTGGCGGATCCGCTGAATCACCGTGCCGGTGATCTCGTAGGCCTCGCTGTGCATCACATGGTCTTCCACGCGCTCCACCCGGACGGGTTGAAACGTGCCCAACCCCACGAATAGAGTAATCGCGCAAACCTCGATGCCTCGCCCCTGAATCTCTCTCAAAATCTCCGGAGTGAAGTGCAGGCCCGCCGTCGGCGCCGCCACCGCACCGGGTTGATTCGCGAAAACTGTCTGGTAACGCTCCCTGTCGCTGGCTTCATCCGGTCTGGCAATGTAGGGCGGCAGCGGGATATGTCCGTATTGTTCGATCTTCGCCGGCCCACTGGAATCCCCGGCTGGGCTCAAGAACCGCAGTCTCCGGACGCCAAACTCTCCCCTTCCCACAACCTCTGCCTCGAGGGCCCCTTCACCAAAAAGGACTCGCTCCCCAACTCGCATCTTCCTACCCGGACGCACCAGCGCCGCCCACTCATCCGGTGCTATCTGACGCGTTAGTAGGACCTCGATTCGCGCCGAAAGATGCCCCTGCCCTCTGGAGTCACCGCCATCGGCAAGAACTCCCGCCCGCCGGCCGAAGAGCCTCGCCGGTATCACACGCGCGTTGTTGACGATGATCAGTTCGTCGCCCCGCAGGAGTTCCCGCAGGTCAGCAAACTTCCGATCCTCGCATTCCCCGGCGGGCCCCCCGCGCGGGACCACCAGCATCCGCGATGCGCCGCGTTCGGCCGCAGGGTATTGTGCAATCCTCCCCGGGGGCAAGTCATAGGCGAACTCACTCAGTCTCATTAGCCGTGGTCCTCTTGGATTCGGTCCGGCATTCGGAACACCCGGCTGTGGTATCCGCCAGCTATTTGTGATATGACCGCACCGTTACCGGGGTTCGCCAGTGCGGCTTACCCCGGCCGCGCTCTCCCGCGCCGCCCCCGGTTCCATTCTAGCGAAGCATTTGGCAAATGTTTTCACGAGAGTCGCTTATGTCAAGCCCTTCGGTCGCTCGCCAGGCCTCTCCGCAAGCCGTCATCAGTACTCGCGGCGCCGAGCGCCTTCACGCCGGGCACGTCTGGGTGTACCGCAGCGACGTACGCTCGGTAACCGGCGGCACTGGAGACGCCGTCCGCGTGCTGGACAACCGCAACCGATTCCTAGGAATGGCATTCTATAGCGACCGGTCCCAGATCGCCCTTCGGCTCCTCACCCGCGACGATGTCACCATTGATCGTCCCTTCCTGGCCGGCCGCATCCGCTCCGCCGCCGCTTTCCGATCTTCTGTCGTGCAGGATTCCGAAGCCTTTCGCCTCATCTATTCAGAGGCGGACCAGTTGCCCTCTCTCATCGTGGATCGCTACGCCGACTACCTGGTCATTCAGACCCTCAGTCAGGCCACGGAGCGCCGAAAGTCAGAAATTGTGGAAATTCTGGTCGAGCAGTTTTCCCCTCGTGGCATTCTTGAACGCAACGACCCCAAGGTGCGCCTGCTCGAAGGTCTCGACCAAAAGGTCTCCCTGCTCTACGGCGAAGTACCCACCGAAGTCCACGCATCAATGAATGGAATCCGCTTCTGCTTTGATCTGTTCCACGGGCAGAAGACGGGGGGATTTCTCGACCAGCGCGAAAACCTCCGCGCCGCCGCGGCCCTCGCCCACGGCGAAGCATTGGATTGCTTCACTTATAACGGGGGATTTGCTCTTCATCTCGCAAAGCAATGTACCCAGGTTGAAGCGCTGGACCTCTCCCCGCTGGCAGTGGAAGCCGGCCGCCGCAACCAACAGCTCAATGGCATTGAAAACGTCACCTTCCGCGATGCCAATGCCTTCGATGTGCTCAAGGCCTACGACGACTCCGGAAGGCGCTTTGATACCATCGTCCTCGACCCACCTGCCTTCGCCAAGAACAAGGCCAGCGTCGAGGCTGCCCGCCGCGGTTACAAGGAGATCAACCTCAGGGCCCTGAAGCTCCTCCGCCCTGGCGGCTACCTGATCACATGCTCCTGCTCCCACCACATTCCCGAATATCTATTCTTCGATATCGTTGGGGAAGCTGCGATGGATGCGCGGCGGTCCGTAGCTGTTGTGGACCGCAGAACCCAAGCAAGAGACCACCCTATCCTCCTCACTGTCCCCGAGACCCACTACATTAAGTGCCTCATACTGCGAATCTTATAGGAAAAGTACGCTTCCGAGTACACCGGATAGGGGCCTTAAAATCTGTTTGACAGTAACAAACTCATATTATATTATGCGTGTGCACTAATAGACAGGAGGCGCTCTATGAGCACTATCACTCGCTGGGAACCGCTTCGAAACTTCCTCTCACTGCAGGATCGATTCCATCGCTTGTACGAGGACAAGCTCTTCCGTGCTCGGGGCAACGCCGCCGCCCTGACCGCATGGGCGCCGGCCGTGGATATCTACGAAACCGGCAACGATTTGGTTGTCAAGGTGGACTTGCCTGAAATTGATTCAACAAACTTTGGATATCCGCGTCGAGAACAACACGCTCACAATTCGTGGCGTGCGCAAGTCCGAATCTGCGGTCACCGAGGACAGTTATCTGCGGGTTGAGCGGGCCTTCGGCTCGTTCAGCCGCGGCTTTTCGCTGCCGAGCACAGTCAACTCTGAGGCCATCCGGGCCGAATACAAGGACGGCGTATTGACCGTCACTCTGCCCAAACGGGAGGAGTCCAAGCCCCGGCAGATCAAGGTCGCTGTGAACGCAAACAGCTGATGACGCTACCCCGGGGGCGGCTATCGTCACCACAGCCGCCCCTTATTATCTGCCATGTAAACTATGGAGGTAGGTAGATATGCTCCGCTTTCACAAATGCACGGTGAAGGCGCAGGTGGCGCGGTCAGTTTCCGGCGCGCGGACGTGACCACGCATGCCGCCTGATTCGGAGGTAGCCGCTCCGGCCGGAATGGCATCCAATTGTGTGAAACCGTTCAAAAGGGTATGGACAAATGAGCCGGAGAGGAGCCCTGCCGCTGCCGGTCGCATTTGACGGGCCGTGACTCGCAGCCTAGACTGATCAACTGGGAAGGAGTGCGAGGAGATCGATGAATACGTTTAAGACTGCTCTGCTGCTGACCAGCCTCACGCTGGTCCTGCTGTTCTCCGGCCAGTTGATTGGCGGAGAGAGGGGCATCACCATTGCCTTGGGCATGGCTGCGGTAATGAACCTGTTCGGCTACTTCATGTCCGACAAGATCGCCCTGGCCATGAGCGGCGCGCAGCCCGTCTCGCGCGAGCAGGCACCGCGCCTCTACGCCATCACGGAGCGGCTCTGCCAACGCGCGGGCATCCCGTTGCCTCGGCTCTATCTGATCCCGCAAGCTGCGCCGAACGCTTTTGCCACCGGCCGCAGCCCGCGCCACTCCGCTGTGGCTGTCACGGCCGGCCTGCTCGAACTGTTGAACGAGGATGAAGTCGAAGGTGTGATCGCCCACGAGCTCGCCCACGTGCGCAACTACGACATTCTGACGGCTTCCGTGGCATCCATGCTCGCCGGTGCGATCACCTATCTCGCCCAGATGGGCCATTTCGCGATGCTCTTCGGCGGGGGCCACCGTTCCCGCGACGATGAAGGTGGCGGCGGCAACGCCTTTGTCGCCCTGCTGATGCTGATCCTGGCCCCTCTCGCAGCCACCCTGATTCAGCTCTTCATCTCGCGCACGCGCGAGTACGCCGCCGACGCTAGTGCCGCGCAAATGGTCGGCCATCCGCATGGCCTGATCCATGCGCTCGAAAAACTGGGCTACTACAATAAACGCCTGCCGATGGATGTCTCCCCGGCCAGCGCTTCGATGTTTATCGTTGCTCCCCTCACGGGCGGCGGCTGGACCAGTATGTTCAGCACCCACCCGGCGCTCGAGAAGCGAATCGCCGCGCTCCGCGAGCTGGTCATAGCCCGCTAGCTTGCTCTCTACTTTGAACTTTGAACGTCCCGTCCCGATCGTGACGGGACACTTCATTTTCGAGGTGTAAAACTCCGCGGGCGGTCCGGGAGCGGCTAGATTTTCAACCAGCAGAAGTCCTTCGTTAGCGGCGTCTGGTTCAGTATCTCGCCCCGCTCCTTGCCCACGCCGACGCAGTTCGAATGGTTATATCCGTAGCCGCCCTCCAGGTCGTACAGCCCCGGCTCATTCGAAAACGTCATGTTTTCGACCAGCACCGTTTCATCCCCCAGCGAAAGATACGGCAACTGATGCCCCTCCATCCCCTGGCCGTGCGCCGGGCGGTGATATACATACCTTTCCAGCCCGGCCCTGCGCGCCAGCGCCAGCACGCCTTCGGCCACCGCATTGCATTTCGTCCCCGCTTTGCACAACTCCGCCTGCCGCAGAGTCATCTCCGTGTGGACTTCCCACAGCTTGCTTTGCAGGTCATTCATTGGTGCGATGTGCAAAGCCCGGTAGCCTTCACCCCCGTATCCGCCAATCAGGATTACCGATGCAATCTGCACGGCCTGCCCGCGCGAGATGGGCATGTGGAAAAACTGGTTGGGATGCGGATACGCCGTGGCCACTCCGGCCCGACACCCGAACCCCAGCCGGATCCCCACGGCGCTGTGCGCCCGCCCCGTCACTTCCGATCCCATGGCTGCCATCAGTGTGCGCGTCCCAAATTCCTCGGTGGCTCGTCTCACGTCAAAGTCAGTGATGGCGGTTCCGCGTTCAGCGATGAAGTTCCGTGCAAAGTGGAGCATCGCGTCGTGCAGCGCAATCGCCTTGCGGTTCAGCTCCATCTCCTCCGGGGTCTTGACCTGCCGCATCTCCAGCAGGTCGCGCGAAACATCTTCCAGCGTGGCCTCGGGCAATGTGTCCTTGAATTTTTTCGCCACCGACGGCACAGCCTCTCGGTCCAACCCGATTTTCCCTTTGCCCCATCCGCGCTTTGCCAAGCCTTTCAGCATCCACACGAAGAGATCTTCGCGCGGCCCGGCTTTCCACGCCACTTGGTTGTAGGGCCCTGCGTGCGGAAAATCGAAGTACCACTCATATTCCTTCACCCACCACGTCGCAGCCATGTCACGGTCGAGTCCAGGGATGAACGCCACGAGTTCGCCCACGGCCGGCACGAACAGATAGTTGGGCCGCTCTGTTTCGGTCAGAAAAATCCCTGTCAGGTAGTTCCGATTGAGCGCGTCCGCTACAATCGCGCTGGTCAGTCCTTTCCGTGCCAGGGATTTCTGAAGCCGCTTGACTGTGGCGCGATACCAATCGACGGACAGCCGGAACGGCGGCCGCAGCGTGGGCACCACCCCAGGTTTCACGTCGTCTCGCCCGGCTTCCAACGAGAATGTCGCGGTGGCCCCGATGGCGGCTGCTGTCATGAATCTGCGTCGTGATGGCATGGGGTTTCTCCTTCTGGAAACAGCGATCGCGGCGACATTCTACCCGGAGCTCCCTTGCCCCGCCACCCCAGGCAAAGTCCCCCAGTTTCGGGGCCTGTTCGAGCGATTCGCTCCCGAAATTTCTATTCTCAACGTAAAGATTGCGAGGCCTAGTACCCGCTGCCCAACTTCGCGCCAGACCCGCTCGCCCCATTAAGAGTTTTTTAATCAATATCTTACAACCAGGCAGGCCACAACGCGGATTTGGAAATGGGAGTGCTCCTTGCACGCACTGCAAGGGAATCTTGGAATCACGAAAGGACTTTAGATGAGCGAAGATCATCAGCAATTGAACATTACAGAATCAGGAGCTGCAAGCGCGCCGCGCTGGGTCGGTCTGGCAGTGGCCATGCTGTCCATTGCCTGCCTGGCAGCCCTTGGATTCGGTGTGAATGCTGCGCAGCGCCTGTCAGGCGCGGAGCAGGCCGTCGCACAGGTTTCCACCCTCGAACAGAGTGTGGCAGTGCTGAGCATGCGTTTGGCGCAGGCGGAAGAAACCAACGCCCAGGTTCAGGGCGAGCTCGGCGTGGTCACAGACCGCCTGAAACTCACCCAGGACGAGCTTTCCCGCGCGCGACGGCAGACCAAGCAGTTGAAGGCCGATTACACCAAGGGGATCGAGGAGATCGAAACTGCCGTGAAGACGGAACTCGCGGCCAAGGCCAGCGCCGATGACGTCAACACGCGCCTTGGCGCGATCGGCGGCGACATCGCCGGTGTTCGAAGCGACCTCGACGCCACCAAGAACGGCTTCCAGATGGCTCGCAGCGAGATCGGCACGCTGATTGCCCGCAACCACGAGGAAATCGAGCAGCTTCGCCGCCTCGGCCAGCGAGAATATTTCGAGTTCACGCTCAGCGGGAAGGGCCAGCGCGAGAAGCTCGGCAGCGTCTTGGTGGAGCTGCGCAGTACCAACACCAAAAAGAACCATTTCACTCTGGCCTTTTTCGTGGACGATCTGCGCCTGGAGAAGAAAAACCGGCAGGTGAATGAACCGATCTACTTCACCACACGGTCCACCCGCGCCCCGCTCGAGCTGGTGGTCAACCAAGTCGGCAAAAACAAAGTTGTCGGCTATTTGAGCGTCCCCAAGGCTGCTGCGGGCGCCGGATCCGGCACGGGTTTCTAGTTCCTCGATCTGACAACCAAAAAGCAGCCGGGGGAGTGTGCAGTTGGCACTTCCCCGGCTCATTTCCAGTCGCCACAGTAGCGTCTGGCACGGCTCATCCGCTGTTTTATGGACTTCGCAGGGTTCCAGGGAGAGAGTCTTCGCCGTAGCTCCCCGGGCGGCACGCTGTGCCCCTGGACAACGAATGCAGTCTGTGCCAGAGTTCTTTTCCTGCTGCTTCGGGATCTCCGGAGGAACGCAGAACTGATTTTAGGAGGTTGGGAAAATGGCTAAAAGACTTCTGATCTGTTTCATCGGACTTGTCATCGTCGCGGGTGTCACACTCGCGGCGGACAAGCACACAAAGGATGGCAGTTGGAACGGCTGGATCAGCGATTCGCACTGTGCAGCCAAGGGCCAGGGGGCAGACGTCAAGCACGGCGGCTGTGCCGAAAGCTGCGTCAAGAACAAGGGCGCCAAATACGTGCTCCTGAACCCGGATGACAAGAAAGTCTATAACCTGGACCCGCAGGACAAAGCCATCGGCCACGCGGGCCATCACGTCAAGGTCACTGGCACCGTCGAGGGCGACACCATCAAGGTGAAATCACTCGAGATGCTCGGCGAACAGAAGGGCCACGATAAGAAGTAATCTCCCCGGCGGCAGCAGCCGCCGGATTGTTCTCCGGGCAGGAGACACCCGCCGGGCTCTCTCCTGCCCGTTTAGCTTTCGACGCTCGCCCCCACTGCACGGCCGCGGCTGCCGTCTTCCTGTAAGATGATGGCCTTCCGATGCCGCCTCTGCTGATCCACGCCTCCCGCGCTCTCACGCCTCGCGAAGAGATTCGCGACGCCGCCATTCTGATCGAGGACGGGCGGGTTGCCGCCATTGGACCTCGCGATTCGTTGTGCGTGCCGGCGGGCGCCCGCGAAATCGGTGCGCGCGGGCTAACCGCAGTGCCGGGCTTCATAGATGTCCACATCCACGGCGCCGGGGGCCACGACGTGATGGAAGGCAGTCCTTTGGCGCTGGACGCAATTTCCCGCAGCGTCGCGCGGTGTGGCACCACTTCACTCGTTGCCACGACGGTCACTGCCAGCCCGGACGCCACCCGTGGGAGCGTCGAAGGCATCGCAAGCTATATCCGCGAACAGCAGCGAAAAGGCTCGCCCGATGCGCCTTCCGCGGAAATCTTGGGCATTCACCTCGAAGGCCCGTTCATCAGCCGCGTCCGCCGCGGTGTGCATCCCCCGGACTGGATTTCCGCTCCTTCGGTACCGGCGCTACAGCGGTATCTTGACGCGGCCGGGGGCTACGCCCGCATTCTGACTCTGGCGCCGGAGATGGACGGGGCGCTCGAGCTGATTGACGTCGCTCGCAGCGCGGGTCTCTCCGTGGCAGTTGGCCACACGGACGCCACCTACGAAGTCACACGCTTGGCCGTCGCACGCGGCGCGCAACATGCTGTGCACACCTTTAACGCCATGCGCCCGTTCTCCCACCGCGAGACGGGCGTGATCGGGGCCGTGCTCACCTCGCCGGAAATGACCGCAGAAGTTATCGCCGACGGCCTCCACGTGGACGCTGCTGCCATACGCCTGCTCCTGGCTGCGAAAGGCGTGGAGCGCGTTCTGCTGGTCAGCGATGCCACAGCAGCCACCGGAATGCCCGACGGCACCTACACCCTGGGCACGTTCGAAGTCACGGTCGTGGGCGGCGTTTGCCGTAGCCGGGAAGGGAAGCTTGCTGGCAGCACGCTCACACTCGACCGCGCCTTGCGCCACGTGGTCGCCCTGGGCGTCCCACTCTCCGCAGCGCTCGGTATGCTGACCACCAATCCGGCGCGGTTGCTCGGGGTCGCAGGCCGCAAAGGCGTCCTCGCCCCCGGCGCCGACGCGGACATCGTACTGCTCGACGATGCGCTCCAGGTTCGGGGGGTGCTGGCAAGAGGCGCGGCGGGAATGTAATTTGTGACTGGCGACACGCCAATCAAATGTCGCGACCTGCGGGCAGCGAGAAAGAAACGCACGCCAACAGGGGTCAAGAGGTATTTTCAGTTCCTCGGCGAGCCGGTAGGGATCGAAGGGGCTGCAGGCGAAGTAGCGGTCGTCAACGTGGACGGTCGGGACTTTTCGTTTGCCGCCGTTGACCCGCAGGACCAGTTCATCCCCGTCAGGGGTTTCGTCGATGTTGACCTCGCGGTAAGCGATGCCGCGTTCCTGGAGAAACTGTTTCGTCCTTCGGCAGTCGCCGCACCATGGAGTCGTGTACAGAGTGATCGCGCGCATTGGAAACTGGAATCCTCACACCTCAAGGCGCTGGAGGATGCTCCTCGGGTTCGTTGCTTGAGGCGGACCCGGGCGAGCCTTTGGCGGCGACCTGCAACCGGATCAGGGCACGCTGCAGGGCAAACGTAGCGCGGTCCCAGTCCACGTCCGGGTCGCCAAGCTTGCCGAGGCGCTCTTCGGCGCGCTTTTTCGCCGCCTGGGCGCGTTCGCCGTCCACTTCCTCCGCACGATCTGCTCGTTCCGCAAGGACAATCACCCGATCGGGGAGCACCTCGGCATAGCCGTGGACCACAGCCAGGTGATGTCGCTCGGCCCCCTTGCGATACACCATTTCGCCGATTCCCAGCTCCGTAATGAGCGGCGCATGCCCCGGCAAGATCCCCAGGTAGCCCTTCAGGCCGGGGAGCTGTACTTCGTTCACCGACTCCTCGGCCAGCTGCCGCTCCGGCGTTACGATTTCGAGTATAATGTGTTCCGGCTGCATTTCGTTTGCCGCGGCTCACGCCCCCGCTTGGATTTTTTCCGCTTTCTCCAGGACTTCCTCGATGGTGCCCACTAGGTTGAAGGCCTGCTCCGGCACCTCGTCGTGTTTGCCCTCGACGATTTCCTTGAATCCACGGATGGTGTCTTCAATCTTCACATACTTCCCCGCCAGCCCCGTAAACTGCTCCGCGACGAAGAACGGCTGGGATAGGAACCTCTGGATCTTGCGCGCCCGGACCACAGTCAGCTTGTCCGCGTCGGAGAGTTCTTCAATGCCCAGGATGGCAATGATGTCCTGCAATTCCTTGTAGCGCTGGAGCACGCCCTTGACTGCGCGGGCCACCGAGTAATGCTCCTGCCCGACGATGCGCGCGTCGAGGATGCGCGAGTAGCTGGCCAGCGGGTCCACGGCCGGGTAGATGCCCAGCTCCACGATTTCGCGGCTCAGGTTCGTGGTCGCGTCCAGGTGCGTGAAGGTGGCAGCCGGCGCAGGGTCGGTGTAGTCGTCCGCGGGCACGTAAATCGCCTGCACCGACGTGATCGAGCCCTTCTTCGTGGAGGTGATGCGCTCCTGCAATTCGCCGATCTCCGTGTTCAGGTTGGGCTGGTAGCCCACCGCGCTCGGCATACGGCCCAGCAGCGCAGAGACTTCCGAGCCGGCTTGGACGAAGCGGAAAATGTTGTCAATGAAGAGCAGCACGTCGAGACCTTCAATGTCGCGGAAGTATTCCGCGACGGTCAGACCGCTGAGCCCGACCCGCAGGCGTGCCCCGGGCGGCTCCGTCATCTGTCCATAGATCAGCGCGGCGCGGGATTCTTCCGGATTGCCTGGCACAATCACGCCGGATTCCTGCATCTCTTTCCACAGGTCGTTGCCCTCGCGGGTACGCTCGCCCACTCCGGCGAATACGGACACGCCTCCGTGTTTCATGGCCACGTTGTGGATCAACTCCATGATGACCACAGTCTTGCCCACGCCCGCGCCGCCGAAGAGACCGATTTTCCCACCCTTCAGGTACGGCTCGATCAGGTCCACTACCTTGATGCCCGTCTCGAACATCTCCAGTTGTGTGGACTGCTCTTCCAGCGACGGCGCGTGGCGGTGGATCGGGTAGCGCTCGGTGGCTGAGATCGGGCCGAGTTTGTCCACCGGCTCGCCGAGCACATTCATCACCCGGCCCAGAACCGCGCGACCCACCGGCACGGTGATGGGTCCGCCCAGGTCGTGGGCCTTCATCCCGCGCACGACCCCTTCAGTGGGCTTCATGGCCACGCACCGGACCCGGCCTTCCCCGAGGTGCTGTTGCACCTCGGTGACCAGGTCGAGCGGCTCGGCCAGCTGGAATCCTTCGCTCGAAATGCGCACCGCATTGTAAATCTTGGGTAGCTGGCTTTCCTCGAACTGGACGTCCAGCACCGGGCCGATGACCTGCACGACGTGCCCCGTTGCTGCGTATTGTTCGGCCATTCTCTTCTCCTCGTCCTTATGCTGTGGAAGCAGCGCCGCTCACCACCTCGATGATCTCCCGCGTGATGGCGGCCTGCCGCACCTTGTTCATGTGCAGCGTCAGTTTTTCAATCAGCTCTTTCGCATTGCGCGTGGCCGAATCCATCGCCGTCATCCGTGCGGCGTGTTCGGCAGCAACGGATTCGAGGACGGCCCGGGCCACCTGGGTCTCGACGTAACGTAGCAGCAGCTTGGATAACAAATCGGCGGCGGGCTGTTCGTAAATATAGTCCACGGGTGTGCCGTCGGCTTCGGCCCCGGATAGGGTTTCACTGGCCAGCGGCAGGATGCGCTGCACCGTCATCCGCTGTACCAGCACGCTCCGGAACTCGTTGAAGATGGCGTACACCGCGTCCACCTCGCCCGTGGAGTACATCTCGACGGCTTTGTGCGTGATTTCCTGCCATAACCGCCGGTCCACTCTGGAAAGGACGTTCACGTATTCGCCGGCTAGATGGAACTTTCGCTTGCGCAGGGCGTCGCGGCCCCGCTTGCCGACGGCAAGGATTTGCAGGTCCTGCCCCGTGTGGTCGTCGCGGAACTCGATGGACATCCGCAGCACGTTCGTATTGAACGCGCCGCAGAGCCCTTTGTCGCCGCTGAGCACCACGGCCAGAATGCGCCTTTCCTCGCGGCGTTCGAGAAGCGCGTGATGCGGGTTTTCGATCCGCCGGAACGCGGACTGCAGCACGCGCGTTAACTGCCTCGCGTACGGCCGTGCCGCCAGCGCATTTTCCTGTGCGCGGCGCAGTTTGGCCGCGGCGACGAACTTCATGGCGCGGGTGATCTGCTGCGTGTTTTTCACCGAGCGGATGCGCCGCCGGAAATCAATCAGTGTCGGCATAGAATCGGTTGGTTATCCCCGGTCCCCCGTGTCGCTCAGGCCGCAGCGCTCGCGGAAAACCGCTCTTTGAACGCGCCCAGAGCAGTCTCGACCTGTGCTTTCACGTCGTCGTCAATCTTCTTCTTGTCGGAAATGGCCTTGAGCGCCGCGCCGTAATTGGTTTCCATAAACGCGTACAGTTCGAGTTCGTAGCGCCGGCAATCGGCGATCTCGACGCCGTCCATATGCCCGTTTGTTCCCGCGTAGATAATCAACACCTGCCGCTCGACGGGCAGGGGCTGGAACTGGTCCTGCTTCAGCACCTCGGTCAGCCGCTGGCCGCGCGCGAGCTGCGCCTGCGTGGCCTTGTCAAGTTCCGAGCCGAACTGCGCGAACGCCGCCAGTGCGCGGAACTGCGCCATATCCAGCCGCAGGGTGCCGGCCACCTGGCGCATGGCCTTGATTTGCGCGTTGCCGCCCACGCGGCTGACGGATATGCCCACGTTGATCCCTGGCCGGATACCCGCGTTGAACAGGTCGGCCTCCAGGTAGATCTGGCCATCGGTAATGGAAATCACGTTTGTCGGGATGTAGGCGGAGACGTCTCCGGCCTGCGTCTCAATCACGGGCAGCGCGGTCAGCGAACCCCCGCCCAGCGCATCGCTCAGTTTTGCGGCCCGCTCCAGCAGCCTCGAGTGGAGGTAGAAGACGTCGCCGGGGAAGGCCTCGCGTCCCGGCGGCCGGCGCAACAGCAGCGAGATTTCGCGGTAGGACTGCGCATGTTTAGAAAGATCGTCGTAGAAGCAGACTGCGTGGCGACCGGAATCGCGGAAGAATTCGCCCATGGCGCAGGCCGCATAGGGGGCGATGTACTGCATCGTCGCCGGCTCAGAGGCCGATGAGGCCACCACGATGGAGTAGTCCATCGCGCCATTGTCGGTCAGCGCCTTCACCAATTGCGCAATCGTCGAGCGCTTTTGCCCGATGGCGCAGTAAATGCAAATTAGATCGCCGCCCTTCTGGTTCAAGATGGTGTCCAGGATGATGGCGGTCTTGCCCGTCTGGCGGTCGCCGATGATTAGTTCGCGCTGGCCGCGCCCGATCGGGATCATCGCGTCGATGGCCTTGATGCCCGTCTGCACTGGCTCGCGTACAGGCTGGCGATCCACCACGCCCGGCGCAATGCGCTCCAGCGGATTGCGTTTCGTGGATGCGATGGGCCCCTTGCCATCCAGCGGCCGGCCCAGCGGGTCCACCACGCGGCCCAGCAATGCCTCCCCGACGGGCACGGACATAATCGTGTTCGTGCGCTTGACCGTGTCACCTTCCTTGATTTCCGTGTACTCGCCCAGCAGCACGGCGCCCACCTGGTCTTCTTCCAGATTCAGCGCGATGCCGAAGACGTGGTGCGGAAAGGCCAACATCTCTCCGGCCATGGCCTTTTCCAGGCCGTGGATGCGGGCGATGCCGTCGCCCACCGAGATGACCGAGCCCACTTCCTCGACCGCGATCATCTGTTCGTAGTTCTCAATCTGTTCGCGGATCAGCTTGGTGATTTCATCCGCTCTGATGGTAGCCATTCCCGCTCCTATTCTCTCGTCATGTGCTCGCGCATGCGGTTGAGCTGCGCGCGTACGGAACCGTCGTAAATCGTCGAACCCACCCGCGCCACTGCCCCGCCGATCAATTCCGGGTCCACCCCGTAGTGCGCCCGAACCGTTCTCCCCGTGCGGCGTGTCAACGCCTGGGTGATGCTGGCCTGCTCGGCGGCGCTCAGTTCCCGCGCGGAGGTCACGTAGGCCTCTGCCGCGTTCATTCGCGCCAGCAGCTCGGCCTCGAAGGCCATCTGGATTTCGCGGAGCATGGCAGCGCGCCGTCCGTCCACCAGCACAAGCAGGAAATTCCGCGTGGCCGGGGCCAAGCCCATCCGCTCCGCCAGCTTGCGGATGACGCTGTGCTTGTGCTCTCGCCCCACCGCCGGACTGGCCAGGAAATTGCGCAGCTCGGAGGATTCCTCCAGCAGGTTCGCAAACCCGGCCAGCTCGCGTTTCAATTGCCCGGCATTGCGCTGGGCCAGGGCGACATCGGCCAGCGCGCGGGCATAGCGTTGCGCCACGATCTTCACGGCGCGCTCCCCGAGAGCTGCTCGGCGAATCCACTTACCAGCCGCGCCTCTACTTCCGGCGTCACCTGCCGGTAGAGTTGCGCCTCCGCGTTCTCGGCCGCCAGCTGCGCTGCCAGGGCTCTCAGCTCCATCCGCGCCGCGCGCTCTGCCGTTTCGATTTCCGCGCGCGCCGCCCGTTCAATCTTCTCCCCCTCTTCCCGGGCCGCGCTTCGGATGCGCACGACTTCGGCAGCGGCCTCGTGCCGGGCAACCGCGCGGATTTCTTCGGTCTCCTCCTCGATGCGGGAAAGTTTCGCCTCTGCTTCGCGCAGTCGCCGCTCCGCCTCTTCTTTGGCTGCTCCGGCTTCCGTGATGGAGGCGACGATGGCCTCGGCGCGGCCGCGGAAAAACGCCGGCGCGTTGCCGCGCAGCAGGTACCACGCACCGCCCGCCAGGATAAAGAAGTTGATGAACTTCAGCAGCCAGCCCAGTGGCGAACTTACCGGGTCTTCGCCGCCGCCCGCGGCAGATGCGGGCGTCACAGCTATCAGCATGAGGCACGAAGCTGCGAACTGGACACCGGCGCAGCGCTGCAGCATGCACATCATCGCCCACTCCGCGGCTGCAGTATGGCCCGGACCATCTCTTCGGCCAGGGCTGGCGCGGTGGATTCTACGTCCTTGCGCGCTCTCTGGACGTCCCCGGCGAGGACTTCCTTCGCGGCTCGGACTTCTTCCTGCAGCCGTGCCCGCGTATCGCGCACCAGCGCGGCTCGTTCCTCCAGCGCAGCGCGCCTCGCGGCGTCCTGATTGGCGTAGATGTCAAGCCGGGCCTTCTTGAGTGCGTCCTGCCAGGCGTGCATCTTCTCAGCGGCCGCGGCTTGGGCGGCTTCCGCTTCTCTGCGGGCGCCCGCACTGCGCGCGTCGCGCTCGGCCATCACCTTTTCCAGGGGACCGAAGAACGTGGTGCGCAGGAAGAAATAGAGAAAAATTAGAAGCACAATCGCCGGGACAGCCGACCACAACAGGTCCTGGAGTTGCTGAAGAAGGTTCATAGTAGTGTTGCTGAACTTTGCGGCTGCCCGCCGGCGGGACTGCATCCTGTGGAGAAGGTTGCCCCCTCTGGACGCACCAACAGGCCCAATCCAAAGGTCGAATGTATAGCATCCGTGCGTCTTTCCGTCAATTACCGCCCTTGCTGCCTGGTGACGCGCCTTGTTAGAATCTCTCCTTCTGACGCAGGATTTCTGCCTCCCGTGCGCGTCCCGAGGAGCCCGGATGCCCCCATTTCCCGGAGTGGACTACATCGACTTCGACTCCCTACTCTCCGACGAAGAAAAACTCGTCCGGCAGACCACCCGCCAATTCGTGGACGAGCAGGTGCTGCCCATCATCGAGCAGCACAACCGAGATGGGAAGTTTCCCTCCCACCTGCTGCCCCAGATCGGTGAGCTGGGTTTCCTGGGCGCAAATCTGAAAGGCTACGGCTGCGCGGGGATGTCCGCCGTCGAGTACGGCCTGGTGATGCAGGAGCTGGAGCGCGGCGATTCCGGCTTGCGGAGTTTCATCTCTGTGCAGGGATCACTCGTTATGTACCCCATCCATGCCTATGGCAGCGAAGCACAAAAGGAAAGATGGCTCCCGCCGCTGCAAAGCGGCGCAGCCGTCGGCTGCTTCGGTCTTACCGAACCCCAGTTCGGCTCCAACCCTAGCGGCATGCTCACCCGCGCCGTGCGCAAGGGAGACAAGTTCATCCTCAACGGCGAAAAGATGTGGATTACGTCGGGCTCGGTGGCCGACGTCGCCGTAGTCTGGGCTAAAGACGAATCCGGCGAAATCTGCGGCTTCCTCGTGGAGAAGGGGACGCCCGGCCTCAAAGCGTGGGACGTCCACGGCAAGTGGTCGCTGCGCGCCTCCACCACCTCCGGTCTGGCCTTCACCGATTGCGCCATCCCCGCGGAGAATATTCTACCGGGCGTGAAAGGATTGAAAGGCCCGCTCTCCTGCCTGAACCAGGCGCGGTACGGCATCGGCTGGGGCGTGCTGGGCGCGGCCATGGCCTGCTATCACACAGCGGTCGAGTATGCGAAGACGCGCAAGCAGTTCGCCAACCGGCCCATTGCTTCGCATCAGCTGGTACAGGACAAGCTGGCCTGGATGATTACGGAAATCACCAAGGGGCAGTTGCTGGCGCTGCACGTAGGCCGCCTCAAAGACAAGGGCCGCGCCGACCACACGCACGTCTCCATGCTGAAAATGAACAACTGCTGGGTGGCTCTGGAGACCGCCCGCAAGGCCCGCGACGTACTCGGCGCCAACGGCATCGTGGACGATTACTGCATCATGCGCCACATGAACAATCTCGAGTCCGTTTCCACCTACGAGGGCACCCACGACATCCATAAGCTGGTCATCGGACAGAAAGTGACGGGCATTTCCGCATTCGAATAGCTGCGGCGAATTTCCTTCGGATGAGCACTCGACCAATCCAGCGCTTCTGCGTTCTGGCGGCCGCATCGGCGTGCCTGCTGTGTGCCTGGCCGGCGGCGGCGGCGAAACCCAAAGTGCGCGCCATCACCGCGTTCGTGCGCCTGGACCGCGCTCAATTCAAGGCACAAATCGCCGGTGCGCTGGAAGTTCTCCGCGCCGCCCGCTCGGCCTTCCAGGCCGCCGGGTACGAGGTTCAGACCATCCGCATCTCGACGCAGCCCTTCCCGGAGTACATCCGAGGGTTGCAGCCAGAGGAGGCCCTGGCCTTCTTCCGCACTCTCGACCTGTTTGCGCAGAAAGAAGGCTTCGACGCGGCCATCGGGCCCGCCATCCTGGCCGATGCCGATGACCCCCGCCACGCCGAGCTGCTCGAGGAAATTCTCGTACGTACAACCATCTTGAACGCCAGCATCGTTGTGGCTGGCGAAGGCGGAGTGCACTGGAATGCGGTCCGCGCTGCTGCCCGCGTGATCCTGTCCCTGGCAACCCGCACGCCGCGCAGCCAGGGCAATTTCCGCTTCGCGGCCACGGCACTGCTTCCCACAGACACACCCTTTTATCCCGGCTCCTACCATACCGGCCCTGGCCGCCAATTTGCCATCGGTCTGGAGTCCGCCAACGTTGTGATGGAGGTGTTCTCGGAAATGCGGAATTCTCCAGCAGCCGCGCAGGAAGCCCTCACAGCGGCTCTCAGCGAACATGCCCGCGCAATCGAGACGACTGCCCGCCGTGTGTCAGCAGATACAGGCTGGCAATTTCTCGGATTGGATCTGTCACCCGCGCCTCTCAGAGACGTATCCATCGGCGCGGCGCTCGAGAACTTCACCGGGGCGCGCATCGGCGCTCCGGGCACCATGACAGCGGCCGCCATGCTCACCGAGGCGCTGCGCTCCGTGCCTGTAAGACAGGCTGGCTACAACGGTCTGATGCTCCCCGTGCTCGAAGATACTGTCCTTGCCAGGCGCTGGAGCGAAGGCGCCCTGACGCTCGATGCCCTGCTGTCCTATTCCGCCGTTTGCGGCACAGGACTGGACGTCGTCCCCCTGCCGGGAGAGGTCACAACGAAGCAACTCGAGCGCATCATTGGCGACATGGCCGCGCTGGCGGTTAAGCTCCGCAAGCCGCTGTCGGCGCGCCTGCTGCCCGTGGCGGGAAAGAAACCCGGTGACAGGACCGAGTTCGACGACCCCTACCTGGTCAACGCGGTCCTCCAGCCGTTCCCGCAGTGAGCAGTACTCCCGCTTTGTTCCTTGCTGAATCGGCGACTGCGAATTAGGATTCACGATTCAGCCAGGTTGCTCCGCGGCGCATCGCGCCGGAGAGGATGCCGATGGAAGTTCAACTAAGTCTCGAATTCCTGCGTGTCGTAGAGCAGGCCGCAATTGCCGCTGCGCGCACCATGGGCTACGGCGACCGCCACAAAGCCGACGACGTGGCCGTCGAGGCCATGCGCCGGGTTATGGATACCGTCCCCATGGACGGCACCATCGTCATCGGCGAAGGCGAGCGCGACCAGGCCCCCATGCTCTTCATCGGGGAAAAAGTCGGCGCTGCCCACCGCGGCGAAAAAATCAACAGCTTCCCCCGCGTGGATATCGCCGTCGATCCGCTGGAGGGCACCAACCTCTGTGCCACCGGCGCCCCCAACGCCATCGCCGTTCTGGCCGCAAGCGAGAAGGGCGGCCTGCTGCACGCGCCCGACCTCTATATGGAAAAAATTATCGTGGGTCCCAGCTGCAAAGGCGCGGTCGAATTGGATGCCCCGGTCAAGGACAATCTTCACGCCATCGCCAGCCGCCTGGACCGCGACATCGAAGACCTCGTGGTCATCGTGCTCGACCGTCCCCGGCACGAAAAACTCGTCAACGACATCCGCGCGGCCGGGGCGCGCATCCGTCTGATTGGCGACGGCGACCTCTCCGCGGGAATCTCCGCCGCGGTGATCGGCGCTGGCGTGCATGCCGTGATGGGCATCGGCGGCGCGCCCGAAGGCGTTCTGACGGCTGCGGCGATGCGCTGTCTGAACGGCCAAATCCTGGCCCGCCTGGTCGTCAGCAAACCCGAGCACCACGAACGCCTGGCCAAAATGGGTATCAAGGACTCCAAACGCATCTACGACACCGAAGACCTCGCGCCGGGCAGAAACATTATCTTTGCCTGCACAGGAGTCACCGAAGGCAATTTGCTCAAGGGTGTACGCTTTTTCGGCGAGGGCATCCGGACCGAGTCGCTGGTGATGACTCTCGAACAACGCCAGGTGCGTTTCATCGACACCGTCCACCTCGACCGTCGTCCGGACGTAAAGGTGCGATTCGCCTGACCAGCGCAAGTTCGCTACAGGGAGAATCTTTCGGCGCTCCTACCGCGTAGGATGGAGTAAGTGGCCGCGAGGGGGTGTGAAATGAGCGCAGGACCTGCCCCAGTTAGGGATCGAAGATCCAGCCTGTGGGTCTGGCTGCTGGGACTATTTGGCGCTGGCGTGGCGCTGCTGGCGCTGCTGGCACTCGGACTGACGTGGTACATTGCGCGCAACGTTGAACGCAGCGCAGACGGAAACCGCGTCGAAATCACCACGCCCCTCGGTTCGATGCGCGTGGACAAGACCGCCGCAGCAGACACCGACCTGCCCGTCTATCCCGGCGCCTCCTCGGGCGAACTCGGCGCGACGATCGAGCTCACCGCCCCTGATGGCGACGCCCTCCAGGTGTCCACGGCACGCTACTCCAGCGCCGACTCCATTGACAAAATCGATGAATGGTACCGCGAAAAGCTGGGGCCGGATTTCTCACGCGAAGGCGCCGGGCAGGCCCGCCGCAAAAAAGACGTCATCGGGATCACCGTCCATGACAACGACATAGCCTTCATTGCTCAGAAGGAAGGTCTGATGCGCGTGGTTGCCCTCGAACGTCGGATGGGGCGGGTGCACATCAACCTGGCCCGCATCGCGAAAAACGAAACCCAGTAGCGTGCCTAGCTTTCGCTGAGAATCGCCTCGGCTTCAATCTCGACCAGCATCTCCGGCAGGATTAGGGCGCGCACTTCGACCATCGAGGTGGCCGGTCGAACGTCTCTGAAAAACTCGCCATGCGCCCGGCCCACCTTCTCCCAGTCCCCGGCAATGTTGGTTACGTACATCCGTGTGCGCACAACATCTTCCAACCTGCCCCCCGCTCGTTCCAGGGCCGACTGGATGTTTCGCAGCGTCTGCACTGCTTGTGCGTACGCATCGCCGACTCCGACGATCGTTCCATCCGGTCCCGTCGCTGTCGTGCCGGAAACGTGCACCGTCGCCCCCACACGCACCGCCCGCGAGTAGCCCACTACGGGCTCCCACGGCGTTCCGGTTGCAATGTTCTGGCGGTTCATTGGGAGCCCTCCGTTGACATCAGTTGCAACTCGAGAAATCGCGTTCCGCGGACCGGGCTGTGGCGGTACGGCCGGATCTCCCGGTAGCCCAGCGACAAATAGAGAGCCTGAGCCTCTCTCATTGAGGGGAGCGTATCCAGCCGCATGCGCACATAGCCGATGCGCGTGGCCTCGGCTATGACCGCCTCCGCCAGGAGTCGCCCGATCCCGCGGCGCCGAAACGCTGGACGCACGTACAATCGTTTCATTTCGCAGATATCGTCATCCAGTTTGTGCAGCGCGACGCATCCCGCCGGGACTTCTGTTTCCACTGCGAGCAGCAGTCGGCCGCCCGGCGGCGCGTAATCCCACGGCAGGGCCCTCATCTCCGCCTCGAAATCCTGGAAGCCCAGGTCTATTCCCAGCGATGCAGCGTATTCCTGGAACAATTCCGCCACCACCTGCAATTGTTCCCTGGACGTGGCCTCCACGATTTCTGGCATTCCCACTTCTCCCTCCCTCGGGCAGACGGCGCAAGGGACATTTTGGCTGCGCCACCTTCTCGGCGTAAAATGGAGCTTCGCCTCCTGCGTGATTCCCTCCGCATGGCAGGGCCCGCGAAAGTCAGGTCGGCAATGGGAGAGCACGGAATGAAGTGCAACAACATCCTGGACGCCATCGGAAGCACACCGCTGATCCGTCTCAACCGCATCGCCGAGGGCATACCCTGCGAAGTGTACGTCAAGGCCGACTACCTCAACCCCGGCGGCTCCGTCAAGGACCGCATCGGAACAACGATGATTGATGAAGCGGAGCGCAAAGGTCTGCTGAAACCCGGTGGCACCATCATCGAAGCAACCAGTGGGAACACCGGAATGGGCTTGGCTTTGGTCGCGGCAGTGCGCGGCTACAAAGTGGTCTTCACCATCAACGACAAGCAGTCCAAGGAAAAAATTGATCTCCTGAAAGCGCTGGGCGCGGAAGTGATTGTGTGTCCCACCGCGGTCGAGCCCGGGGACCCCCGTCACTACCATTCCGTTGCCCAAAAGTTGGCCCGCGAAATTCCCAACTCTTATTACCCCGATCAGTACTCCAATCCGGACAATCCGCGCGCCCATTACGAAACCACGGGACCGGAGATCTGGGAGGCGACCGAGGGCCGCATCACCCATTTTGTCTGCGGCCTGGGCACGGGCGGCACGGTGACCGGCGTGGCCCGCTTCCTGAAGGAAAAGAACCCCGCCATCCGCATCATCGGCGTGGACCCCATCGGCTCGATCTACTACGAGTATTTCAAAACCGGCAAGAAGGTGAAAGGCAGCACCTACGTGGTGCAGGGCATTGGTGGAGACTGCCTGCACGAGACGCTGGAGTTTTCACTTCTGGACGACGTTTTCCAGGTCAACGATGAGGACTGCTTTGTCTATACTCGGCGGCTTGCGCGGCTGGAAGGGATCTTTGCTGGCGGCTCCTGCGGCGGCTGTGTGGCCATTGCGCTCCGCATCGCCAGGGAACTGAAGCCCAGCGCCGTGGTGGTCGCCTTCTTGCCGGACACCGGGATGCGCTACCTCAGCAACGTCTATAACGACGAGTGGATGCGCGACCACGGCTATGTGGACGCGGAAATCCCCATCACGGCCGAAGACGTCATCAAAGCAAAGCGCCAGCGTGGCCGAGTGAAGGAGCTTCAGATTGTCCGGCCCTATCAGACCGTTTTTCATGCGCTAAAGACGATGCAGGAGAAAGACATTTCGCAACTCCCTGTGTTTGACGAGGAAAATTCTCCGATCGGGACCATCTACGAAGACCAGATTCTGACGCTGGCCCTTCAGGGCAAGGACCTGCGGAAGCTGGTTGTGCGCGAAGTAATGGGCGCTGTGCTCCCGCGGGTGCCCAAGGACGCGCCGGTGCAGCGCATCACCCATCTGCTCTCAAACAGCGGCCCCGCCGTGTTCGTGGATATGGGCAACAGCCACTTTGAAATCCTCACCAAGTACGACCTAATGGGAATGGTCGCGGGCCTAGTGGGTAAGTAAACCCCCGTTTTCCCCGCCCCCGGCCATTCGCATAGAGTGGCGGCGACCCGAAGCCTTGGGATGCCGCCTCGTTCACACCGGAAACCGCGCCCGAAGGAGATTGCGGTCGGACGCACCGCGCAGAACCAATGGGACGACTACACATCTCGGCGATCAGGAATGGCGCGCTTCGAGCCAGCGCTGGCTGCCTTGGCTACCTTCTGGCAATGTCCGCGCTGGCGCAGACCTCTGGACGCGCCCCTGCGTCGCCTTCGGCCGCACCGCCGGAAATCCGCGCCCTGTGGGTGGACGCCTTCCATGCCGGCATTCGGTCCCCAGAGGAAGTGGCGCGACTCGTAGCCGACGCTAAACGCGCCCATTTCAATATGCTCTTCGTGCAGGTACGGCGCAGGGGCGACGCCCTGTACACGCAATCAGTCGAGCCGCCTCTCGACGACCCGGCCTATGATCCCAAGTTCGATGCTCTAGCGCATGTGATTCAAGCCGCCAAGCGCGAAGGCATCGAAGTCCATGCCTGGCTGAACGCCATGCCCATCTGGCGCGACGCCCAACCCCCGCGCGACCCGCGCCACGTCTTCAATCTCCACGGCCCGTCAAAGACCGGCGAGGACAACTGGCTGACGGCCTCGCCGCAAGGTGAAACGAAATTTCCGGTTGGGTATTTCCTCGATCCCGGCCATCCTGCCGCGGCGGCATACACCGTAGAAGTCTTTGTCAACATCGTCCGCCGCTACGCCGTGGATGGCATCCATTTCGATTACATCCGCTACCCTGAGACCGACGGTCTTCTGCCCCGCGGTGCTGCGGTGGGCTACAACCCTGTCAGCCTGGCGCGTTTCGGCCGTGCCACGGGCCGCACGGACACGCCGGCGCCCGATGACCCGCAATGGAGCGCCTGGCGCCGCCAGCAGGTGACTCAACTGGTGCGCCGCGTGTACCTCGAGGTCAAAGCACTCCGCCCCGGTATCAAGGTAAGCGCGGCGCTCATCCCCTGGGGAAAGAACGCATCGAATGAACGCGATTTTGAGGATGCCGCGCCCGTGCAGCGCGTCTTTCAGGAGTGGCACGCATGGCTGCGCGAGGGACTGCTCGATCTGGCGGTTCCGATGAACTACGCGCGGGATCACGATGCCCGGGTGCGCGCCTGGTTTGACGGCTGGATTGAATGGGAGAAGCGCCACAAACACGGCCGGCAGCTGGCCGTCGGCATCGGCGCGTATCTGAACGCGCCGCAGAACACGCTGGCGCAAATTCAGCGCGTGCGTCGCCGCGCGGGACGGCATCATGCAGACGGTGTTTCCTTTTTCTCCTATGCAAACCTGTTTCCCGCTACGCCTTCATCCGCGCCCGCTGCAAATGCCACGGGCGCAAACGCTGGCACTGGTGCCACGCCGCCCGCTCCTCCCAACCGTGCCCCAGGCCGGGACCGGATGGCCTTCTTCGTCGCCGGTGTCCCCGCAGAATCTGGAGGGGAACCGAATCATCCGGGCGCATTCCACAACCCCGCGCCCATACCGCGCATGGATTGGCTGGACCAGCCGTCGCGCGGTTGGCTAGCTGGCAAGGTGCAGTTTGACTCTGGGGACCCTCCCGATGGCTGGGTTGTGCGCTTGCGTCGCCGCGGCTGGTTCAGTCGGACCCACCGCACGATTACCGACGGCAACGGCTTTTTTGGCTTCACGGAACTGAAACCGGGCCGTTACACTGTACGGCTGCATCGTGCTGGCGCGCACAAGGATATACGCCTTGCAGTGGTCGCCGGGCGCGTTACCACTGTCGATCTAGAGCAGTAAGGCTCTTTCGCAACCCCGGGGGGCGCTCCGGGAAAGGGAGGGTTCGACTTTCTTGAGGATTGAGGACTTCAACGAGCGATTGCGCGACTCTATCCTCATCGCTGATGGCGCGATGGGCTCGATGCTCTATGAATCTGTGGGCACCCAGCGCAGCTTCGACGAGGTGAACGCCACTCACCCCGAAGCCGTATTCCGCGTGCACCAGGCGTACATCGAAGCGGGCGCGCAGATCATCGAGACCAACACGTTCGGCGCCAATCGCCACAAGCTTGTTCCCTTGGGCCTTGGCGACCAGGTCGCCATGCTGAACCATCGCGGCGTCAAGATCGCGCGCGAAGCGCGCGAAGCCGCCAGCCGCGAGGTGCTCATCGCAGGCTCCATCGGCCCTCTCGGTATTGTCCGGCAGGTGCGCGAGTTGCCGGCAAACGAAGTCCGCGACATTTTCACCGAGCAGTCCACGGCACTCGAAGAGCGTGGTGTAGACCTCTTCATCCTCGAAACCTTTACCAACCTGGAGGAAATACTCGCCGCCATCGACGCCATCCGCGCCTTCTCGCGGTTGCCGATTGTCGCCAATATGACTTACGCGGAAGAGGGCACCACCTTCGGCGGCACGACTCCAATCAGCGCGTGGCTGGCGCTGAAAGAGAAGGACGTGCAAGCCGTCGGCGCCAACTGCACGCTCGGGCCACAGCTCTTGCTGCCGCTGCTCGGGGAGCTCGCGTTGGCCGGCGACGCGCGCATGGTCGCCATGCCCAACGCCGGATTCCCGCAGCGCCAGGGCGGCCGTGTGGTGTATCCAAGATCGTCGCCGGACTATTTCGCCCGCTTTGCGCGCGAGGCCACAGCCCTCGGCGTCCGCATCCTGGGAGGCTGCTGCGGCACCACGCCCGAGCACATCCGCGCGATGGCCGATGCCGTTCGCACACTGCGTCCTGCGGCAACTCCCGTGGCCATTTCCATTGCCGAAAACCGCAGCGCCGCTGAGCCCGCGCGCGGCATCGTGGCCCGCCAGCCGGACAGCTCCCTATGGAAAAAAATCCAGCAGAAGCAGTTCGTGACCTCTGTGGAAATTGATCCACCGAAGGGCGTCTCGCTGGAACGCATTTTCGACCAGGTGGACCGCGTGATGGCCTCTGGCCGCGTGGACGCTATCGACATCAATAGCGGCACAATGGCCCGCGTGGGTATGGACGCACTCGTGCTGGCCGGGGCGCTCGAGGCACGGGGCGTCGAAACGATCCCACACATCACCACGCGCGACTCGAATATCATCGGCCTTCAGGCGCAGATGCTTGGCGCGTGGTCCGTGGGCGGCGTCCGCAACATCCTGGCCATCACCGGCGACCCGCCTTCCCTCGGCGATCACCCCGAAACCAGCGGCGTGTACGAGGTGGATTCCATCGGCTTGGTCAGAGTCCTTTCGCGGCTCAACCAGGGCTCCGACTGGGCCGGCAAGACGCTTGGTGGGTTCACAAATTTTACCGTTGGCGTGGCAGTAAATCCTGTGGCCACCAATCTCAATGAGGAAATCCGTCGTTTCTACGCGAAGGTCGAGGCGGGTGCGCACTTCGCGATGACCCAGCCGATTTTCGATCCCTCGCACTGGCACGATTTTCTGAAGAAGCTGGGAGGCGCGACGCCGGTGCCGGTGCTTGTCGGGCTGTGGCCGCTGACCAGCTACAAGCAGGCCCTGCGGCTGAACAACGAAGTACCGGGGATCGTGATTCCGGACCCGGTGCTTCGGGAACTCGAAGCTGCGGGCACCGCGGCGCGCGACGCCGGATTTGCTCTGGCTCGCAGAATGCTGGCCTGGGCGCGCACAGAACTGGCAGGCGCCTACTTGATTCCGCCCTTCAAGCGCTACGAAGAGATCGTGGAAGTTTTCCAGTCCTGAGTAGGCGCCACCGTTCGGCGGCGCCTTGGTGTGCCGCAGCTCTACTGCCGATCTGCTTCGCGGCGACCTGCCTGCGCGACCGGTCGGCCAGCGAAATTCTTGAGAGTGCTACACTCTGTTGAAAGTCTCAGGTCCTGCCCAGAATATGGCTCGCAGACCGAAATTCCCGCTACCTGGCCGAATGTTGGACGCGGGTGGTTACTGCCTGCACATCTGGGAGATGGGCTGCGGCTCTCCGGCTGTGATTTTCGATGCTGCGCTGGGTGCGTCCTGCCTCAGTTGGTTGCTGGTGCAGCCCGAAGTTGCTCGATTCGCCCGTGCCGTCACCTACGATCGCGCCGGCCTCGGCTGGAGCGACCTGGGACCGGAGCCGCGTACCGCCCGCCACATCGCGGAAGAGTTACACACACTGCTCCAGACCGCCAACTTGCCCCCGCCGTATGTCCTGGTCGGCCATTCATTCGGCGGATTCTCAGCCCAGCTCTTTGCCAGCCGCTTCCGGGAGGAAGTGGCGGGCCTGGTTCTGGTGGACGTTCCGAGTCCTTCTGAATGGGTTTCCCCCTCGCCTCAGGATCTGCGGCGGCTGGAGATCGGCGCGCGGCTGGCGCGCCGGGGCGCATGGGCGGCGCGGCTGGGAATCGCGCGGGTGGTCTCCTGGCTGGTCAGCTCCGGCGCTCGAGGGATGGCCCGGATGGCTGTCTCGCTTGTGGATGGTGGCATTCTGCGTCCTGCCGACCAGGATCGCATCTTGGCCCCGCTGCATTGTGTCCCCAAGGAATATCATCCTGCGCTCAAGCACCTGTGGACCCAGCCGAAGTTTTTTTCTGCGCTCGCCAGTCAGATGGAGAACTTGCCGGAGACTGCCAAGCAAGTCCTTGAAGCCGGTGTCCCTCCGGACCTTCCGTTGGTGGTATTGACTGCCGCGAGCCCCTCGCCCTCGCGGCTTCACGAACAGGTAGAGACAGCGCGGCTCTCGCGTCGCGGGCGGAACATGGTCGCCAGCCACAGCGGTCACTGGATTCCCCTGGAGGAACCCGAACTGGTCATCCAGGCAATACGAGAAGTCATTGCGGAATCTTGCCGCCAGGCTTGGTAGCCTGCCGTGCCTTCCGGCGCACTGCAAGATTGCGCCGTGGAGTCCAATCGTCTGTGCTCCCGCTCCCAAAACAAATGGCGCTCCGACCTTAGTTGGAGCGCCACTGTCTTGCCTCCGTTGTGGGGTGCTTTCTTCCCTAGCCCGGCATCTGCACGGTCACCGGTTTGGTCAAACGGAAGGCCAGTCCGGTTTCCGCCGGCAGTCGCACTTTGCGCTTGCCCGTGTAAGCCGCAACCGCTGCGCCCGCGCCGGCGCCACCGCCGATCAACGCGCCGCACCGCTTTCCAGCAACACCTGGACGATTCTTCCTGCCGCCTTTCCATCCCACAGTGCCGGCACCCGGCCTTTTTTTCCGCCGCCGGCCAGGATTTCCTCTGCGGCCCGGAGGATTTTCTGCGGGTCGCTGCCAACCACCTGATTCGTCCCCTCGCTGACCGTGATAGGCCGTTCCGTATTGTCACGCAGTGTCAGGCACGGCACTCCTAGGGCCGTGGTTTCTTCCTGGATGCCCCCAGAGTCGGTCAACACAAGCTCTGCTTCGCTCATCAGGTGGAGAAACTCCAGGTAGCCCATGGGCGGAGTCAGCCACAGACCCTTCTCTGCGGCCCGGACGTCTCGCATGTCCTCGCAGAGATGAGCGTCCGCACCCAGGCCAAAGCTGCGGATGCGTTCCTGTGTCCGCGGATGGGCGGGGAAGATGACCGGCACGCGTCCGCCGATTTCCGCCAGCACACCCAGTAGGCGCTTGAGGTCGTTCTTCTCGTCCACGTTGGACGGCCGGTGCATCGTAACCAGCGCGAAAGGCTGCGAGCCACCCGCGGCTCCCGCAGCCAGGGACAGTCCCAGTTGCCTGACAGTCTCTGATTTCTTCGCCACGGGAAGGAATTTCCGCAGCGAATCAATCATCACGTTCCCCACGAGATGAATTCTTTCATCCGCGACGCCTTCGCGGCGGAGGTTTTCCACTCCGCTGGGCTCGCTGACGAAAAGGAAAGCCGAAATCGAATCGGTCAGCACGCGGTTAATCTCTTCTGGCATGGTGCGGTCGAAGCTGCGCAGTCCGGCCTCGACGTGGGCGACGGGCACGTGGAGTTTCACGGCGGCGAGAGCGCAGGCCAACGTGGAGTTCACGTCTCCGACCACCAGCACCACGTCCGGCTTCCAGTCCCGCGCCACGGGCTCGAACCGCGCCAGGATTTCGCCGGTCTGTCTGCCATGGCTGCCCGAGCCGGTTTCCAAATGGATGTCAGCAGTCCGTATTTGGAGCTGTTCGAAAAAGGAGGCCGAGAGAGAGAAGTCGTAATGCTGGCCGGTGTGGACGAGCAGCGTTTCGGCGCCGGGCTGCGCGTCGAGCCGTTCGACGAGGGGCGCAATTTTGACAAAGTTCGGGCGCGCGCCGGCGGCGGCGAGTATGCGGACTTTTCGGGGCGCGCTCACGGCTCAGAAAAAGATAAACCGCTTGCGTTTCGGCGGGGCAGTCTCAAGTTCTTCTAACTCCGAGACGAACGGCAACGGGCGGCCCTCGAACGCCGCCAGCGGGTTTTCCCGGAACAGGCCTCGCGCGGTTTCCTCTCCGCGGCGACCGGCCACCGTCTGAAAGGCCTCGCGCAATCTCAGCGGGCGCGACTTCGTATTGTGAGCGTCGCTGGCCACGAAATGCACCGCTCCCGCGTCGAGCAGCGACTCCGCGGAGTGCTGCGCCGCCGGTCCAAACCGGCCGGTAAACGAAAGCGCCGTCACCTGCACGTAACACCCTTGTTCGATCCAACGGTGCATGCGCACAGGCGCGCTGCGCAGCAGGCCGTTTCGCTCCGGATGCGTGATGATGGGACGAATGCCAGAAGACCGTAGGTTCATCAAGTGCTGGTCAATGGCAGGCGGAATGGAAAAATCGGCGAACTCCACCAGCAGGTAGTTTTTTTGATTGAGCGTGTACTTCTGTGGTCGCTCGGCGACGTCCTTCAGATTTTCATAGCTCAGGTGGAAGTCGCACCCCGTGGCCAACGTCACGCGCGGTCCGATTTTGTCCAGCAGATCGTCTTTTGCCCTGCTGATGCGATCCGGCTCAAAGGCGTAGGTGTCGTTGGCGTGCGGCGTGGCTATGATGTGCGTGACGCCGTCGGCGATGGCCTGTTCAGCCATGGCCACCGACTCATCCAGCGTGTCCGGACCATCGTCCAACCCAGGCAGAATATGACAGTGAATATCAACCATTCCTGCCGAGCATACCTGATGCGATTGCACTGAACAACCTGCCGCGGTGTCGCCGGTTTTCTCCGTGCTCGGTGTGTCTCCATGCCCTCAGTGTTTCCTCTGCATTTTCGCACGGCCTGCTCTGGAATGGGATCCATTGGTTGCTTCTCTCAAAACAGCCATGCCCGCGCGGCCTGCCATGCGCCGAGCACAAACAACAATCCCGCGAACACTCGCCGCATCCAGCGGGGCGACAGCTTCTGTGCCAGTCTGCTGCCCGCCATCCCGCCGAGAAAGACTCCCGGCATCAACAGAAGTCCCACCGACCAGTCCACTTTCCCGGCCTGCGCGTAGTTCAGAAACCCGAGCAGGCCGGTCGGCGGGACCAGCGCTACCAAACTGGTCCCTTGTGCGCGGTGCTGTTCAAATCCGAACAGTAAGACCAGCAGCGGCACCAGCAGAATCCCTCCACCCACGCCGAACATCCCACCGAGCACTCCCACCCCGCACGCCACGGCCAGGATGTTCATCAGGCGAGCCGCGCCGTCACGCATCAGCATTCCCCGTCGGCTGTGCTTGACTCAGCAGCAACGCCGCGGCCACCATCAGGAATATCCCGAACATCCCGCGCAGGTTGTGGGAGGCCACTCCCAGAGCCAGCCAGCTGCCCGCGTACCCACCCAGCAGAAATCCGAGGGCGCACACGATCCCGGCACGCAGGTCCACGTTTCCGTTTTTCCAGTACACGTACAGAGCTCCAACTCCAATGGGGGGCAATTGCAACAACAGGGAAGTGCCTTGTGCCAGGTGCTGGTCCATCGCGCGGACGTACACCAGCGCGGGAACCAGCACGATGCCACCGCCCACACCCATCAGCCCCACAACGATGCCCACGGCCAGCCCGAGCAGGACGATTTCCAGCACCGCCGCGCCTCCTTTTTTGTGTGCGCGCCATCTTCCGGTATCCCACGGAAATCCGCAAGCCGCGCGCCGGCCAAATCTTGTGCACAGGTGCACACCGCGCAACACCTCTGTTCGCAGCTTCTTCACCACGCGGATTCTTGTTATATTCGTTCGTCTTGTTTCACGGCGGCAGCCGTTCAGAAGGGAGATTCCAGCCACCATATGGCGACACAACATACGCCTGAATTCTTTGCCGGCAAAGACTATAAGGTAGGCCTCATAGGCTGCGGGTATGTGGGGCTGCCGCTGGCGCTTCGGTTTCTGGAAACCGGCCACCCGGTGATTGGATTCGACACGGACCCCGTCAAGGTTGAGATGCTTAACGCGGGGAAGACCTACATCCAGCACATCCCGGCGGAAAGAATTGAGCGCTTTGTATCCGCGAAACAATTCAGCGCGACGACCGACTTTGCACGCCTGCGCGAGGTGGACGCCGTGCTGATCTGCGTGCCCACGCCGCTGGACGAGCGGCGCGAGCCGGACCTGAGCTATGTCGAAAAGACCGCGCACTCGATTTCGCCGAACCTGCGGCGCGGGCAACTCATTATCCTCGAGAGCACGACCTATCCGGGCACCACGGAAGAGCTGGTGCTCCCGATACTCGAGCACAGCGGCCAGAAGTGCCCGATTGCTCACGGTCCGGAGGCGGAGAATTCGGCCACTGATTTCTATCTGGCGTTTTCACCGGAGCGCGAAGACCCTGGCAACAAGCAGTATGGGCTGGCGCAGATCCCCAAAGTGGTGGGCGGGGTCAACCCGCCCAGCCGGCGCGCGGCCGTAGCGCTGTATTCGCAGATCGTGGCCCGGGTCATCCCGGTCAGCTCTACGCGCGCCGCGGAGATGTGCAAGCTTCTGGAAAACATCTTTAGGTGCGTGAACATTGCGCTGGTCAACGAGCTGAAAATGCTCAGCCTGAGGATGGGCGTGGACATCTGGGAGGTAATCGAAAGCGCCGCCACCAAACCCTTCGGGTTTATGCCTTTTTATCCCGGGCCGGGACTGGGCGGGCACTGTATCCCGGTGGATCCGTACTACCTCTCCTGGAAAGCGCGCGAGTACGACTTCGCCACGCGGTTCATCGAGCTGGCCGGTGAAATCAACACGGAAATGCCCTACCACGTGGTACGGGCAATCGGCGAGGCCCTGAACAAGCGCGAGCGCAGCCTGAAGGGTTCGACGGTGCTGGTGCTGGGCGTGGCGTACAAAAAGGATGTGGACGACCTGCGCGAGTCCCCCACCCTGAAGATCATGCAGCTGCTCGGCCAGGGCGGCGCGCGAGTGGACTACAACGACCCCTACTTCCCGCGGCTCCACAAAATGCGCCATTACGACTATTCACAGATGAAATCGGTGGACCTGACTCCGCAGACTCTCGGCTCCTATGACTGCGTGGTGATTGCCACCGACCATTCCAGCTACGACTACCAGTCCATCGTGGACTACGCCAAGCTGGTGGTGGACACGCGCAACGCCACCCGGCCCATCACGCGCAACCGCGAGCGCATTGTGCTCTGCTGAAAGCTGCCACTATGAGCACCTCTTTGGACACCATCCGCGCGCAGCTGGCCGAAAGTTGCCGCGTCAAGCAGAGCTTTTCCGACGAATTGTTGGCGCGCATCGCGCGCTTCGCGGAGGCGGCTGCAACCGCGCTGGCCGCAGGTCACAAGCTGGTGTTTTTCGGCAATGGCGGCAGTGCCGCCGATGCCCAACACCTGGCCGCCGAACTAGTCGTGAGGCTTCGCGATAACCGTCCTTCTCTTCCGGCGCTGGCTCTGACCACGAATACCTCTGTGTTGACCGCCGCGGGGAATGACTACGGCTTCCAGGAGATTTTCGCCCGCCAGCTAGAATCGCTGGTCGCGGCCGGTGACGTGGTCGTGGCGCTTTCGACCAGCGGCACAAGCCCCAATATCGTGAAAGGGGTCGAGGCAGGGAAGCGTCGTGGCGCCTTCTGCGTGGCCCTGACTGGTGAAACGGGTGGCGCACTGGCCGCGGCCGTGGATTTGTTGATCAATGTCCCTTCGCGAGATGCTCAGCGCATTCAGGAAGCCCACATCACCATCGGGCACATTGTCTGTTCCCTGGTCGAGCGCCCCTACCTCCCACCGGGATAGTGCGGTTCGCCGTTAACTGACTGTGTTCCCCCTACCCGTCTTCCTGGTTGCGAGCTGGCATTTTCCGCGCTAGAGTCTCCTTTCGATGTCACAACCGCCCAAGCCCCCGGAGCAGCCACCCAAATCCCCGGCTCCCCCGGCAAAACCGTCAACTCCAGCGACTGTCCCGCCGCCGGCTAAGCCCGCTGTGCCGCCGGCCAGGCCGGCGCCACCCAATCCGCTAGCACCGGCGCCGCCGAAGTCTTCTGCGGTCCCGGCGAAGCCGGTCGCGCCGCCGCAGCCGGCACCGCCCCAGTCTTCGGGAGCCAACCGGCGTCGCAGCCAGCGGGTCATCCTGCAAGTGCCCGTTGTCGTCCGTGGCAAAAATGCCAGCGGGGCGGCTTTCGAGGAGGAGACTTCCACGCAGGTGGTTAACGCTCACGGAGGGCTCATCGGGGTGTCCACGCAGGTCAAACAGGGCGATACCCTGGTCATCGAACACAAAGCGACAGAGGACAAACAAGAGGGCAAAGTAGTTTTCCTCGGACCCAAACAGGAAGGGAAGAACCAGGTCGGAGTTGAGTTCACCCAGCCCCGGCCGCGTTTCTGGCACATTGATTTCCCACCCGACGACTGGAAACCCGCCTGATAGCCGCGGCGACCCGCGGCCATGTTGTTAACGCCGAGCCTGAGTCAATTCGACGCGTAACGTGCCGAAGGGGAGAGTGGCTTCAATGAGCACGGGAGTGCGGGTGGCATCCGCGGCCAGCCAGAGTGAGAAGCGCGTGTTGGCCAGCTCGCGGCCCTTCTCGAATACCTGCAAGTCCAATTTGGTGGCCGTGAATTCGCCGGCGGTGATGCTGACCCTGTCGGCGGTGCCGGCCAGCCGCACGCGCAGATCGTAAAGTTTTCGCCCGTCGAATACGGGCATTGTGGTTTCCTTGGCGCGAGCCCAATCCAGCGTGCGCAGAACAAAAATCACGCCCAGGGGGTCGCGCGTCCCCGGAAGCACGCGCACAGCGGGCCTGCCCTGCTGGGAGGCTTCGCCGTCGATGCGCATGCGGATGATGTGTGTCTCTTTCTTGTTCTTTTCGTTCAGGTACATTTCGAACTGGAAGCAACGCAGGCTGTCGACGTCGGTGTAAGAATCAAACTGGTCGTCCAGCGGGTACAGAAAGCGGACCGGGTCAATGGTCTCGGCCCTGGCGCGGAAGTGCCACGCGGTATGACCGTAGAACGGGCGTATTTCGGGCGTCTGGAGTCGCAGGGTCGCGGCGGTCAGGAAGCTGTTCCAGGCCACTGCGTAGTCCAGCGTTTCTCCGGGTTGGAAGGGGGCGTGGGGAGGGATAGGCGCGGAGGAATTGCGTCCGACGCCTTGTGCGTGCGCGACCTGCAAGGCCGGAGCCCTACCAGGAACGGCGCAGAGCTCTTCGGCTGCCAGGGCCGAGGAGAGAAGCAGTGTGCCGTACTTGCGCATCGCTATCGGTTGGAAGCCTATTGTATGGTCTGCGTTGTGTGACCCACCCTGGCGAACTGCCTGCGCTGCACCAACTGAAAATTGTGTTGCTTTCGGGGAGTGGTAACCGGTGAACTATGTGTCGCCAGGCGACGCTCCAGTATCAAAGGCCATAACACATTCACAATCAATCGTTTAGATCACGCGTTACAAAAGGTAACACAATTAAACCGTTTTTTCTGTTGAGGTTGGTCCTGAGTATAGATACCTGGAGTATGAGGATGATGAAGGGCGTGATCCAAGCCTAGGCATTAGATACCCAGAATTTTTGTATGAAAGTCTGCAAGGCAAGGAAAAAAAGGGGTTAAGACGGTTGTTACAAAAAGTAACATACTTAAATCATTTGTTTTGTTTGGGTTGATACTCGCATCCATACGACGGGTATCAGGGCACGCCCTCCGAACACGATCGTAGGCTTGACGCCTATGGTTCAAATCGCGGTGAGCAAAAATCATCACAGGTGTCCGGGTCTGCCCGGCGCCGCCCGCACGGTGGAGGGAGATAGCTGCGGGAGAAAAAGGCAAGTACATGTTTACTATAAGTCGGAAGGGTTGTCAAGGGAAAAGTTTGGACGGAGGGCCTGCGGGAGTAAGAGGGAGGGTGACGTCCAGCCGGCCCTGCTGTGCCCCCTCCGGCGCCGGGCGCGAGCTATGCCGGACGAGCGTGAGCTAAGTAACCCGCCCGGCCTGGTCTGACGAGCCATCGTAGTCACTCCTGTGTCCTTCGGCTTGTGAAGGCGGGCGGAGAAACGCTATATTCTGCGGGCGCGTTTGGCCGTGGATGAGGAGAGGAGGCCGGAGGGAATGAAATACCTGGTGACGGGAGGCGCTGGATTCATCGGCTCGGCGGTAACCGACGAGCTGGTGCGCCGGGGCCACCGGGTGGTGGTGCTAGACGATCTCTCTTCGGGCAAAGAGGCCAACCTAGCGGGAGTATCCGGGCAGGTTGAATTTGTCCGCGGCAGCATCTGCGACGCCGACGTGGTGCGCCGGGCGTGCGCCGAGGTGGACTACGTGCTGCACCTGGCGGCGCGGACATCTGTGCCGCGCTCGGTGCTGGAGCCGGAGGAAACCAACCGGGTCAACGTGGATGGCACGCTGAATGTGCTCATCGCGGCGCGGGACACAAAAGTGAGACGATTCGTTTTTGCCGCGTCGTCTTCGGCTTACGGAGAATCGCCCGCCCTTCCCAAGGTCGAGACCATGCCCGCGTTGCCCATCTCTCCCTACGGGGTGACCAAGCTGGCGGGCGAAGTCTATGCGCAGGTGTTCGGGCGGTGCTACGGGCTGGAAAACGTTTGCCTGCGGTATTTCAACGTCTTCGGACCGCGCCAGGACCCCAACTCGCCCTACTCCGGGGTGCTCTCGCGCTTCTGCACCGCACTGCTGGATGGCTCTCAGCCGGTGATCTTCGGCGACGGCGAGCAGTCGCGGGATTTCAACTTCGTCGAGAACGTGGTGGGCGCCACGCTGGGCGCCGCCGAAGCTTCCGGGGCGTCCGGCCTGGTGATCAACATAGGAACCGGCGGGCGGTTCACACTGAACCAAACGCTGGAGCTGCTGGGTAGAATTTCCGGCAAACCCGCCAAGGCTCGCTATGATGCGGCTCGCGCGGGAGACATCCGCGACTCCCAGGCCGACATTTCGCTGGCGCGGCGCGTGCTGGGCTACGACCCCCGGGTGGGGTTTGAAGAAGGGCTTCGCCGGACATGGGCGTGGTACCGCAGCGCGCACACAAAATAAGCGCGCCCCGCCGACCATTGAGTTTTCCCGCCTGCGGTGTTAGGTTTGCGCCAGCCATCGAAAGAGATCAAACGTAGAGGCAGCCTGGTTCATGTTCCGAGGAGGGAAAATGAACAGGTACCGCTGGCTCGCCGGCGTCTCGTTGCTATTTATCTTCTGTGCATCAGCAGATGCGCAGGTGGCCAATCCGCCGTGCCAGCCGCCCCCGCTGCCTGCGGGGCCGCGGGAGAACTACATCTTTACCGAGGCGCAGGAAAATGACCTCGGGGACGCCGTCGCCGAACACATCCAACGCCAGTTCCTGGTCATTGACGACGAAGACCTGACCGGGTACATCCGCACGATCGGGGCGCGGCTGCTGAGGCACATCCCGCCGACGCAGATCCTCTTCCAGTTCTACCTGTTCGACCAGCCCGTGGCCAACGCCTTCACGCTGCCCGGCGGCCGGGTCTACATTTCCCGCAAGCTGGTGGCCCTGGCCCGGACAGAAGATGAAATCGCAGGCGTGATGTCCCATGAGATTGGCCACGGACTGATGCGCGACGGCGCCGAGCGGGCGAACCGCCTGTTCACCAAGCTGCTCGGTGTGCGTTCGGTGGGCGACCGGCGCGACATTTTCGAGAAATACCACCAGGTGATTGAAAACGTGATGCGCAAACCTGAAGCCGGGCGCGTGGAGCGGGATGACCACAACCGCGCGCAGATGGTGGCCGACCAGATCGCGATGTACGCCGTGGTGGCCGCGGGTTACTCGCCGCAGGCCTATGCGGATTTCTGGGACCGGCTGGCGGAGACAAAGGGGAAAAAAGGAGGCTGGCTCTCTGATCTGTTTGGCACGACCAAGCCGGAATCCCGTCGCCTTCGCGAAATGGTGAAGATCGTGTCCGCTTTGCCGCCCGAATGCACGGGGACGCGTGTGGCCTCCTCCGCTGAGGAGTTTGCGAAGTGGAAAACGAATGTGGTGGCGTACACGGGGCTGGGCAGGAAAGAAAGGCTGCATTCGCTGGTCTCGCGGAAAGTGCTGGACCCGCCGTTGCAGGACGACATCGGGCATCTGAAGTTCAGCCCCGACGGGAGATACGCCCTGGCGCAGGACGACGCCAGTATCCACGTGCTTTCGCGGGAGCCCTTCGCCCATTTGTTCCGCATCGATGCCCAGGAGGCCGAGCCGGCACAGTTCACGCCAGATTCCAGGGAAGTGGTCTACCACACGACCGGCCTGCGAATCGAACGCTGGAGCATCGAGGAGGAGCAACGGACGGCCGTTCACGAAATCGTGTTTCAGCGGCGTTGCATGCAGAGCGAGCTTTCCCCGGATGGGATGTCTCTGGCCTGCCTGAGCAGCAAATTTGAATTGATCCTGCTCGACGTGGCCGCGGGGACGCCATTCTTCGAGAAAAAGGATTTCTTGCCGGGCATTAGTTTCCTGCTTCTGCTTTTGCAGATCATCGTGGCCGCGGAAGACTCGGACAGTGGAATCAACCTCCGCCTTGTGGAGATGCATTTCTCCCCTGACGCAAAATACTTCGCAGCCAGCTCAGACCTGGCCACGGTGGCCCTGGACCTGAAGGCCCGGGCGCCCATTTCACTTCCCGGTTCAATCAAAAAGGTCCTGGGCCGGCGGTTTGCCTTCCTCGGACCTGATCGCATTGTCGGCTTAAATCCGGACAAGCCCGAGGAGTCTGCGGTGCTGCATTTTCCCTCCGGACAACTGGTGCGCAAGCTGAAGCTGGGCAGGCAGGAACTGAAGGCGGCGACGCGTGGGGAATACGTCCTGCTCCTGCCCATCGACAAGTATGCGGTGGGGGTGATGGACCTCAACACCGGAAAGATTTTTATGGCCAACAAGAAGGCGGCGTTTGATGCCTTCGACCAACTATATTTGAGTGAGCAGCGGACGGGTGAGATCGGTCTCTACGCAGTGGGCTCCCCGGAGCCGATGGCCCGCGTGCAGCTGGAACGCAGCCTTCTGGGGCGGATTCGCGCGGTCGCGCTCACCCCCGACCATTCCTGGCTGGCCGTTTCGCAGCGCAATCGCGGCGCCGTCTGGAACCTAACGCGCGGGGAACGCGTGTTCCACGTGCGCGGGTTTCGCGGCGCGCACTTCACAGGCCAGAGCGCCTTGTATGCGGATTTCCCAAAGCAGGACGAAGTGAACCGTAATGTGGCGCGGCTAGATTTGACGTCGAATACAATTTCCATCGGGATTTCGCTGGAAGACCTCAAAGTTACCCAATACGGCCGCTACCTGGTGGAGTTGAAGCCCGCGAAGAAGGGCGGTGAGACCCACAAGAACGTGATCCTGGAAGTCCGGGATGCCACCAATGCGGGCGTGCTGTGGACGCGGCCATATCCCAAGGCCGCGCCCTGGACGCGGGTAAATCCTGAGACGCAGACCATGGTGCTGTACTGGACGCTGGACGAGGACCACGCCCGGGATGAGGTCAAGCGCGACCCTGCGCTGAAGGCCCGCGTGGCGGCGATGAAGGAAAAGGAAGGCGACTACCTGCTGCACCTGGTGGACGTCCGCAACGGCAACTTGCTGGGCAAGCTGCTGGTGGAGACCGGCAAGCGCTCCTTCCGCATCTCCAATGTGTATGCCTCGGGCGACTGGGTTGTGATCACAGACACGCAGAACCGCGTGCTCATTTACTCGCTCTCCAGCGGCGAGCAGAAGGGCCGCATGTTCGGCAGCAAGTCCGCGGTCTCCGTGCCGGCGGGCCTGCTGTGCGTGGAAAACGAGCGCGGCCAGTTAAGTCTCTACGACCTGGCCACGCTGGCCAAGCGCAGCGAACTGAATTTTGCCAGCCCGGTCTCCTGGGCCGAGTTCAGCGGCGACGGCCGCCGCCTGTTCGTCCTCACTGCCAATCAGACGGCCTACGTGTTTGACCTCTCCAGCGGCGCGATGGCTTCCAAGCCCGGCGGAGGCGACTGAGCCGCAGCCCTGCTGCGAAATGTGCCCCGGCTTCCAGGATCGGAATCAAGGCCGGGGGAACCGCAAGTGCAAAGAGGCCTCAGCGTCCATTCAGGATGCCAGGGAGAGCGGCCAGGGAATCGAGCAGCAGGTCGGGGGGGTGGTCGCGCAAGCGGTGGCTGCCCAGCCCGTAAGTGACCCCGCAGACCAGAATGCCCGCGTTGCGAGCGGTTTGCACGTCGATCTCGGAATCACCCACCATCATCGCTTCCCGCGGGCCGATGCCGAAATCCTTCAGCAGCGCGTCCACACCCATGGGGTCCGGCTTCTTGCGCTCAAGACTGTTCCCCCCGTAGACGAAGCGGAAATGGTGCACGACGCCCAGCCCGGCCAGGATTTCGCGGCTGATGCGGACGGGTTTGTTGGTCAGCACGGCCAGCCCGAGCGCGGCGGAGCTGGCGGCCAGCTCGTCCAGGCACTCGCGCACCCCGGGGTAGAGCACTGTGTTGTCCAGCATATGCGCGCGGTAGTGGCCGAGAAAAAATTCCAGGGCACGCGCAACCTCCTCCTCCGGCGGAACTGCGCCGCTGCTGGCAGCGAGGGTTTTCCGGATCAGCGCCGGGGCGCCATCGCCGATGAAGCTGCCGATGCGGTCGGTGTCCAGGGTTGCGCGACCCATGGCGGCCAGCGCCGCGTTCACGGCAAGCGCCAGGTCCAGCTTGGAGTCAATGAGGGTGCCGTCGAGGTCGAAGAACAGCGCCCGGACTCTTGCGAAATCGTGGTTATTCGCCATGCTTGAATTTCGGCGGAGAAATTGTATCCCACACCCCGGCTTCGGTGCCTGCGCCGGACAACGGCCCGCCCCGCTTGCTAAGATAACCTCTTCGGACTCGAACCCTTGCTCCGCGATGAGGAGAGAATGGCAGAAACCCGGGCGTTTGCTGCGATCCGTCACAACCACGACAGGGTGAAACCACGAGACGTTCTGACCCAGCCGTACGACAAAATCAGTCCGGCGATGCAGGAAAAGTATTACGCCGCGCACCCCGACAACCTGATTGCGCTCGAGAAGGGCCGCGCGCTGGCCGGCGACACCCCGCAGGACAATGTTTACACGCGGGCGCGTCGCGCACTGGAGGACTGGTTGGCCCGCGGAGTCCTGACCGCAGACGCGGAGCCGGCCATTTATGCCTACTACCAGGATTTTTCCGTTCCGGGGGCGCCGGAGAGAAAGCTGCGGCGCAAGAGTTTCATTGCGGTGGGGCGCCTGGAGGATTATTCCGCGGGAGTGGTTCACCGCCACGAGCTGACGCTGACCGGTCCGCGGCAGGATCGGCTCGAGCTTCTGCGTCATACGCGCGCGCAGACCGGGCTGCTGTTCATGCTCTACGAGGACCCGGCGTTCCGGCTGAACCGACTTCTGGACCAGGCCGCGAAGCAGGCTCCGGCGGTCGAATTTCAGGATGAGTTCAGCGTGCACCACACGCTGTGGCCCGTAGCCGATTCATCGGTGGCCGAGAAATTTGCCGCCGAGATGCGTCCCAAGAAGATCGTGATTGCCGACGGGCACCACCGCTACGAAACAGCCCTAGCCTTCCGCGACGAGTGCCGGGCGCGGCGCCGCGCGGCTGCCGGCGGCGACGCCGCGGACCCGTGTGCGGCGCATGAGTTCGCGATGATGGCCTTTGTCAATTGCGCAGACCCGGGCCTGGTCATCCTGCCCACGCATCGCGTGGTGGCCAATCTTTCCGGCTTCGATTTGGTGCGCCTCCGCCGGCAAACCGAGGGCTGGTTTGAATGGCACAAGCTTTCCGCCGCGGACGGGCGCATGTCCCTTCCGGGGGCCCTCGCCGGGCACGGACGCGCGGGCACGGCCATCGGTGTGTATGCAGGGTCGCAGGGCGCAGCCATCCTGCGGCTGCGGCCGGACGCGGCGATGGAACAACTGCTGCCGGGACTGACGGAGTCGCAGCGCAAACTCGACGTGGCCGTGCTCCACGGCCTGCTGCTGGAACAGGGGCTGGGTATCTCCGCTGACGCGGTGGCGAAGGAATCCAACCTCTCCTACGAACGGCAGCTCGATGCGGCGCTGGAGGCGGTGGATTCCGGCCGCGCGCAGCTGGCGTGCCTGTTGAATCCGGTAGGAGTGGAATCGGTGTGGCGGCTGGCCCTGGGGGGCGAAGTGATGCCGCAAAAATCCACGGACTTCTATCCCAAGATGCTCAGCGGCCTGACCATCTATCGAGTGGAGGGATGACCCGGCAGGAGTGAGAAGAAAAACGAAAAGGGCCAATCCTGCGATGGGCCCTTCGTCCCCGGCGTTCTGCCGGCCCCTGTTGCCGATGGCCGGGGGGCAGCTTACTTCGAAAAACTCTGGACCGCTGCGGTCTCCGATTCAAAGGTCTCGAAGACGGTGAGCAGCTTGGTAATCTGGAGCACTTCCTGGAACTTCTGGCCCAGGTTGGAAAGTTTCAGGGAGCTGCCCTGATTGCGGGCGCTGTGGAAGGTGGCCACCAGCGTGCCGAGGCCGGCGGAATCAATGAAGGTGACGTTGGACATATTGAGCACGATCTTTTTCTTGTTTTCGGCCAGCAGATTTTTTACGGCCTCGCGCATTGCAGTGCTCTCCTCGCCGAGCACAATGCGGCCCTCCAACTGGACTACGGTGATGCCGTCCACTTCGCGGTTGGTGATTTTCAGTGCCACGTGCCTTCCTCCTCTATCGGTGGTGACTCCATTTCAGTAAAAGTCCGAACAGGACATATAGTATCCGCACTGCGGGCAGTTCAGCTTACAGTTCCGAGCCGCCAGATGCGCGGAGCACAGCGGACAAAACTCTGCCGGGTCTTCGGTCTGCACCCGGGTACGCCCGGCCCCCGCGGCGATTTCGGAACGTGTCCGGCCGTGGTCGGTGGCTGGTCTTTCCATCCTGAAAGCCGTACGGTTATAGCACAACCCGCCGCGCCGTCCAAGCACGAGGACAGCTCCGCCGCGCGCCACTGCGGCCGCGTAATGCCCTGCCGCGGAAAATACTCCTTGCAACCGGCGGCCCGCCAGGGGCATCCTGAGAAACAGCGCAGGCTCGCGATCCCGTCCCGAATCCCGTCCCGAACTTTCGGGACTTCGGGATCGGGAGTTCGGGACAGCCCGCGCGAGATACACTGCTCATGCAACGGCCCCGCCAATTCGCGCTCGCCCTCGGCGCATCCCTGCTTTTTGCGGCCACCTCGGCAGAGGCCCAGCGGCGAAGCGTTACCGTGATTTCCACGTCCGCGGGGGGAACCACCTCTGCGCAGGTGGTCCGCCCGGCAGCGGCCGGGAGCGGTTCCCTGGTCACGTCGCCGATCGTGGACCTCAACGGAGTCCGCATCCACCCAGGCGAGATCTTGTCCGGCAGCATCTCCTCTGTGCCGGCGGCCGGATTCGATTTCACGCATCACGCCGCCGTCCGCGGCAACCTGGGGGTGCGCGCGCTGATTGACCCGGTGACGCAGCACCAGCTTGCGCTGGCGCGGCAAATCCGCCGGGAAACACCGGCCGTGGCTTTTCCCATTGCGTTTCCCGTTCTGGTGAACAACATCCAGGTCAACGTTGCGCCTTCCCCGGTCGTCGTCGTGCAGGCCGACAACGGTGGCGACGGCCTCTCGCAGCGCGTCGGGCGTCTGGAGTACGCCAGCCTGCGCGGCGGCGCACCTGCCGGGGATGCGGCGCCCGCTGCACCGGTCGAGTTGGGGCCATCGGTTCCGCCGTCCCGCCCGCCGGAGCTGGCCGATTACGTTTTCCTGCGCCGTGACGGCGGTCTGATCTTCGCCGTAGCTTACACGGTGGCGCGTGAGCGCATCGTTTATGTCACCCGCGAGGGCTTGCGCCGCTCTGTGACCCTGACCGACCTGGACCTCGAGACGACTCTCCAGATGAACGAGCAGCGCGGCACGTCGTTCCGTTTGCCGGGGCTGTAGCTTTCGGCCCGGCGCATTCCTCCTACTCCGGTTTTCCAACCTTTTGAGAGGGTTCCGGCATCATCCACTGCGCCTCGCGGGGCAGCCGGGCAGGTGGTTTCCAGGATGGGCTCGGGCCGCCCGCCGAGCGCCAATCAGCAGCAAGCGCGCAATGTGAGTGAGCAGCCTGGCCTGGCGGGGGGAGATGTCCTCTTGCTCCGTTGCCCGAAAAATCTCCTTGAGCGCGCGGCGGACGTCGCGGCGCGTGCGGGGTGAATTGCCGCGGGCGCGGACCACCTCGCTGGGAAGCGGCGCCTCAGGATGTTCCTGGCGCATGTGGTGAGCGCAGAGCCGGGGAGCCGTGGATGCGGCCGCACCGAAGGACGCGGCCGAGAGCATCCGGCAGCGGCGGGCGTCGCTGTAGGTGAAGGTGCAGCGGTTATCGGGGGATGGGGTCATGGAAAACTCCTGAAGTAAGCAGGTAGAAAGGAAGCTGGAGGTCTGAGAACCGACGACATGCCGGGGTGCCCCCCCACCCCGTGTGTAAAGCGAAAAAAACAAAGGCGAGCTAAGTCCAATAAACCCGCAAGTGTTGAATTGGCGGGAGATATTGCGGCACATTTCAGATGTGCTGATTCCAGGGGAGGTGGGTGGGGGCGAGAGACCTGAGGCCGGAGGAGGCATTTGGTTCAATTCCTTTTCGCAATTGTATGATGCGTAGTTTAGCTTAAAGGATGCAAGTTGTCAAGAGATTTTTTGGAGTGGCGCTGGACCTGACCGCCCCGATCCCGAAGTTTCGGGAATCGGGACTGCCACTTGCGGCGAGCGTAGTCGAACCATGCCGGGCTATTCGCGCGGCCCCTCGGCGGGCTCGGGGTGGTGACCCTTCGACTTGGCTCAGGGTCACGGTGAGCACAGCCCAATCCGTGAGCGAAGTCGAACCACAACACTTCATCGCCCAGGCGATCTACCGCGACCTGGGCAAGCTGGCAGAAGCCGTGCAGCAGGGGCCGGGCTCCAGAGAATCTGGCATCACGGGTGCGGGGCGTGAACAGCGAGGGTCTAGTGTAGTGCTCACAGCCTACAGGGTCAGTTTTTGAGGAGCGCGATATTGGGTATGAATCGAACGAGCGCCGTGGGCAACATCTGGCTAGGAGAAGTCCGTGGTTACGATGCGATGCGTGGGCAAGGCCGATGTTGCAAGGATGTGTTCGCGAGCGTGTTGTACTAAATCTACGGATCGGCCAAGAACCATGAAAGACGCATGGGATACGTACGCGAAGCCGTGAACACCGTGAGCAGCGAAGTGTGCAAGCTTGGCGCGAATCTGCTCTTGCTCGCGGCCCCTAGCAAGGCTTTGGTCGAAGGTAAGCGTCAGTGCCTGCGGTCGTACATTAGCGAGGTCGATCAGCTCCTTTGCGAAAATGAATTCGGGTGCTCGGCGCCCTCGAAGGCCTTGCAAGCGAACGCCCGTGTCGGGGTCCAACAAGAGGCTATGCCATTGGTGACAGGAAGCAAAGTAATGGGCTCGGTCGCTCACAGTGTCCAGCACCTCCGTTGCGACCAGAGGCACACCTAGAAATCGTGAGAAGGCCTCAGCTTCGTCAGGGCTGGTCTGATGCGTGAACATCGGATGCGCTGCCCACGGCCCGGACGATGACAGCCACTGAAGCAACGACTTCTTAACAATGTCGTATGAGTCGCCGAAGTGCTTTAACCTCATCTTAGCCATCCCCCTTGGATACTCCTTTGGCCGATGTGAGATCCGAGTTGCGGCTTGGCATACTCGCGTGGCATGAGATAGAGAGTGGGACTTCGCCCTCGTGCTGAATAGACAGCTGTCGTGAGGGGGGACCTGTTCTTGAGTTCATGTCGCTTCCATGCG
>Ga0247727_10001794_pt1 | contig 50024 bp, 50 predicted proteins | sample WisWelCaveWW1625_FD_202498 | JGI IMG/M metagenome (GOLD analysis project Ga0247727, IMG submission 202498) | Biofilm microbial communities from Wishing Well Cave, Virginia, United States - WW16-25 | ecosystem: Environmental > Aquatic > Deep subsurface > Groundwater > Cave microbial mat | place...
GTGGAGCCTTATCGGATCGTTACGAAATACGATGTTCATGATTAGATTCTCCTTCTTTCAAAATGTTAAACCACTTTTAATTTTTGCAAGCCTGGTCTTCGTCGTAAATGCAATTTATTAAGGTCGGCAAATCAGAGATAAGATACAATAGACCTGAGGGTTCAAAAAAGGCCTATTGAAGTACTAGTACCTAAATAGCCTTCACGGGAAGAAGTACTGGTACTTTTGGCATGATCGTTCTCCTTAATCCAGCAAGTGCAGCTTTTGGGATAGCTTGACATAGCGCACCCGGGTTGCTGTGATAATTCTTTGACCGTGTGCGGCGAGACAGTGGCGGTAAAAATTTCTTGATTTTTCGAATAGACTCTGACGCCGATGCCATTGAGAAAAGTCGTGGCGGTTTCATCACGCGATTTGGCAGTATAAATGAAAACCGCCAGCAGTGGTTCTTCGGCGCTCTTGATTTCATCTACTGCCGCCGCGAGCGTGGCGTCAACTTTACGATAATCCATATGACTTCCTGTTTTCGATGATTTTTTTTTCGGCTTTTTCCAAACTAGCGATGCGACAATTCAATGCAAAGTTTAGCTGATCCTATAATCATCACCAGCACACCCCCGAGCCGCCCGCAGATACGCATCATCAGTTATCTGGTTCAACATGAAATCCGCCACATCGGCTCGGGAGATCCGCATGGTCCACAACCAGTTTCCGATGTCCCTACCATGACGGTAGCTCCCCCGCTTGGAACCGTTGGCGCCCCCGGCCGGACAATCACCCAGTCCAGGCTACTCACTCGAATGAAGTGCTCTTGGCGCCGTTTATCCCAATAGTAGAACGGCAGGATGAAAGTGTCAACCTTATTTCTGATCGTATACAGGGATGGCTCGTCCTTGAGCCATTTCCTGTAACCACCGAATTCTTTCTTCAGTCCTTTTTTTTGAGCCTTTTTTCAGTGATCGCAACCGTCACAGAGACGTCAACCTATGATGGTTTTATGAACTGAGCTAATAACAGGTTGCCCAGGATCAACTTCAACTTGCTGCAAGATCGGCATCAGTGTCTGACCGAATTGCTCGAATGTTTCGGTGGATTCCCAGACATCTGTGACGCGAAGCTGATTACCAGTGCCGTAGCAGACGTGATAGAGCCTTCCTTTCGGTGCACCGGCTCCGGCTTTTTCAAGTCGTTTAACGATCTCGTCATACTGGGCGGCGTTCATGGATTTGGGGGTAAAAACTGCTGTGATAGCCATTTTAAGTACCTCCTTAAAAGTTTGATCTGAAAAGTTATTGATTTATAGACTTTCATAAGACTGAAGGCAGTGGCGCCTTTTGCCGACAGGGTCACGCTTTTTGCGGCTGAAATGGCCTGAGCCAAGGCGCCTTTCAATTCCGAAAGATCAGAGGACTTGACCACAAAAGCCTCTGCACCCCAGCAATGGAAATCATGACGTAATTGATTGTATCCGGTATTGATGATGATCGGCAAATATCGTTGCTATGACAGTATATCATCCATCAGTTGCAGTCCCCCAAAATCCGGCAGCAGAAAGTCCAACACCACGGCGTCCATTTTTTCGTATGCTAAAATTTCCAGCGCTTCATTTCCCGATCCGACTGCGACAATTTCATACCCCTTTCGCCACTTTCTTGAATAATTCAGCCGCCCTGGCTTTATCGCCCGCCTTGGACTCGGCGACCGCCAAGAGATAAAGCGTATACGGATTTTCTTGATTGGCCTGCTTGAGATGCGCGATGACCTTGGCATAGTCACCCTTTTCAAAGTTGATGCGTCCGAGGAGCGCGTGATGATTTTCCATTGCCTTGGGATCTTTTCCGACGTCGGTCTTGGCTTTGTACTCATCCGCCGTGGTCATGGCTTTGGTGAAATCCTTCCGTTTTGCAGCGATCAGCGCCTCATCAAACAGCGCGCCCTTGGCGAAATTTTCCTTGATGGCCGGCGAGAGCTTTGAGCTCGTCACCACTTTCCGGCATTCCATCAGGCTCTGCTCGGCTTTGGCAAAGTCGCCCGTCTCAATGTAGATATCGCAATTTGATGAATGCGTTCCCGCTTGCCATTCAGGAAGGCCTTCTTTGGCCGCCATCTGCAGGATTTTCTCGCCTTCCGCTAATGCTTGCTGGTGTTTGCCCTCATAGATATACGAGCCGGCAATCGCTGCCATATCCGCAAGTTTCCCTGAAGGCGTCGTTTCCATGGCCATGGCTTTGCGATAGGCCTCGCGTCCATCTTCGTACTTGTCCATGAAAACCAGGTTGTCGCCGATCTTGCGTTGTGAGAAGGCAAACTTGGGATTCAATTCCACCGCCTTCTTAGTAGGCCGCCCCGAGAAAATAATGCGCGCGCTTGTCGTTGGGAAATTTTTGCGCCAACTGCTCCCAGAGCTGGATGGCCTTGACGGGATTGTTGTCCGCTTGCGCTTGCGTGGCCTCGTCGAGACGAATATTTTCCGACTTCTGGCGCGCCTCCAGGAAAATTTTGCGGGTTTCATCCGATTTGGCGGTGAGAGGAATCTCACTTTGGGCGCCAGCGATTGTCGGCAGGACAATCAACAGCGCAAAAACTAGCACCCAACCTGGGCGTGACACTCTGAAAAACTTAGTCATTGTCATCTCCGATTGAAACTTCGCAACTATCCAGTGTCCATTAATTTGTTCGCTTTCCATCACGTATGCACTCCCGAATGGCGCCAAGAAGTGACGGCTCGGACGGCTCGTCGATGCGCTTTTTGTGCGCGCCGGATTCGTACAAATAGGCGGCTTCACTTTTTGCCGACAGGGTCACGATTTTCAACCGCGGAAGCTCCGCCAGCAACTGGCTGCATATATGCGGTTCCCCGTTCGGTTCAAGCGGCGTGAGGATGACCACATCCGCGTTGTTTGCCTTGATGGCACGCAAAAGCTCGATGGGGTCAAGCACTTCGTCCAGCACTTCCATATCCGGCTGGCGCTCAATCATGTTTCTGATCACTTCCGACAGCAGCTTGGGCCGGCTCGCCAACAGCACTTTAATTTTCGCATGCATTGTTTTTCTTCCCGAACAGCCGCCCGGACGCTAAGTTGCACAAGTCCCGCCGTTACGGGATCCAAAAATCATGATAAACACAAGCAACAAGCGTCCGGTTCGGTGAATTCATATTTATGTGAAATCAACACTATTAATATCGGCAAGTCAGAGCAGGGAAACAATAGACCTGAGGGTTCAAAAATGGTCTATCAGCGGGGCTCTTTCAATAATAGACCCGGTCAAATTTTTGGAGGGGAAAGTCCCGGTACTTTTGGGTGGAAGGGTCTAGTACTATTACTTTTCGTTCAGCAGTTTTCTTTCGCGGGCATATTCCACCGCTTCGAGACGGTTGTGCAGTTGAAGCTTGTCGAGAATATTATGGACGTGATTTTTTACCGTCTGCGTTTCGATGGCGAGCTGCTGGGCAATTTCCTTGTTGGATAATCCTTCGGCAACCTTGCTAATAATTTCCACTTCGCGCGGTGTCAGCTTGACGGAGCTGAGCGGTATTTTCAGCACACATTCGCCCGCCAACTCCGCGATGCGCGAGAAGAGCGAAGCCGCCATCTGGGGCGAAACAAACGATTCCCCGCGGTGAACCGAGCGAATCGTTTCAACCAGATAAGCAAATGAGGCTTCTTTCAAAACATATCCGGCGGCCCCGGCTTCGATGCACGCCATGATTTCATCCGTCAAATCGACCATACCGAGGATAATCACTTTGACCTCCGGCAAGTCTTTACGTAACGTTTGCGTCACTTCGATCCCATCCTTGCCCGGCATGCCGATGTCGATGAGCGCCACCTCCGGGCGCAGGTTTTTGATTTGCTCAAGAGCCTTGCGGCCGCTTGCCGCGGCGCCGATGACGACGACGCCTTCTTGCTCCGCCAACATGGAAACCAGGCCCTCGCGGAGCAAGCGATTATCGTCCACAATGAAAACGCGGATAGGCTCCTGCATAACCAATCTCCTCATTAAGCGAGAACTCCGACAGTTTCAGGCGCCGGCTCCTTCCGTCCCAGCTTTTTCAACCATTGACAATGCGCTACAATCGCCGCGCGGATGGTGGGATACGACATATACTTGATGCCAAACTCCCGGCACGTGCGCTCGACGATTTTGCTGATGGCCGGATAGTGGATGTGGCACACGCGCGGGAAAAGATGGTGCTCGATCTGAAAATTCAAGCCGCCGCAATACCAGGCCGCCAGCCTGCTTTTGGGGGCGAAATTCGCCGTGGTTTCCACTTCGTGAATCGCCCATTCGTTGTCGATCTCGCCGCTGTCAGGATGTGGAATCGGAAACGCATTGTCTTCCACCACGTGCGCCAGTTGGAAAACCGTGGCCATGGTGATGCCGAGCACGAAATGCACCAAAAGAAAAAAACCGATCACATACGCGACCGGATGAAAAAACATCGGCAGGATCAGCATGTAGCCGAAATAAAAAAATTTGGTCAAAAAAAACAGAAATGCCGCGCCGGGCGAGGGTTTGGGCAATTCGTAGTCGCCGATGTGGCCGGTAAAGAATTTGTGAAAGTCGCCATAACTCACCCACAACAGCGTCATGAATCCGTATAAGGGAAAAGCGTACCAATGCTGAAAGCGATGCCAGGGTTGGCGCTTTTGCGCCGGGCTGAAACGCAGCAGGCCGCTGATGCTGATATCGTCGTCAAGCTCGTTGATGTTGGTGTAGGTGTGATGAAGAATGTTGTGTTTGTGCCGCCAAAACATGTGGCTGCCGCCGATGAGATCGAGCGTGAAGCCCATCATCCAATTCACGCGTTTGCTCTTGGAATAGCCGCCGTGCGCGCCGTCGTGCATGATGTTGAAACCGACGAGCACGAAACCCTGGGCCACGGCAAAAGCCGAGATGACCGCCAAAATCAGCGAAGAAGAAAAAAACACCAGCAAAACATACGACGTCGCCAGCCAGGCCATAATAACCACGGTTTTTAAAATCATCCGCCAGTCGGCGTGCGGGGAAATCCCATGTTCTTCAAAATATGTCTGCACCCGCGTCTTGAGTTCTTGATAAAAGCCGATTCGAAGAGGGAAACTGATCTTTTTCATCTTGTCGTTCCAAATAAAGTGAGTTTGAATGTCTCGCGTTTCGGAAAACAGAAGCTTTAATATCGTCAATCTTACTGCCTTTGTCAAGTTCAATTTCGGAGATTTTCGGAGGTTTTTAAAATTTTTTATGCGGAGAGCGAGCATTGTATTGACAAAGTCCCAACAAGTCTTATCTTATCGAAACGTCGAGTCGTGTCTCGACCTGAATCGTCTGCGGAAATATTGCCTTTGAACTTTGTAAGGAGAGTCATCCATGCCAACTCGAAAAAGCTCGCCGTCCAAAGCGGCCGGATTGTTCGCGATCACCCTGTTGCTGCTGGGGAACAGCGCTCATGCGCAAGACAAATTTTTTCTGCACGTCGAAGCCGGACAGGGAATTATTTTCCTGCCGGGAGTTGATCCGTACACTTTTTCAGCGCAAGCGCATCCGGCGCTTGGTTTTGGGACCGATGCCAAAAACTTTCTGATCGGCGGCACGCTCGCCGCGGTTTACGAGAATCCGGATTGGGCGTTGATGTGGGGCGGGCGTTTGGTTGTGTTGCTGTCGGAACTGAATAAAAAGCCGATCAAGCCCGGTCCGAACGTCGCCTACGCCACGCTGCATCTCACCGGCGCGGTTCTTTTGGAAAATTCGCGCCTGCGCCGGATTGCCGGCGGCCTGTTGATCGACGTTTGGGAAGGCGCGCTGCTCATCAGCCCGCGCGCCGGATACGACCGGAAATACGAAAAAGCTTTTCTGGAAATCGGCCTCGGGATGGGCTTTTAATCATGAACCGCCTCGCAATTTTAACAAGAGTTCGGATAAGATGCCGGCAATATTCCACGCATCATCTCCGGCGCGATGGTGCACGCCTTCGAGAGGGCGCTGCAGAAGCTCCAGCGCTCTGGCCATACCGACCTCTTCCGCCAAGCCATGCGCCAGGGCAAAAATGTTTTTCACATTGATGTGCGTGCGGCCGAACGGATAGTTGACTTTGAACGACGCGCATTGCTCTTCAAATTGCCGCCGGTCGTAATCGCCGTAGCTCGCCCAAACGCGGCTCTTTGAGGAATATTGCTTTTGCAGCATCATGCAAGCGGCGTTGAACGTGAGGCCCTGATCGACCTGTTCCTGCGTCAAAGTGGTAAGCTGCGTGCAATAGGCGCTTACCTGCGAGCGTTCGGGCCGAACCAGAATGCTCTGTTTGTGCAAGCGTTGTCCCGACGCCGCCTCGAGCACGCAGAGGCCGATCTCGATGATTTCGTTTTCCTGGCCGGGAGGCGGCGAACCCGGCCAGCAGGTTGCTTCGACGTCGACGACGAGGATTTGATCTAATTTTTTTGCCAAGATGCTCCACAACGCGAACGAGCCGCAGCCAAACAGGAAAAAGCTTATCCGCCGAACTTCGCCGAAACCACCGAGTGTCACCGAACAAAATCTTTTTTTCTACCGCTTGTTTTATCGCCCGCAAAGCTTCCCGTCGAATCAAACCGCTGAAAGGGCGGATGAACAGCCAGTAAAAACGAAATCGCCGCCGGCTTGCTTGATCCAAACAGAGAACCCGGGTCTCGGTAAAAAGTCGCGTGTTTCCCTCGGCCTGCGGGGCGAGAGAAAAATTCCACACGGCTTTCGCGAAATCAGGCGCCGAAAAATTCTGAAAACCGGTCGCATCCAAACGCTGAATGCATCCCGCTGCCGTCCAAAATTTTCCAACCAAACCCAGCGCGATTTCCTGCTGCGGCGTTTCACCGAGCAGGACAAAGCCGCTTTTCAACAGCCCGCCAAAGGTCAAACCAAGCCCCGGGCGAGCTTTGTTTCGCGACGAAAGCAGCGCCGGCAGCCCGCGCCAGAGAAAAAGCCAGCGAATCAACCTCGAGCCGCGCAGATCCAAATTGCGGACGGCGGCATAAACTTGCGGCGGCGAGGCGTGAATATCAATCTGATGCCGTTCGGTGACATCATAAGTTTGGAGGAAATCATCGATGAGCATGATAGCAGCAATCAAGAATTCAGCTTTGCCTCAAACCTTATAGGCGCAGCCGGCAAGCACTTGGAACGCCTTATCACCCACAGATTGAAAAATCCCACCGATATTTATAAAAAACCGGTGGGATTCCTACGGACGCAGTCTTCAATCTGTGGGTACGGCAAAACTTTTTCTGTTTGTGAAAAATTTTCGATCTCAAAATTTCAACGCCGTGTCGCCGCTGCCCTTTTTAATCACCTCCGTAATCGTTGTCGCCACTTCCAACGCGCGGCGGCCATCTTCGCCCGTCACCGGCGGCGGCGTGCCGGTGCGAATCGCGTTGATGAAGCTCTGCAATTCCATTTTTAGCGCATTGGCTTCCGGCGCTTGCAGCTTTTCGTAGACGATGTGGCGCTGGCGCGCGCCTTGATCGAGTTTGCCCAACACGACGGGAAAACCGCCGCTCGACATCGCTTCTTCCGGCGAGACGAGACGAAAGACTTCGGTGAGGCCCTGCAAAAAATCGAGGGAAACATAGGCGTCGCGCTGAAAGATGCGCATCTTGCGCATTTTCTTTTGTGAAATGCGGCTGGCGGTGACGTTGGCGACGCAGCCGTTGGCAAATTGCAAACGGGCGTTGGCAATGTCCGGCTCTTCGGAAACCACCGCCACGCCGTTGGCGTCGATCCGCGTGAGCGGACTTTTCACCAACGCCAGAATAATGTCGATGTCGTGAATCATCAGATCGAGCACGACGGCAACGTCGGTGCCGCGCGGATCGAATGAGGCGAGGCGGTGCGATTCAATAAAGCGGGGCGCGAGCGGGAAGTTATCCAACGCGCGCAAGGCGGCGTTGAAACGCTCGATGTGGCCGACTTGCAGGACGCGCTGCTGTTTCGCCGCCAGGGCAATCAGCTCGCCGGCTTCATCAATCGTCGTGGTGATCGGTTTTTCAATAAAAATATGTTTGCCGGCCGCCAGCGCTTTTTGGCCCAGCTCGAAATGAAAAATGGTGGGAACAACGATATTGACGGCTTCGGTGGCGGCCAAAAGCTCATCGACAGATTCAAATCGGCGGACGCCCAGTTCGTTGGCGAGAGTTTCTGCGCGCGGCGCATCGGTATCATACACCCCGATCAATTTCGCGCCTTCGACCTCGCGATACAAACGCGCATGCAACTGGCCGAGGCGCCCGACGCCGGCAACGCCGACAGGGATGGAGTGCATTTATTGCTTCCTCGATTCCTTAATCAATATGCAATCTATAAAAGTCCTCAAAATTTTTAACCTCCTTCGTGCGACCAAGCGCGACATCCTTTAGAGCATTATCCAAACCAACAATAAATTGTGGATGATAGAGGCGTTCCCGGCCCACCAATTTTTCCAACAAGTCACCCATTTTTTGATAAACGGCAAGGAGTTCGACAAGTTGATCATCGTTCAATTCGTTGGCCTTGCGGCTGAACTGAGAATTTCGGCGTCGATGATTGGAACAAGAAATACGATTTTTGACTTTGGCTTTGGACATGGTCTATCTACGAAAAGCTGAATTCTATATGATGGATTCAACGCAAAGTCAATATACAAAATCCGTTTCATGAATGCAATGTTTCTCCTTGACTTCCCCTCCTATCGGTGCTATATTCACTTTACAAAAACCGAGGGAGCAAATATGCGTTATGGTCGATTTTATGCGGCGGCTTTTTTACTCGTGCTTTTGGCCGGTTGCGGCCATCAGGATCAGGCGATGGAGGAAATCATTCGCCTGGAAGATCGCCGGGCGCCGGCGGCCGCATTGGCAAAATTTGTCGTTTCCGCCAACAGCGCCGTTCAGCGTCGCGCCGTGATCGCGCTCGGCAGGCTAAGCCCGTCGGGGTTGCAAGAGGCCGAAGCCGCGCCTTTGCTCACGCCGCTGTTGGAATCTTCCGATGCCGCGACGCGCGCCGAGGCGGCTTTTGCGCTCGGCCAATTGGCGCAACTGCAAACCACCCATTTGCTGCTGCAGCGTTATGCCGAAGAAAAAGATCTCGAGGTTCGACTCGCCCTCATCGAAGCCGTGAGCAAAACGGCCGATGATTCGATGATGGCCGTTGTGAGCGAGGCGTTGTTAAACTGGTTTTCCGATCAAATTCCGATCGTTCGCGCGGAAGCGGCGCTGGCGGCGGCGCGATTGGCGCATCGTGGTTTTAAAAAGATGGAATGGAACACGCCGCTCGCCAATCTACTGCAAGATAAAGACGAAGAAGCTCGCTGGCGCGCGGCGTATGCGTTGATGCGGCTTTATGCCGGCGGCCAAAATGCGCCTGATTCGGTAACGACGCAAAATTTGATTGCCGCGCTCAAAGATCGCAGCGCCCGAGTTCGGATGCAGGCGGGCCGCGCGCTCGGTGTGATGAAATCAGCCGCGGCTTTGCAAGCGCTCACGGAGACGGCAAAAAACGACGCCGATTGGCGCGTGCGCGTGAATGCGAACAGTGCGCTCGGCACTCTCGATTTTCCGGATTTGCCAACGCGGCTGGCTTTGAACGACACGAGTGTGCACGTGCGAATCGCGGCTTTGCGGGCATTGGGACCGGCCACTGAACGAATGCGGCGAAACGGCGTTCTGCAAAATCCCGCGCCGCAGATTGGTTTTTTGCGAGAACGCCTGCACGGTCACGGCACCTGGCAGGAACAATTTAACGCGGCAACAGCCCTGGCGACCATTTCTCGCCAAGAAGCCATTCCCGATTTGGCGGCGCTGATGGAACGCGAGAACGTCTATTTTCGCAGCCGTATCGCTGAGGCGTTGGGAATTACGGCCGCGGCTGAAGCATTCCCTTATTTGGAAAAAATGTCGCGTGATTCGGCGACGAGCGTACAGATCGCCGCGTTGGCAGCTTTGCCAAAACTGCCGGCGACGGTTCGAGCCAAAACCACGCCGATTTATCTCGAAGCGCTGCAGCGCGGCGATGCCGTGGTCACGGCGGTGGCGGCGCAAAATCTCGCAGCCGACAGTTTGCAGCGAAAGCCTCATGCCGCCGCGATCCTGGCCGCCTATCAAAAGCTTCAGCCGCCGGTTGACGCCGAGGCGGCGCAGATGATTTTTGCAGCGCTGGCGCAATGCGGCGATCTCAGCGCCAAGCCCGTGCTCGAAGAGGCCGTAAAATTTCCAGACAAGCCGTTTGCCCGTTACGCCGCCGAGGCGCTCAAAAAATTAACCGGCGAAGATTATTCCGGGAAAATTCCCACGGAAACCAAACCGACACAGCAATTCACTTACAAAGATCTTCAGCAACTTGCCCAGGCGCGCGCGATGATTGAAACCAACAAAGGCAACATCGAAATCACGTTTTATCCCGACGACGCGCCGTTGACGGCGTTGAATTTCGTTCGCCTCGCCCAGAGAGGCTTTTTTGATGGTCTGCTCATTCATCGCGTCGTGCCGAATTTTGTGATTCAAACCGGCGATCCGCGCGGCGATCAATGGGGCTCGCCGGGATATGCCATTCGCTCGGAGTTCAGCCGGCGGCGTTACACGGCCGGCGTGGTGGGAATGGCGAGCGCCGGGCCGGATACCGAAGGGTCCCAATTTTTTATCACGCATTCCGACCAGCCGCACCTCGATGGCAAATATACGATTTTGGGCCGCGTCAAAACCGGCATGGAAGTCGTCGATGTGCTGCAAGTCGGTGATCGGATGGAAAAGGTAACGATTATATTTTAATATAATGCCGGCAAGCCGGAACTAAAAAACATCGCCCACAAAATTAGAACTTCCATAGAAAATCTTTCCATTTCTGTGGACAAAAATTTAATGAGGATGCCATGAAAATTCGTATTTTGTTCTTTATTGTGTTTGCAACTTTTCTCATTCAAAACTGCAAAACGACTTCGAACCAACCGACTTCGGACCTCGGGCGAAAACAACTCGATCCGTCAAAATCCGATCCCAGGGCCGTTCAAATCGCTGACGAAGTGATGGTGGCGGTCGGTGGGCGCGAAAATTTTGAGGCGATCAATTATCTTTCCTTTCACTTCGTTTCAGTCGCCGACACCAAAAAAGTTTCGGATTGGCGGCACGATTGGGATCGTCGCAACAACAACTATCGCGTCGAGGGCGTCACGCGCGAGGGCGATCACCTGCTGGCTTTTTTCAATCTCGATACGCAGGACGGCGCAGCGTTTAAAAACGGCCAGAAAATGGAGGGCGAGGAAAAACTCCAACTTCTCAAACGCGCCTACGGGCGTTACATCAACGACACGTATTGGCTCTTGATGCCTTTTAAATTGAAAGACGCCGGCGCCGTGCTCAAATATGACGGCGTGCAAGAGCTTAACGACATCGCGTATGACGTTTTGCGCTTGAGTTTTGCCGACAGCGTCGGCTTGACGCCGCACAATATTTATCGCGTCTTTATCGATCCGGCGACCCGCATCGTGCATCGATGGGAATATTTCGCGAAGGAAGGCGCCGAGCCTTCGCCGGCCTGGTGGGAAAAGTGGAACGTCTATGGCGGGATCAAATTTTCGGAACAAAGAAGCTTTGATAATTCCAACCGCAAGCTTCTCTTGACGAATATCGTCGTTTCGCGCGAGGTGGATGAAAAAATTTTCGAAGCGCCCTCCACCTCGACGGCGGGGATGTTTTAGCTGAATGCTGGATTCTGGATGCTTGATGCTCGGATCCTTGCTCTTCAGCAACCAGCAACCAGCATCGAGCAACCAGAATCAAGCCACGCGCCGTTGAATCTCCTCAATCACACCTTCCAACCATTCTTTGTCGCGATGCACGTCGTAGGCGTCGGTGTCGACGAGCATGACGTTGTGCTGGCCGAAAATTCGTTTCACCCAGCGCTCGTAATTGAGGTTGAGCTGGGCGAGATATTCCTTGTCGATATTCTGTTCGTAGGCGCGGCCGCGCTTGCGAATGCGGCTGATCAACGTCCAGGTCGAGGCGCGCAAATACACGAACAAATCCGGCGGCCGCAACGACGAGGAAATCGCATTGTACAAATCCGCGTAACAGGCGTAGTCGCGCGCGTGCATCAAGCCGCGCTCGAAAAGATTGAGGGCAAAAATCTCAGCGTCTTCGTAAATGGTGCGATCCTGCACGCTGGGCGCGCCGGCCGCTTGAATCTGCAAATGATCTTTCAAGCGTTCTTTGAGGAAAAAAATCTGCGAGTGAAACGCCCACGCCGGCATGTCCTGATAAAAATCCGCGAGATAGGGATTGGCGACCTCCTTTTCAAAAAAGCCCGTCCAACCAAAGCGCTCGACCAGCATTTTGGTGAGCGTGGTTTTCCCGACGCCGATGTTGCCGGCAATGGCGACAAAAGAGCTGCGCCCGTGGGGATTTTGCGGCATGTGTGTTCTCGATGCTGGTTGCTGGATGCTCGTTGCTGGTTGCTTGTTGCTCGTTGCTGGTTGCTGGCTGTAGAAATCAGCAGCCAGAAAACCAGCAACCAGATTAACAGGAAAAAATTGAAAAAGCAAGCGCTTTATGTGCAGAGGGCATGGCGCAAAGAGCAAACTGCGGAATGCGCTCTGCGCCTGCAAACCTTTTTCCGGCTTAACTGTCTAATCGGGTGACTATGGACGAGAGGGAAACAAGACTGATTCGACGGGCGCAGGAAGGCGACGGCGCCGCGTTCGAGGCGTTGGTGCAAATGCACGACCGGCAGGTGTTGAAGCTGGCGCGGCAGATGTTGAACAACCTGGAAGATGCGCAGGATGTTTATCAGGACATCTTCATCAAAGTTTTTCGCAAACTGCCGTCGTTTCGTTTTGAGAGCGAATTTTCAACGTGGTTGTATCGCATCGTCATTAACCAATGCCTCAATTATCGCCAGTGGCGCCGCCGGCGGCGTTTTCTGTCATTCGATTCGCCTAAGGATGACGAGGAAAACCCAACCGGTTATTTGCCAAAAGACAACACTCCCGATCCGGAAAAGGCGGCGTTGAGCATGGAATTGGGCCGCGAGATTGCGCTGGCGATGGAATCGCTTTCGGACAAACAACGCGCTGTTTTTGTGCTGCGCCATTTTCACGATCAGAAATTACAAGATATCGCCAAGACCCTGGGCTGCGCGGAAGGCACGGTGAAAAATTATCTCTTTCGCGCGACGCAACAGATGCAGAAAAAGCTGCGCGAGTATCGGCAGGCTTGAAAACTTGCAACGCAAAATGTTTGCAACGAAAATGTCTTTAAAATATTTGCAACGAAAAGAGAACCGCAACGAAAATGTCTTCTATGAAAAATTGCCATTACATTCAAACCTTGCTGCCGCTTTTCGATAGCGACGAGCTAACGGCGATCGAGAAACGGCAAATCGATGATCATTTGACGGCGTGCAACCGCTGCCGCGACGAGTTGGCTTCCATTCGCGCGCTGCTTGCCGATTTGCGGCGGGCCGATGCCTTTGAGCCAAACGCGGCGATGCTGGCGGATTTGCGCCGCGGCTTGCGGCGGCGATTGCGGCAAGACTCGCTTCGACCGCGATGGCCGGAAAAATTGGGCGAGCTTTTGTTCGGCCATTTTCGGCCGGTAGTGCAGCTCGGCTTTACGGCGGCGATGCTGCTCATCGGCGTCATCGTCGGACGCCAGTTTTTTGCGCCGGTTTCGCCGGCAGAAAAAATTGAGGTGCTGAGTTATTTGACGCCGGGCAAGCCCGTGGCGATTCCGAACGGTTATCTCGCACCGTCGCTGGCGAAAGTGCAAATGATCAGCATCGATCCCGCCACCAGGGAAGTGCAGGTGCGATACAGCATCGTCAATGACGTGCAAGTCCGCGGCAATGTGGAGAACCCGCTGATTCGCCAGGCGCTTTCGTATGCGTTGTATGCCGAAGATCAGCCCAGCTTGCGTTTGCGCGCGGTGAAAGCCATCGGCGAAACCTACGTCTCAACTCCATCCGGGCAGGACGATGAAATCACCGAGGCCTTGGTGCACGCGCTGGAGAACGATTCCAACGCCGGCGTGCGTCTCAAAGCCGCGCAGGTGCTCAAGCAACTGCCGCTGAACAATTTGGTGAAAAACACGCTGATTCGCGTGCTCATGCGTGACGAGAACTCGGCGGTTCGCATCCAGGCGATTGAGGCGCTCGGCCGGAGCAATCTTACCCAGGATGAACAGGCCGTTTTTCATACGGCAACTTCGGATACCAACGAGTACGTTCGTCTGCAAGCCAAGCGTTTGCTCGGCGGGCAACTGGAAAAAACAATGAACAACCCGAATAAGCTTTAAATTCGCAACGAAAAGGGAACCGCAACAAAAAAACATGAGTAAATCTTAAAAATCTAAATTGGAGAGATGACATGAGAATCCGAATAACCATGAAACAGCAATTTGTCTTGATACAGACAGCACTGGTGGTCATATTCACGTTCGTCGCCGGCTTTGCCCAGGAGGTGCGCAAAGAAGGGCGTTACTATATTTCCGAAATCAAACGCAACTTCACGGTCCCGGCGACCGGGACGCTGGAAATGGCCGACATTACCGGCGATGTCGAGGTCACGGTGTGGCCGAAAAATGAAGTGCAGATTTTCGAGCGTCTGCGCATGGATGTGTACACCGAAGCCGAAGCCAAGCGCGCCCTCGAAGAGATGAAAGCTTCGTACACCCAAAGCGGCGACCGCATCATCGTGCGCGGGGAAGATCGTTCGCGGCAATCGATTCAATCGACTTTTCAAATTTCCGTGCCGGCGACATTCAATCTCGACATTGCGACCCGAGGCGGCAATATTTCGGCGCGCCAGGTCAAAGGCACGAGCCGCTTGCGCACTTCCGGCGGCGACGTCACGCTGGTTGAAACCGGCGGCACGGTCCGCGCGACGACTTCCGGCGGCGACGTGAACGTGCGCGATAGCGAGGGCGATGTCGATGTCAAAACGTCGGGCGGCAACCTCGACCTCGAGCGCATCAAAGGCATGCTTATCGGCACAACTTCCGGCGGCAATATCATGCTGCGCGGCGCAACCAAAGACGTGCGCTTGCGTACTTCCGGTGGTGATGTGGAGATTAGTGACACCGATGGCGCCGTCAACGCCAGCACCTCGGGCGGCAACGTTCGCGTCGAAAATGTGCGCGGCCGCGTCGATGCCAGCACCTCCGGCGGCGATGTCATCTTGCGCAATATCAAGCAGGAGGTGACGGCTTCAACTTCCGGCGGCGATGTCGAGGCGGTCGGGTTGTTTGGCTCATCGCGGCTGCGGACTTCCGGCGGCAACGTGGAAGCGCGCGACGTTCAAGCCGGCATTCAAGCCGCAACTTCCGGCGGCGATGTCAACGTCGAGTTTACGCTCAAAGATTTCGCCAAACCGCACGCCATCGATTTGAAAAGCAGCGGCGGCGAAATCACGCTCGCGATTCCGGAAAAGCTGCCGGCCAGTATCATGGCGGAAATCCGGCTCGGCGACGGTCGCTGGTTCAGCCGGGAACGTTATGACATTTCCTCGGATTTTCCGCTGAAAATACAACGCGAGGAAGATGGGCGTGAAGGCCGCTACATTCGCGGCGAAGGCCAGATCAACGGCGGCGGCGATCCGATTACATTAACGACCAGCGCGGGCAATATCACGATTCGGAAGCTGGCGCGGTAAACATCAAAATTCCAAAATCAAAAAGCGCAATTGAAAAAAGCTTTCACGCAAAGACCCCGTAGCAACGGGGCAAAGATATCGCAGAGAAAACCCCGACGGGTGTAGCCTTTGCGTGTTCTTTGCGTCTCTGCGTCTTTGCGTGCGTTCTTTTTTTGATCAGCAAGGAGTGAATAGACCATGTATAGAAAAATTTTATTGTTTCTCGTTTTAATCCTTTTCATCTCGGTTGCTCTTTACGCCCAGAATGAACGCAGCGAGAAATCATTTTCAGTGAAACCGGGCGGCTGGCTGGAGCTGAAAGCGGATTTCGGCTCGGTGCAAGTGCGCTCGTGGGCGCAGAACGAAGTCAAAGTCGAAGTGCGCAAATGGATTTCGGGCCGGCATCGGCGCAGCGCGAAAGAGTTGTTCGAAGATTATGAAATTCGTTACAACCAAAGCGCGCGCGGCGTTGCAATCGTCGCGGAGATGCGCGGCAGAACTTTTTGGCGCGGCAATGACGGCCTACAGGTCGAGTTTCGCCTGATGGTGCCCAAGCAATACAATCTCGATCTCAACACCTCCGGCGGCAGCATCGACGTGGATGATTTGATTGGCGAGGCACGGGTCAAAACCAGCGGCGGCTCGCTGGCGCTTGGCCGCATCGAAGGGCCGGTGGAGGCGAATACGAGCGGCGGCAGTATCGCCCTGCGGCAAGCCAAAGGCAATGTTTTGGCGCGCACCAGCGGCGGCGGCATTACGGTCGGCGAGGTTGATGGCGAGGTGGATGTTGAAACTTCCGGCGGCTCGATTGAAGTGGACGGCGCGGCCGGCAATTTGCGCGCGCACACCTCCGGCGGCGGCGTTTCGCTGCGCGGTCTCCGCGGCAATGTCAACGCCAGCACCTCGGGCGGCTCCATCGAAGCCGAGATTCTCAAGCAACTGGATGCGCCCTGTGAGCTTTCAACTTCCGGCGGCGGCGTCACGATTTATCTGGCGCGGGATATTAAAGCCGACATTGATGCGTCTACTTCCGGCGGCGAAGTCGAATGCGATTTGCCGGTGACGATTCAGGGTAAATTCGGCGAAGGCAAACTGCGCGGCAAGCTCAACGGCGGCGGGCCGCTGTTGACGCTGCGCACAAGTGGCGGGGATATTGTGCTGCGGAGCCGGTAAGATCGAATCTGAGAATTGCAATAAAAAAGCCGATGACTCGCTGCATCGGCTTTTTGATTTTGTGCGATTTTTGAAACCGGCTAACATCACTTTTGATCTTGCTAGCACTTTTAAAAAATGGGAAAGTAGAACTGAACTCATCCAACTCTACGGCTAATTTTTGGGCTTGAGCAAGTCTTTTACCGATGGGACTCTGTGTAGTTTTGATTCACCAACAGTCTGATAGATTGTTATTGAAATGCCTTCATTAACCAAACTGAAACTTTTGCTATAATAGCGTTCATTTTTAGTCTCACAGTAAACTGTGTATAAACCGTCGGGGACAAATACGGATTTGCTACCAAATGCAGGAATAACAACATTCTTATCGCAGCTTCCGCGAAGTTCCACCGTGATTGTGAAATTATTTGAATTTTTAATAGACACTTGGTTATGCCCCGAAATTACATTTTCATCTGTTGGCGGTGGTTTAATTTGTTCAGGTTTAACTGTTGTTTGCATATCAACCGTTTCAGATTTTTTTATCTTCATCAAAGCTTCTTCTGCTGCTATTCTCTTTAAAGCTTCCTTTGCATATTGACGAACTATTTGATTGGTATCTTTAAGGGCAATATTCAAAGGCTTTCTTACGCGGGCATCTTTTATCTGCCCCAAAGCCCATGCCGCCATCTCACGAACTAGGTCATCGTCATATTTAAGTGCAAAGCGCAGCGGTTCTATTGCTCGAACATCTTTTTTCCTTCCCAAGTATAATGCCGCTATTCCACGAACTCCGAGGTCCTCATGTTTGAGCGCATCGATTAATAGTTTTACTGTACGGGTATCGTCTATCTTCCCTAAAGCTTCCGTTGCATATTTACGGACTGTTTGATTCTTATCTTTAATCGCAATACTCAAAGGTTCTATTGCGCGGACATCCTTTATTTGCCCCAAAGCTTGTGCCGCTATAGCACGCATGCCGGCATCCTCATGCTGGAGAGCTATAACTAACGGGTTTACTATGCGAGCATCGTTTATATTCCTTAAAGCTTCTGCTGCTGAAAGACGGACCTCTTTAATAGTATCATAAAGCGCAGCACTCAACGGGTTTATTGCGCGGATAAGGTTCATCTTTCCTAAAGCTTGTGCTGCTTCACTACGGATTTTGGGGTCAGCATCCCTAAGCGCAGCGATTACAATCAAAGGGTCTGCGTTACTAAAATCTGCTGTTTTGGCAGTTGAAGATGAGTCGTTCTTGCAGGAATAAGAAAGAATACATAATGACTCAATCAAAATGGCGACAGTAATTCCTATATTTGCTGATTTCATATGATAATCCTCCTTCTTCGTTACTTCACTGAAAATCTCTCTCTGTAAATCTGCAGCGTTCTACTTACAGTGGCTAACACGATTTTAGCCCTTTGTTTATCACCAGTAGCCCATTCTTCTTCTCCAACTTCTGGGAAAATGAAGTTCAGGTATACCAGTTTCCTTACACACTTCAGAAAATAGTTGAATTGCTTCACCCCGAGTGCTATCCATCCATTCAGCGATTTCTCTATCTCGTATGTGATAAAATTGACGTCCTTGATGCTCACTGCCGAGATGGATTCGTCCTGTCCGCACAGCGAGCCAGTATCGAGAACGTATCGCACGCAATAGATCAACAATAACATCCATCTTTTCACGCCAGTTGCGATTGCTTTATCAAAGGCTTCCATTGAGCCTTCTTCCATAAAGGGGTCATGGAAAGCTGGGCGATCAAAACACTGTGAGTAGAAACGTAATAGATCTGCATCATTTGATTCTGAAGCATTCGTAGGCATCGTCAAATTCTCAACTTCAAGAAGCGCGGCTTGTTCGGATAGTCTTTTCCACTCAATTAGTAAGTCTTTGGTATATCTTTTATCGTCATTGTCTATAAGCTTTGTCTATAAGCTTAGCGCAGTTTTGGCAAAGCCATACTCCATTTTCAATAGACTTGCGTTCTTCTGTTGACATCAAGTTATCATAGCGCGGGCCACCCTCTGATGCCGCTGTAATGTGTGCCGCGACGCCAATATTGACAGCTTTTGTTTCATCTGTTTGTGGGCCGCTGGTTAGCTTGCGGCAGTTCGGATTGGAGCAGCGGTGTCCAACTCGCCGAGCAAGTATTTCTTTGGTATTTTCGTCAAAGTTGTCTCTCACAATATCTCTCCTAGCAAAGGGCTAACAAAGTAGTGACCAACACGAAAATCCGCTATTTCGCATAAGAAAACTCAGTCCAACTCAAATTTGAGTGGGATAAACTTTACCAAAATCGAAAGTTAAACTTCTCCCACTTAACTCCACCCCTCCGGTTTAGGGCGACACAACCTTGTCGCATAAGTTCGTAAAACGGTTTTATTTTCTTGTCAAATCACAGGCGAGTTGTCAATCCCAGCAAGTGACGATAATTTAATACCCGCCGGCCACAGAAGCAAGGGAATTTTTGATATTGGTTCTGCTATTTATATTTATGTTGATGAAAAAGCCGGTGAGATTGTTGCTCATCGGCTTTTTTTCTCACAATTTTTTAAGCTTGTTTAAAAAGTAATCCAGCGCGTGAAAATGATCCACGTGATCCGGCGCGGTGTTGCCGGCAAAGCCCAGCACGGCAAAGTGGTGTTGGCGTGCCGCGCTCAATTGCTGCATGCCAAGCGGGCCCCAGCGCAAAACCGCTTCGCGTCTCATCCCGAGGTTTTGTAAAACAAAATCCGTCGCCTCCGTCGTGCTCACAAACGTGCCGGGGAAAATTTCCGAGTGCGTGATCAAAAATTGTTTCTCGGCGTTTTCCACGCGGCTGCTCTTGCAAAGCGAATGAACGCGGCCACGTCGCTGCTATCGATCTGCCCGCCTTCCGCCAGCACGCGCCGCTCGGGAAGATAATCCGCATGAATGCCATCCAACAACAAAATCGCATCCACACTCGCGCCGTGAAAATGCAGCAGGAGATCGAAAGCTTGCGATTTTTGCCGACTTTGCGTAATGAAAACGTCGACAGACTGGGGAAGAAGATCGAAAATCTTAAATTCGAGACCGGGATATTTTTGTTGCGGAATCCGTTCGTGCGCGCGAGTTTGGTCGGCCATCGGCGAAGGGTTTTGTGCCGCCGACCTGGTGCGGTCATGTTGTTGAGCGTTCGCCAGTACGGTAACCGTCAAAATGATACCGAATAGAATCCACCAACTCATACCGAGTTCTTGTGCCTGTTTTAATGACACGCTCATCTTTACGTTTTACGCCTTACGCTTTACGTTCTGCAACCATCTCTTCGCTTCCTCAAGCTGGCGCTGCACTTGCGTAGCGGACGTCCCGCCAATCGCATTGCGCCGCTCGACGCTGACGCTTGCGTCAAAACACTTCAACACCTCGTCATCAAAAGCCGGATGCAGCGCCCGCCAAAACGACATTGGCAATTCGTGCAGCCGGAACGCAACCTTTTCGGCGTGTTGCACGGCTCGCGCCACCACGCTGTGCGCCTGCCGGAATGGAATGCCTTTGCGAACGAGATAGTCGGCAATGTCGGTGGCAAACAAACCGCTGTCGATCGCCGCGCTCATTTTGTCGCGCCGAAAACGGCACGTCGCCAGCGCGCCGGCAAAAACAGCGAGGCAGTCGTGCGTTGTTTGCAGCGCGTCAAACACGATCTTTTTATCCTCCTGCAAATCGCGGCTGTAGCTCACAGGCACGCCTTTTTGGAGTGTCAGGATCGAGGCAAGCAAGCCGATCACCACGCCGGCTTTGCCGCGAATCAATTCAAAGGCGTCGGGATTTTTTTTGTTGGGCATCATGCTCGATCCGGTCGCGAATTTTTCGCCGGGGTCGATAAAGCCAAATTCCTGCGCGCTCCACAAAATGAAATCGTGGCCGTAGCGGCTCAAGGTGGTGCAAACCTCGGCGCAAATAAAAACAATTTCGCTGCAGAAGCTTCTCGTGCCGGTGGCGTCAATGGAATTTTCCATGACCCGCGAAAAGCCGAGTTCATTGGCAAGCATTTGGCGGTCAATCGGAAACGCCGTGCCGGCAACGGCGCCGCTGCCCAGCGGCAGCTCGTCGATTCTGCCGGCAAAATCACGCAACTGCTCGCTGTGCCGGCGGCATGAGGCAAACGCCGAAAGCAGATAATGCGCCAGCCGAATCGGCTGCGCCTGTTGCGTGTGCGTGTAACCGGGAAGAATGAGATCCTGCGCGGTTTCGGCTTGCTGAACGATAACCAAAGCAAGATTGTGGATTGCCGATTGCAATGTGCCGACTTGCTTTTTGAGATAAAGCCGAAAATCCGTGACGACTTGATCGTTGCGGCTGCGGCCGGTGTGAATCTTCGCGCCGGCGGCGCCGACCAATTCGTTTAAACGCCGCTCGATGGCGACGTGAATGTCTTCATCTTGCCGCAGAAATTTAAACTGCCCGCGGCGAAATTCATTTTCGATGCGTCGCAGGCCGCGTTGAATCTTCGCTTCTTCAGCCGCCGTCAATATTTTCACCGAGCGCAGCGCTTTCGCCCAGGCGCGATTGACGGCAATATCTTCCTGCCACATGATGCCGTCGACATCAATCGAACGGCTGAATCTTTCCATCAACTCGGCCGGGCCGGACGAGAATCGCCCGCTCCAAACTTTAGCAAGCTGGTTAGGTGAATGGCTCGGATCGGTTTTGCTCTTTTTCCTTTTTCTCATTTTTGCTTTCGCTCAATCCCGTTTGAATTTGCTGTAATCCGGATGGCGATATTCACTCGCGCCCGTGCCCTCGATGTCGATCAACGCTTTGACTTTCAGCGGCAGGCCGAAGAGATTGATGAAGCCTTCGGCGTCGTGCTGGTTGTAAACGTCGTCTTCGCCGAACGTGGCGTAATCTTCGCGATAAAGCGAGTACGGCGATTTGCGGCCTTGCACGATGACGTTGCCTTTGTAAAGTTTGAGCCGCACCGTGCCGGTAACTTTTTCCTGCGTTTTTTGAATGAACGCATCGAGCGCCTGGCGCAGCGGCGTGAACCATTGGCCGTTGTAAATCAGCTCGGCGTAGCGCGGGGCCAGCGATTCTTTCATGCGCAGCAACTGGCCGGACAGCACGAGGCTCTCCAATTCGCGATGCGCCGCGTAAAGAATCGTGCCGCCGGGCGTTTCATAGACGCCGCGCGATTTGATGCCGACGAGGCGATTTTCCACCATATCGACGCGGCCAATGCCGTTTTCGCCGCCGAGCTTGTTGAGCGCCGCGAGCAATTTGACCGGCGGCAGCTTCTCACCATTCAACGCCGTCGGCTCGCCGTTTTCAAAATCAACGGTGATGATGGTCGGGCGATCCGGCGCGGCTTCTGGACTCACGGTCAAGCCAAACATACTTTCCGGCGGCGCCTGCCAGGGATCTTCCAATTCGCCGCCTTCGCTCGAAAGATGCCAGAGATTCTGATCGTGGCTGTAAATTTTCGTCAACGTCGCGGTGATCGGAACATTTTTTTCTTTGGCGTAGCGAATCGCCTCTTCGCGCGAGCGAATGCCCCACTCCCGCCACGGCGCGATGACGCGGAGTTTCGGATTGAGCGCCTTGTACGTTAATTCGAAGCGAACCTGATCGTTGCCCTTGCCGGTGCAGCCGTGCGCCAACGCATCCGCGCCTTCTTTTTCCGCGACCAAGACTTGATGCTTGGCACTGATGGGCCGCGCGAAGGAGGTGCCGAGCAAATATTGGCCCTCATAAATCGCGTGCGCTTTCAGCGTCGGATAAATGTACTCGCGAATAAATTCCTCGCGCAGGTCGTCGACATACACTTTGCTGGCGCCGGTTTTCAGCGCCTTCTCCTTCAGCTCTTCCATGTTATCTCCCTGGCCGATATCGGCGGTGTAGGCAATGACTTCGCAGCCATAATTTTCCTTCAACCAGGGAATGATGATCGACGTATCGAGGCCGCCGGAATACGCCACCACCACTTTGCGAACTTTTTTGTCCATTGCTCATTCTCCTTTCTTGCATGAAATTATCATTTTGAGTTGTGGCTTGTTAAAATGAATTTACCAAAATGATCACCGGTCTGCCGGCCAGCGCCTGCGCCAGAAGGCCGAAGCAGACAACCGCATAAATCACCGCAAACAGAACCGTGAATGCAGTAGCGTGTGATCCGATAAAATTCAGCCGCTCGCGATATTTGAAGATCAGCCAGCCGATAAGCGGAACGATCTGAAACGCGTGCAAACCCAAAGCATGCGCGATGCGCAAATCGCCGCCGGCCGTGCTCCAGTTCACAATCGGCAAGCCAGGCCCGCCATCCGGCACACCGACGCTGTGCGCCTGGCGCGCGATCATCAACTGCCCTTGAAAAGCGAAAATCAAAAATAAAAGAAATCCCAGACGAATGCCCCACAAATAGGAGATCGGCATCGCCGGCTTTTTCACCAGAAACAAACCGAATGCCCACATGTCGAACACAAGATTGAGGTAGATCATCATTCCCATCATTGAAAACACAGTTGCGTCGTATGGCGCCGAAAAATTGAAGTGGGATTGCACGCCGCGCGCCGCCTGGCTATAGATGCACACCATCTCGATGAACATTACGACCGTCACACTCAGGCTGATGGTTTTGAAGGAACGCCGGCTGTCGCGCACGGAATGAAGAAACCAGGCCAGCGTCCACAAATAAGCCGCCACCGAGAGACAGAACTTCATCGGCTTGATCCAGGTGTTGGCTCCCGTAACGGTGCGCGAATCAAAAAACGAGGCGACGAACGCAAAAAGAAATGCGGCGATCAACAGCCAGCCCAACGCGACGAGCGGCGGATTGCGGCGATAAAGCTCACGCAAAAATTCGCGCATATTAATTCTCCACCATGGATTGTTTCTTTGCAGTCAAACGAATCAGAAAATAAAGCAGGAGGCCGAGCGGGCCGAATAAAAACGCGAGCGCGAGGCAGGGAATCACCAGCCAATGATTGAGGCCCAGGCGCTGCGCGTCGCGAACTTCCCAACTGCCGATGAACAGATCGAAAGCGAGATAATGAATCCAGCCGGCGAGGAGCATGGCCGGATTTTGAAAAAGTTGTTGCACCTGCGACAGCGAGCCAAAACCGCCTTCGGCCCTGCCGAATTGGGTGATCACCAAATAAAGATAAACGAGTCCCAGTAACGCTGGAATAATGACGCTCGTAATCAGCCGCGCCGTCCATTTCCAGCGCGGCAAAAGCGCAAGCAAAAGCCAGCCGGGCAAAACCGCCGTGTTGCAAATGGAAAAAATGGCATCGTATGACATGTTCTCCTCCTCGTGTAAGTGGAGCGTGGACTTTCCAGTCCGCACGCGCCTCGCGGACAAGAAAGTCCGCACTCCTTTTTAGATTAACCCCAGTGCGCGCGGATCGTCAACAGTTTTTTCTTCCCGTTTATACGGCACGAAACCGGCTTGTTGATAAATCGCGAGCGCTTTCGGATGATCCAGCGTGCAGGTGTGCAGCCAGAACCTTTGGGGATTGTAGCTCCAAGCTTTTGTGATGATCCATTCCAATAGAAACGGCCCCAATCGTTGGCCAATAAATTCCGGCATGATGCCGCGCAATTGCTCATCGCTCATTCGGCGACGAGCATACCACAACCACGGGCCGTCGACGGTGTTGTATAGATAACGATAAAATGAGACGGTCGGGTTGATCGCCGGCGTAATGTTTATCTTCGGTGACGGCGGCGTCAATTCTCGAGGCTGCGGCCTTTCTCGCATTTCGAGATAGCTGATGGCGATTTTGAGTTTTCCGGCGGGGAGGTCTTCTTCGGTGTTCATCGCAAAAAAAATTAGGAAGAACGTTTTTGATAGTTTTTTAAATCCGCGGCTGTCATCTCGTCGGGCGCAACGAGACGATAATGTTTTTCAGATGAAAGGGCAATTTCGTTTTCAGTTTGTTCAAATTCAAAAAGTGCGATAACGTCGTCTTTCATAAATTGCGCTGCAATCGGCCGGCAAATCAGCAATGGAAATTTTTCCGCACAGATCGCAAAATCCTGTTCGATTTGAACGATGCCGAGCTTATCGTTTCCACCTTTCGCTTGAATGGGAAAAACATAATGCGCGCCGCGTTTATCCAGTCCGATATAGATTTCCTCGGTTTCGACCTGTCCCATCGCTGGAACTGTAGTGCGGAGATGGCTTTGCAAAGAGTAACAGGTCACTCCCGTAAAAATGTCAATCAAACGATTATAACGCAATTTAGCGAGCAATGCTTGTTCATCGCTGAGCGCATACTTCATAATAACGCCGGGTGTCGCATCAGGAATTTTAGTCTCAGCCATTATTTCTGATGGAACGATGATTGTCAAACGTGTTGCGACAAACGCATACCTTGCGCGTCCGCGAGGCCGAATAACCCATTCTTGCCCTTCGGGAGCTTTGGCCCGTATGGATTCTGGTAAATCTACACGGTATCGAAAACTATAAAGAATATCGCCCAGGTTCTTGGGAAGTTTTATCTTGAGTTTGCGGGCGACATTGCTAAAATCTTCCCTTTCAAAGGCAACTTCTGTTGCACCTTCTTTATAGTATTTCAAGAAGATCTGTTCAATAATTTGAACGTAACGATTTTGTTTGGAAGCCATGTCAGCCAAATTTTCCAAAGTTACTTGCCCATCCAACGCAAAACCACGACTTCCTCGCGCAGTTGTTCCTTTGTCGCGGTCGCCAGGCGAGTGCGAAACAAATCAATACCAACGACTTTATATCCTAAAGATTGCGCGATATCGGCCAGCAGATGGCCGGTTCGAATCATGACACGAAGATAGGACGCTTGGTCGCCGACAACATAAGCCAGTTGCGCTCCCGGCTTCAATTTTTCTCGAAGTTCAGCCAAATGCCGGCTCATGCCCCCAAAATATAATTTTGTCACCTTCGCATACAACCGCTCGAAACCGGAAGTCTTGCCAAGTTCAATCCGGCGTTCCTCGATAGCAGCAGCAATACGCTGAATTTCGCCATGTTGAGCAACCCACTGATCATCTTCATCATTCTTGTATACGGTTCGTGTATTGGAGCGAACCAAGCTTCGTTTCAACGCCTGCAACTCTGCGTGATTATTGATAAAACCGAGCAAGACTGATTCCAAGCGGGTTGTTCGCGTATAATCTTTTTCATTAGGATATGGCGGCGACGTAATGACAGCATCGACAGACTTAGGCGGTAATAAGTGCCGTAATTGCCGAGCGTCGGACAAGAAAACTTTCGTTTTAACATTTTTTCGGCCTTGCAGCAAGCGAAGGTCGTTAGCCATTTTTCTTATTTCCATCAACCAGATGCTAACAACAGGCGCATCGGTTTTGGGTTTGCCTATCCCCACCTCGGGGCCAAAACGAAGATTGCTAATTGAAAAGACCAAAGCCTTGGCCAAAGCCAACAGCTCGTGAGAAAAAAAATTCTCGCGCCGATATTTTTGCAAAGTTTCGATTAAGACTAAAGTTTTGTGCAGCGGCAAGGGGCTTATTGAATCTTTGAGCAGTAGTTTTGATTTATCAGGTTCCAAAACGCGTAAAGCGACTTTTTTGTTCGAATTGTTTTGAAAAAAAGGCTCGTCTTCGATGCCTTCCGATTCCATTTTTGCTTTAGCCCATTCCGCGATACGGCCAGCATGATCCAATAAACCTTCTGAAGAGACATCCCAATTCAGTTTCACTTCACTGGCAAAATGCGCCATGGGATTGGCTTCGATTCCCATGCTCGGGATGCCGAGCAATTTCGCTTCGACGAGCGTTGTGCCGGTTCCACAAAAAGGATCGAGTAAAGTTTGATGGGTTTGCAGCCCGAATTTTTGAATATAGTCGTTTACCAAATGCGGTGGGAATGAAAGCACAAAACGATACCAATCATGAACCGGCTGATCCTCAGGCTGCAACTTGTTCATGCTTCCATTGGTTCGCGGTTTACCGATGTGGCCGGGCAGCTTTTTGAAGTTTATTGTCTCGTTTAAATCAGAAATCATTTTAGTCGGGAAAATTTTTTTACTCTTTTAAAATGGCAATCTCCCTCACAATCCCTCGCATCAACCGCGCAAACGTTTCGCTGATGCGGTTCGCCGTTTCCGTCACTTCCGCGTGATCGAGTTTTTGGTGGGAAAGCCCCGTCGCCAAATTCGTGACGCAGGAAATGCCAAGCACTTGCATGCGGCGATAAATCGCCGTGATGACTTCCGGCACCGTCGACATCGTCAACGCATCGGCGCCGAGGCGACGCGCCATTTGCACTTCGGCTGCGCTTTCGTAGCTCGGGCCTTTCGATGCCAACAACACGCCGCGACGCAAGGGAATTTGCAGCTCTCGCGCCACTCTCATCGCAACCTCTTGCAACTCGCGGCTGTATGGGTCGGACATATCCGGCCAGCGCGGGCCCCACTTGTGCTCGTGTTGGCCGCGCAGGGGATTCGCAAACATGAGATTGATTTGATCATCGATCAGCATCAAATCGCCCGGCTTGAACTGCGGATTCACGCCGCCGGAAGCATTGGTGACGATCAGCTTTTTGACGCCAAGCTCGGCCATGAGATGAACCGGAAACACCACGCGCGAAATCGGATAACCTTCATAGGTATGTATTCTTCCCTGCATCAACAAAATTGGCTTGCCTTCAATCTCACCCAACACCCAACGTCCGGCATGACCCGAAACAGTCGAAATCGGATAGCCTGGAATTGCGCTGGTCGGAATGACGGTCGTATTTTGCGCTGCGTTCGCAAACGGCCCGAGACCCGAGCCGAGAATGGCGGCCAATTGCGGTACGGCGCCAACTTTTTCTTTGATAAAAATGGCAGCTTGCTTTAGCTGTGGCGCATCAATGATATATTCCAGAGCTTGAGTTGATTGCGACATGATTTGCTCAAAAAATTATTCTTCCGGCGGCTCGTAACATTTGCGGCAGCGCGCTTCGTACATATCTTTGGCGCCGACGACGACGCGCTCTTTGGCCTCGGTGAGGCGCTGCGTGTAACTGGCCGGCTCGCCGCATTGCATGCACACCGCCTGTGTCTTCGTCACCTGCTCCGCTATCGCCATGAGTTGCGGCATCGGCTCGAACGGCTTGCCGCGATAATCCATGTCCAGGCCGGCGATGATCACGCGTTTCCCTTTTTCCGCCAGCGCATTACAAGTCTCGACCAGATCGGCGTCGAAAAATTGCCCCTCGTCAATTCCGATCACCTGCGCTTCGTCGCTCTTTTGGAGAATCTCCTTGGCGCTGCGCACCGGAAACGAACGCAATTTCTGCTCATTGTGCGAGACGATATGATCGTTGCTGTAGCGTTCGTCGATGGCTGGTTTGAAGATCGCCACTTTTTGCCTGGCAATTTCAGCGCGGCGCAAGCGGCGAATCAGTTCCTCGGTCTTGCCGCTGAACATGCTGCCGCAAATAATTTCGATGGAACCGGCGAATGGATTGGCTGGCATAAGTTGGTTCTGGTTGATTCTGTTTTAATCTATTTATTTTCCATTTCTTTTCTCATGCTGTTGCCTCAGCAAAGCTTCGATTTTCGTTTTCAATAAATCAATCGCCACCCAGTTGTAGCCGCCTTCGGGAACGATGATATCGGCGTAGCGTTTTGTCGGCTCGACAAACTGCAAATGCATCGGCCGCACCGTTTTTTCGTATTGCTCGATGACGGATTGCACCGTGCGGCCGCGCTCGCCCGTGTCGCGCTTGAGCCGCCGGATGAAGCGAATATCCGGATCGGTGTCGACGTAAACTTTGATGTCCATCATCTCGCGCAGGCGCGGATTGTCGAGAATGAGGATGCCTTCCAAAATGACGATATCATGCGGTCCGGCCCGCCGCGTTTCCGCCCGGCGCGTGTGCGTCGTAAAATCGTAAACCGGAATATCCACCGTCCAGCCGTTCAGCAGCTCCTCGACATGTTGAATCAGCAATTCCGAATCGATGGAGTTGGGATGATCGAAATTTTGCGCCGCGCGCTCTTCAAAGCTGAGATGGTTCAAATTTTTGTAATACGAATCCTGCTGCAAAACCACAACCCGGTCGGAGCCGAGCTGCTGAATCATGTGTTGCACCACCAGCGTCTTGCCGGAGCCGGTGCCGCCGGCGACGCCGATCAAAATTCCTCGCGCCATGGTTGGGTTTTCTACCTTTGTTTCAACAAATGATCGTCAAACGCTTCCGGAAGCAATTTTTTCAATTCAATCGTATGCACGGCGCCGTGTTTGTTGACACAGACGATCGCAAGATTTTGGCCGTAGTCCCACAAAACTTGCCGACAGGCGCCGCACGGCGTGCAAAACTCCTCGGTGTCTGCCGCCACGGCGAGGCGCGTAAATTCGCGCTCGCCATCGGAAAGCGCTTTGAAAATCGCGACGCGCTCGGCGCAGCAGGTCAAACCGTACGAGCTGGATTCGATGTTGCAGCCGGCATAAATCTTTCCGGCCGCGGTTTCAATCGCCGCGCCGACGTAAAAATTGGAATAGGGCGCCAAAGCTTGTAATTTGGCTTGCAGCGCCGCCGTAATGAGCGTATCCATTTTTGGCAATTTGTTAAGAATATAAAAATTCTCAACTGAATTTCAAAATTGTAAATTGGGCTGAGAAAAAAAATCCGAGCTCGAAAAGCCGAACTCGGATTATGCTGTTCGCCTCCACGCCTGTGGAAAAACCTTTGCCCGCTCATCCAACCGTTAAAAAGGCAAATCTTCTTTGTCACCCGTTTGCGGCGGTGGGGCCAATTCATCCGAAGGCGGCGGAATATCCGGCGCGCCGCCCCCTCCCTCACCCTTGCGACCAAGGAACTGAAAGGTGCCGGCAACAACTTCGGTGGTGTAGCGCTTATTGCCATCCTTGTCATTCCACGATCGTGTTTGGAGCCTGCCTTCTACATAAACTTGTTGCCCCTTTTTGAGATATTCGGCTGCTGTTTCCGCCAATTTGTTCCACGCCACGATTCGGTGCCAATCCGTCTTCTCCTGTTGATTGCCATCCTTGTCCTTGTAAACCTCATTGGTTGCAATATTAAAAGTTGCAACCGCTTGCCCACCTGGGGTGTACTTCATCTCCGGATCGCCACCCAAGTGGCCGATGAGCATGACTTTATTTAGTCCGCGTGTGGCCATAAAGGCCCCCTTTCCTGAAAAAAAGTTTAACTTATTTCCCGGCGCTTCAACTTTGGCCGAAGCCTGCCGAGCATGAATTGTAGAGAAGATTAACAAATTTTTTTGCCGTTGTCAAGTCTTTTGTTGCGTTTTAAAAATTATTGTTTTTAAAATTATCGTTTGCCTTGCAAAAATTCCTCCGCTTCTTTGACATCATCATAACTGCCGATAATCAACGGCGTGCGCTGGTGCAAGTCTGCCGGCTGAATATCCAAAACCCGTTGCTGGCCGTTGCTCACCGCACCGCCGGCTTGCTCGACGATGAGGCCCAGCGGATTGGCTTCGTAAAGCAGGCGCAGTTTTCCTTTCGGACTCTTCTTGTCCGCGGGGTAAAGAAAGATGCCGCCATAAAGCAAATTGCGGTGAAAGTCCGACACCAGAGAGCCGATGTAACGCGACGAATAGGGCCGTCCGGACGCCTTGTCGGGTGTTTTCAAATGCTCGATATAGCGCCGCGTATTGTCATCCCAATTGTGCGTGTTGCCCTCGTTGATGCTGTAAATCTTGCCGCGTTTGGGAATTTGGATGTTCTCGTGCGACAGCAAAAATTCGCCGACGGTCGGATCGAGCGTAAACCCGTGCACGCCGAGTCCGGCCGTATAAACCAAAAGCGTTGACGAGCCGTAGATGACATAGCCGGCGCCGATTTGTTTCGAGCCCGGCTGCAGACAGTCTTCCAAAGCGCCGCGCTCGCCGGGGCTGATCTTGCGATGAATCGAGAAAATCGTGCCGATGCTCACGTTAGCGTCGATGTTGGACGAGCCGTCGAGCGGATCGTAAAGCAGAACGTAATGGCCGCAATCGAACTTTTCGGGAATGGGAATGATCTCTTCGCGCTCTTCGCAAGCCATGACGCACAAGCGGCCGGTGTGATCCATGGCGCGAAAAATCACCTCGTCGGCAAACTCGTCGAGCTTGCGCACCTCTTCGCCCTGCACGTTCTCGGCGCCGGTGTAGCCGAGAATATCCGCCAGCCCGGCGCGGCGCACTTCACGAGAAATGACTTTTGCCGCAAACGCGATGTCATACAGCAACGCCGAAAATTCGCCGGTGGCCTGCGGAAATTGTTTCTGCTGCTCGATGATGTGACGCTCGATAGTCACGAGTCTTTTGGTGGGCATGCCTTTTCTCCTTCGCGCCAGGGGTGATATGACAACTCTCGACATTTTAAAAGCAGTGAAAAAATATAAAAACTTTATCAATAAAATTCAACACTTTCTTATTTTTCAAAATTGATCACTACCTCTCTTTTTTCATACTCACCTGTGGCGCGCTCGAATTTCAGACGAATGACCTCCGCTTTTTCCGAAGACAACAGCTCGCCGCCGGTTACCAAAGTGACTTCGTTCGGAGAATGAAAAATCACGTCATAACTGCGGCCGCCCACGCCTTCGCAAACAAAAACGAAGCGATCTTCCTCAAGCCGCGCGGAAAGAATGCGCAACTGCTGCGAGCGCTGGCCGATTTGCAGCGGCTCGCGGGGCAATTCGATCCAGGTGCCTTCAAAGACGGATAATTGAAGCTTCGCATTTTTTTCTGTTTTTAAGGACAGACTGGCAGTTTGCCCTACGTCGGCGCCGGCTTCCAATTGCGGCGCAAATTCAATCGTACACGTCGGGCCTTCGGCGCGCGTGACTTTCAGCGTGATGCCGCCGAGATTGCGCTCGTAATGGAGATCGAAAACGCTTTTGCCGGCGCGAATGTTTCTGATCCGTACATCTTTCCAATTCGACGGAAAATGCGGTGTAAAGCGAAGAACAGGTGAACCGGCCAACTGACCAACCGGAGAACGCATTTCAAGTCCGAGCAAGCCGCGAATCACGCCCACCGCATATCCGAACGAGGAAAATAATTGATGCGGCACCGAGGTGTCGAGCGGACGAAAGTATTCACCGCTCACGACTTCCGGCATGTAGCCGCGCGCGTCGACGAACGTCCATTCCGCCATGTTGCGCAACATTTGCAAACCCGCCGTGCTGCGGCCATAATTGAACAACGCCCATAGATTGTAGCCGGTGAGAAACGGCCACACCGTGCCGTTGTTGTACGCCAGCGGCTCGTAGGCGCTGCTCTTGTTCGATAGCATCCGGCTGCCCCAATCGGTGGAAATTTCCGAAGAAGCGAGCCGCTCCAACATAATTTGCGTGTTCGATTCATCAAGCTGCCGAAACGTCATCGGAAACGCGCCCCACGCCGTGACTTCGGGATTGGGATTGCCTTGCCGGGTAATGGAAAAATTGTAAATCTGCTTTTCGTTGTTCCAAAATTTCTTTTCAAGCGCCGCCAAGCCGGTTTGATGCCAACGGCCCGCTTCCTCCGCCAATTTTTTTTCGCCCATCCAATTTGCCATCTCGCTCATCGCTTTCCATGCCTGCACGCCGACGCTGCCGAGAAAAATATCCACGCCGCTCGCTTCGCGGAGTGAACCGAGTTCCGACGCGCCGAGACCGGCTTTGGTGTTTTCCATCAAACCGTCGCCGTCGGTGTCCGTCGCGCGGCTCCATGTGTATGCCTTTTTTAAGGACGGCCAGCTCTCGCGCAGAAACTCAAGCTCGCCGCTTGCAAGCAAGTAATTCCAAAATGCGAGGAGATAATACGGCGTGGTGTCGCCGTGAATGTAGCCGTAGGGAAAATCTTTGAACCAGTCGATCAGCGCCGCGGCTTGCGTCAACTCGTGCATCATCTTGCCGTCGTCACGCTGGCGTTTTTGCAAAAATCGAAAGCTTTCACGCACGGTGTTGAAATCGCCGTATCCAACCATTGCAAACGAATTGATAAAACAATCGCCGCCAAAGAACCAGCCGAAGCCCGGACGCTGGCTCGCGCCGCTGGGGCCAAAACCGGCGACCATGCCGGCGCCGAGATCGGGATTGTTGATGAAGCCTTTGGTGAGCGCCACTTTCGCCCATTCGAAAGCGAGATTGATTTTCTCCTCAGGCGTTTCAATCGAAAGAAACTCCTCGCGCACACGCTGATAATAGCGCCGCGTTTTTTCGAGCTGCTCGGAATAGCCGGTGAGCAATTTTTCATAAAGCGCCCGCGCCGAATCCCGTTTCGCAAAATCAGCCGCGATCACAATGGGAAATGTTTGCGTGCGGCCATCGTTGCGTTTGCAATCAAAAGCAAATTGGTTCGGCGATTGGTTCAACTCGTGCGCCAGCGGCACGGAAAGCGGCCGGCCGTTGGGCGCGCCGATAAACGCATTGCGCAACCGGCGGCTCTCTGAAATCACATACGTCTGGCTTTTGTCATCCCAAAACGCGTATTGCCCGCCGAGTCCGGCCGGCCACATCGGTTCCATATCCGGAAAGAAACTGGCGATGAGGGTCAAATCCTGATAACTGTCAACTTCCAGCAGAACAATTAACGCCGGCAAATCAACCGGCGCCAAAAGCGTTTCACGCACGGTGAACAGCGGATGCGAAAACGTGATCGTCGTCGCCTCCGGCCGCACGTCAATATCTTGCGCCAAACCGGCGAGCGGAATCGGAATCACCGCCTCTTTATTTTGATAGAAAAGCTCGAAGCCGTGACAAATCTGATAGGGAAAAATCCACGCTTCAAAAACGCCGTTTTCCGTTCCGGCGATCATGGATTTTTGCCCGGCGATGGAAATCGGGGCGCGCGGATTGGCGCTGCCGCGGATGGCAATGGAGTTTTGGGCGAATGCTAAATGTGCAAATGCCATGGAATTGATAAGAATAGAAAAAAATCCTGCTTTCAATTTTGTCTCCAAGAAACCATGTTCGCAACAGCTAAAGACCGATCGCCGGCTTTTGAAATTTAAAATTATACATTCGAAGTTTTGTCAAGCTGAAATTGTGAATGAAAAATATACGCCAAGAGTGATCAAAGTCAAGTATAAAATCTGGAGAAAATTTTTAATACAATACCTCTGCGCCTCAAGGCGCTACTACGAAATTTTCAAAAGCTATTCACCAAACTGATATGCACCTTGCCATTGGTAAGCGGATCGCCCTGGCCCAAACCGTAATCGACGCCGATAATGCCGAGCGGCGTATCGACGCGGCCGCCGATGCCCCAGGCGTAAACGCTGTTTTCAACCGCCTCGAACTGCGGCGGTGAAATGCTGGTGTATTCAAAACCGGAATAATAGGCGGCGTCAAAAAAGATGAAAGCCCGCGTGCGGCGGGAAAGCAGATAGCGATACTCAAGATTACTCCACGCCACGCGCGAGCCGCGAAACTGCTCCTCGCGATAGCCGCGCAGCGTCGTCGCCCCGCCGAAGCGAAATTGATCCGTCACCAAAATTTCCGGTGGCGCATTGCTCTTCACCTGCCGGCCTTGCACGGCGAGGCTCAAAACTTGCGAATGCCACATCGGCAGCAGCCAGTGCAAATCAACGAGAATTTTATCGCGTGAAAATTTTTTGCGCGCGCCGCCCTGAAGGGTGTTTTTCCGGCCGGTCTCGACTGCCGTCATGTAAAAAACGCCACGCCGCGGATTGATCGGATCGTCGGTGGAATCGTAACGCAACGAGGCGCCGACACTGGTCACGCTGCTGCGCGGCAAATTGAAACGGATTTGCGCCAGCGAGTCCGGCGCGATGCTTTCTTGGGCGATATGCCCGCCCGCCGTGAAGTTTTGTCCCAGCGGCAATTCGGCGGTAAAATCCCAGCGCCGTTCGACGTAGGTCGTATCCTGAATGAACTGCTGAAAACCGCCGGAAAAATGCGCCGGATAACCGGCAATCCACGGCTCGCGATAGCGCAGGGCCAGCTCTTGCGTTTGGCGGCTGCGTTTTTCCCAACGCGCATTGATCTGCCGGCCCGTGCCAAGCAGATTGCCGAATTTGACATCGATCAATCCGGTCACAAAACCCCGACGGGCGTCGCCCTTCTGTCTCTCATCGCCGGGATTATATCCGGCCACGCCGTTGAGCCAATTGCTGTTGCCTTCGACCACGGCGATGTCCAACAGATAACGCCCGCGCGCATCGACGGCGAGCTGCGGCGGCGCGACGGCTTGCAAATAGCCCAAGCGCATCAAGCGATCGGGAATGCTTTGCACTTTGTCGAAATTGAAAAGCCCGCCTTGTTGAATCGGCAGCTCCCGCGCCAACACGGCGCGTTTGGTTATTTTGTTGCCGCGAATGAGAATGGAATCGAGGCGCACGGCCGGGCCGGGATCAAACTGCAAATACAACGTTGCCCAAAAATCTTTTTCCGGCCTCGCGAGGGCAACTGAATCAAAACGAAAACTCGCCAGCGGATAGCCGCGCCGCGCAAATTCGGCGAGAAGATCGGAAAGCCGCTGCTGCAAATTCGCTTCGTCGTAAGTTCCGCCCAGCGCGCGCGGCCAACTCGCGGGCGATAAAGCTGCAACCGAATCGGCGAAATTAACCGCAGCGGCCAGGCGAACCCTCGCCTGGCTGTTCAGATGGACAGTTGCAGTTTTCGAGTTGGTCGTCACGCTGTCGATTTGCGCCAAATAAAAACCGCGCTGCTGCAAACGGCTCAGCACGCGTTGAACCATCATTTCAAATTCATGGCCTCGAATCGTGCGATCTTTGCCCAAACCGGCGAAACGCCGCAAGTCACTCTCCGTTACTTCGCCGCGGGCTTTCCAAATGATTCTCACATGAGAAGAATCCAGCCGCGTTTGCCCGTTCAAAAAACATGGGACAAACCCAATAGTCAAAAATACAATAACACAATCACGGAGCCACACCCCTTGTCGTCTTTGCGTGATTTTTTTATTTTTGCATCTCAGTAACATGTTCAATCCGATTATTAAAAAAAGGCCCGCATCTCCACTTTGCCCACGTGCAGCGTCCGCCGCGCCGGCTCGTTGCGGCCCAAATACGACGCTGAAAGATTGATGTTCGTCGACACGCGATACTCAAGCGCGAAATTCCAGCGCAGCGTGCGGCCGGGGCGGTTGCCGTTCGCCAATTCAAACGGCAACGGCCGGTCGCGCAACATCGGCGTCACTGTCACCTGCACCCATTCGATTTCGCCGCTGAGACGTCCCTTGCCGCGAAACGAGTACGTCGAGCGCGGCCGCAAAGAAATCGCGCGCACGTCAACGGCGGGCGCGGCGCGGTCTTCGTCGAAAGCAGCGCCGGCCTCGACGGCCAATTCCCATACCGCGCGCGGGCGATACGACACCTCGACCGTGCCGCTGCGGTTGCGCACGAGACGATTTTGCCGTTGCACCTCTTTGAAAGTTTTATCCTCGCGATTCACAATCAGCTCGCTTTGGCTGCTCAATTTTGGCGACAGCGCCAGCGTCAAGCGCAGCTCGTGGCGCAACTGGTTGCGGCGCGACAAACCTTCGCCGAGAAATTGGTTGTTCAGCTCGCGCAGCGCGGTCAACCGATAACGCAGCGACCGCGCGCGATCGTTCTCCCACAGATTGACATCCTGCCGCAAACTTTGCACGCCGAACTGGGTGTACTGCGGATTTTGAAAGCGCGACAGCTTGAGCTTGTAAATTTCCCACACCTGCGGGTCGCTGGTTTTTTCTTCGATTCGAATAAACGTTTCCGTCGTCACGGTTTTGAGATAATCTTTCCAGCCCTTGCCCTCGTCCTCCTTTTTTTCTTTTGCAGGAGAAGCGGAACGAAAAAGATTGGCAAAATTAACCCGGATATTGCTGCGGCCGCGCAATTCGACGACGGGCACGAAATTTTCGGAGGGAATCACCCGCAAAACATGATCGCCGAACAAATCCGGAATGTACTCATTCAGATCGGCGTCGAAGCGATAATTGCCCTCGCCCTGGCGCACTTTGATGAACACGCGCTCCTGCTTGGCGGTTTGCGTGTTGGTGATCTGATATTGCCAATCGGTATCGATGGCGCGTTGATACGGCGTGAACCGCACGCGCACGTCGGCAAGATCGGCGCGAATGCGATCCGGCTTCGGCAGCTCGAGGCGGCGCTCGCGATGCGCAAATGAAATATCCGCCGCCAGCGCCTTCCATCGTTCGAGCCCGAGCGCGTAATTTTGCGTGTACGCCGTTGCTTTGGGCGCGAAGCCGCTGCGAAGGCGCGTGTCATCATCGCGCTGGTTGAACGCCGCCGCCAATTTCAGCCGGCGCAAAAACTGTGCTTCCAAGCCGGCAGTGTAGCTGTTAAAGCGAAAACCCGAAGAAGTATCCGCCAAAGTTTCGCGGCGATCTTCTCCTTCATAACCGAAATGCGGTTTCAATTTCCAAAACGAATAAACCGCCGAGCCGCGTTGGCGCAGCCATTTTGAATCCGTGGTTTTTGCCGCTTCGCGCCGATTGATGTTTTCAATGTGATATTGCAGCTCCGGCAGCCTGGCGCGCTTGAAATCCATTCCGGCTTCCCACCGGCCGGAAGACGTGCCGCGAATCAACTTGCCGTAGCCGCCGCGCAGATTCCAGCCGCTCAACGGCGAATACACCGCCGACGATTCGAGCATTTCTTCTTCGGTTATGATCGTCTCATCCGCCAAATTCCAGCGGCGATTGAACTCGACGACGTCGGCGCGGTCGATGTCGCGATAGCGCGAATCCTTTTTGCGAAATCGCGCTTGCAGATTCAAGCGCCCGAGTTTGGTAAATTGCGGCTCGATTCGCAGCGTCGAAAGCACGGCGCGGCCGGCGTTGTCGCCGTCGTCACGATTCGAATAAAGATTGCGATCAAGCTGGCTGATGGCAAACTCGTTGATGAATGAAACGCCGCGCCACGGCGTCACTTCGAGACGCGAATCCAAAACCTCCTGTCTTTGCGCCGGCGTGAGCAGAACCACCGGCGCATAGCGGCCATTGTTTTTGCCAACATAAGCAAAATTGCCGAAGCCGCGATAAGCGTAGTCGCCGCGGCCTTCGCCGAGATCGGAAAATTTGACTTCGTAGTCGCCGCTCGAATCCGGGCCGGCGTAAATCCAAATCGAATCGCCTTGCGCAAAACTTCTAATATAATTTCCCTTGCCGCGCCCGACGAAGCGCCGGCCATCGCGCTGCGCCAACCCGTCGCCGGCGGCGGCAAGCAAGTCGCGATCCTGCGGCGTGAGCGTAAATTCCAGCGGATTGTCGCGGTCGTCGCCTTCGCGCAACAGCGTGGTTTGCCATTTGAGTTTTTCATTGAAGCCGGTCATCACACCCTGCGCGCTGTAAAGGTTTCTGCGAAAGCGTTCGTCGGAAAATTGAAAATCGACGGTGAGGCGCGAGTCGCCGGTGATGAGGCGCTTGCGCGTGAAGGTGATCTGCCCATTCGAATACTCGATGACGTAATCGTTGTTTTCGCCGCGCGTCATGAGCTGGCCGTCGATCCACACGCGCTCTGTTCCCGCCAAAATCAAAATGTCGATTTGGCCGCGGTCGCCTTGCAATTGATACGGCCCCTGCTTGCCTTCGATGCCGTTGAATTGATTCGTCGTAAATTTGCCGCGCGACACCGCGGCGGAAAGCTGCACTTGAAAATTCGACGGCGGCTGATCGACCAGCGCGGCCGGATTTCCCACGGCAATTTTGGCGCCTTGCAATTTGCGGCTGTAGCGTGAAAACTCGCTGCCGCCGTATTCGATTTGAAAATCGCCCAGCGTCGCCTCGAAGCGCTCGCTCTTGAGCTGCACGAAGACCTTGTCGATCTCGCTCAGCGTTTGCGTGTTGCCCTCCGGCTGAATCGGCGTGTTTTGATCGGTGAGCGACGCAATCACTTCGGTTTTGTCGGAGAGTTTTCCGGCAAGCTGCAAACGCAAACCGGAATCGACTTTCAAGCCTTGATCGGTGCCGAGACTCACGCCGCGCGTCAAGCTGCCGCTTTTGGAAAGATTCGCGCCGAAGCTGTCGCGGCTCGGGGAAACATTGTCCTGGCGCGTTGCCGTGAGGAAATTGCCGACCGGCGAGGCGGAATCCGGTTTAGCCGGTTGGGATAATTGAAAAATCGCCCATTGTTTTGGCAGCGAAATGGGCAGAACGCGATAAGTCAAAATCAGCGAATCGCCGGACGCCGCTGCCGGTTTGCGCCACTGCAGTTGCGAGCGGCGATAATTGATTTGATAATCGCGACCGCGCTGCAAAATGATTTGGCTCAGACGCAAGGTGTCGGAATTGGCGATGATGAAACTGTCGGGCAGGGCGATGGCCGTCGTGTCCGAGGGAATGGCGAAGATCAAGCGCCGGTCGGCAAGAGAATAAGGATAATGCGGCAGCGCGACATTTTGCGCGGCAAGATCAATGGCGAAAACAACGATCCAAACCGCAATCTGGCCCCCACCGGATAAAGGCGACCAACGAATTTTGTGCAAAACTATTCTTTTCTCATTTGTAATTCAAAAACCTGCACGCGATTGTTGCCGGTGTCCAAAACAAAAATGCGATTGCCATAAACCGCGACGTCGGCCGGAAAAGAAAATTCTTCCGGCGCGCGGCCGCGCTTGCCAAAATCAAAAATCTTTTCGCCTTCGGTGCCAAAAAAAACGATCCGATGATTTCCTCGATCCGCCACAAACAAGAGGGCGCCGCTCCTCTGCTCTACGCCCTCCGCTCTCTGCGCCGCCATGCCGGCCGGATCGCGCAACACCCCCTCGCCCAGCCGCCGCACAAAATTGCCGAAATAATCAAATTCCACAATCGCCTCGGCGGTGGAATCGCTTACAAAAATTTTTTGGCGCGCGGTCAACAAGATTTTTGCCGGACGCGCCAGCCGGCCTTCGCCCCAATTGAAGTCGCCGAAGCTCGACTTGGGCTTGCCGAAGGAATCGATGCGCAGCACGCGGTTGAATTCGTGATCGGCGAGAAAAATTTCGCCGTTTGCCGAAAATCCCACCGCCGCCGGATAGCCGAATTGCAGCGATTCCTGCTGCACTTCATCGGAATAATACGACGCGATATAATTCAGATCTTTATCGTACCGCTCGAGACGCTGGTTATTGTAATCAACAACGAAAACATCCAAACCGTTCCCCGCCCAAACATCGACGGGCCGGTCGAATTGCTGCTTGTCGAAACCAAAGCCGCCGGCCTCGCGCAGCAGCTCGCCGCGCCGGTTGCATTTTAAAATGCGATTGTTGCCGGTGTCGGCAATATAAATGTTGCCGTCGGGATCGATGTCCATGCCGAGCGGCTGCGAGAGCTTGGCGGTTCCGATGACCTCATCCAACATAATGCCGCGAAAGACGATTTGCGGCTGGCTCTGTGCGGCGCCAATAGAGGAAAAAATCAATGAAAAAATGAGAATTGCATTGAGCATAATGATTGTCCGATTCGCTTATTCAAAATAAGGCAAAATAATTTTAAGGCAAAATGATTTTTAAATGATTTTACCTGTTGCCTTCTACAATCCGGTTGCTTATACTGATGATTATGCCTCATCCCACTTTTCTCGAAGCCCTGCGCTTTTGGCTCAAGCTCGGATTCATCAGCTTCGGCGGGCCGACCGGACAGATCGCCATCATGCACACCGAATTGGTGGAAAAACGCCAATGGCTCAGCGAGACGCGATTTTTGCACGCGCTCAATTACTGCATGTTGCTGCCCGGTCCGGAAGCGCAGCAGCTTGCCACGTACGTCGGCTGGCTCTTGCACAAAACCTCCGGCGGCATCGTTGCCGGCGTGTTGTTCGTGCTGCCGTCGGTTTTTATTTTGTGGGGATTGAGTTACGTCTACGTCGCGTATGGCAAAATCGACGAAATCGCGGCGATTTTTTACGGCCTCAAGCCGGCGGTGATGGCAATTGTCGCATTTGCCGTCATTCGCATCGGCAAAAAGGCGCTCAAAAATGAAGTCATGTGGATTTTGGCTTTGCTCGCGTTCGTCGCCATTTTCTTTTTCAAGCTGCCGTTTCCGCTTATCATCCTCAGCGCCGGAATCATTGGCTTCGTTGGCGGCAAAGTTTGGGCGAAAAAATTTTTGACGACGGCTCACCATGCAAAAAACAACGACACCCAATCCGTCATCAGCGATGAAGAAGAAGCGCCGTTGCACACCAAGCCCTCTTTGGCGCGCGCGATAAAAGTTTGCGCCGTTTGTCTCGGCTTGTGGTGGGCGCCGGTTTTGCTTTGCGGCTGGTGGCAAAGTTGGGACGGCACACTCGTCCGGCAAGGTATTTTCTTCAGCAAAGCCGCGATGGTGACGTTCGGCGGCGCGTATGCCGTGCTGCCGTATGTGGCGCAGCGCGCAGTCGAAGATTATCACTGGCTCAATGCCGGACAAATGCTCGACGGCCTCGGTCTGGCGGAAACCACGCCCGGCCCGCTCATCATGGTCGTGCAATTCGTCGGCTTCCTCGGCGGCTGGAATCATCCCGGCAATTTGCCGCCGCTGCTCGCCGCCACCCTCGGCGCGCTCATCACCACGTGGGTGACATTTGTTCCGTGCTTCTTGTGGATTTTCCTCGGCGCGCCGCATATTGAGCAATTACGCGGCAACAAGAATCTCTCGTCCGCGCTTTCTTCCATCACCTCCGCGGTCGTCGGTGTCGTGCTCAATCTGGCGATTTGGTTCGGCCTGCACGTTCTCTTTCCGAGCGACGGCGCGGTGGATTGGTTCGCGGTTATTTTGAGCGTTGTCGCATTTATCGGGATGTTGAAATGGAATTGGAATATTATTTATGTGGTATTGGGAAGCGGGTTGGTGGGATTGATTCACAAGAGTTTTGTTATGTTTTAAATATGGAGTGAAAACATGAAAATGCAATTCTTCTGGTCGTCTCTATTCTTTTCATTCATCATCGCTCACGCGCAAACAAATGAGTGGGCCGAAGTTGAAAAAATTTTCGGCAGAAAAGGGGCGGTGCAAGGCGACGTCTGCAAAATTGCCTTTCCCCGCGCGGAGAAGATCATCGAAAACGAAATGGAAGTGCCGCCGTTCATCGGCATGGCGACCGCGATCAATTTGCAAATGATTGGCGAAAGAGCCGCCACCACCGGCGATTTTGTTTTGTTGGCCAACGAAGTCAATCCTGCCGTGAAGGCGCTCACTGAGAACGGCATCGCGGTCACTGCCCTGCATAATCACATGCTCTTCGAGTCGCCGCGATTGTTCTTTCTCCATTTTTGTGGATTCGACACGCCGGAGAAACTGGCGTGCGGCCTTAAAGCGGCGTTGGAGAAAACCAATTCAGCAAAACGGCCTCGATGAGAAATTTCAATAAAGGTTGAAGCTTGCAACGATATGAAATTTATGGGATTGGATTTTTATTGATTTTTAAGATACTCTAAAGTATCTTACTTCAAAGTATCTTATCTGAAGGTATTTTCCTCCTGTCAAACTAAATGAAACTTATGTCAGCAAAAAGATTTTCTAACCATGTTGTTCGCGAGCATAGAATACGCTATATTTGAAAAGCCACCAACAAATAATTTTTAAAACAACGGATTTTTAAAACGCCAAAACCATTCTGCCAAATCATACGAGAAGAATGCCATGAATTTTATGGAACTAAAAGCTCGGCTGGAACAAGGCGAAAACCTTCACACAGAATTAAAGCAATGGCCGGTTCACCCCGATGATCTGGCTGCGGCGATCGTTGCGCTGGCGAATACCGACGGAGGACAAATCTTCGTCGGCGTGGATAACAACGGCCAAATCGTCGGTATCGATCAAAATGAGCGCGACCGGATAAGTCAATCAACAGACAATGTTGCCCGCAACAACATTGCGCCTCCGGTAACCGTCATTCAAGAAACGATATTGGATGAGCAGGGACGGCTCGTTCTCATCGTTCACATTCCAAAGGGAGACCAGCGGCCGTATCGAACGAACCGAGGCGTCTATTTTGTGCGCACCACCTCCGGACGCCAACAGGCTTCGCGTGAAGAATTGCTGCGCTTGTTTCAGGCGACAAGGAGTCTTTATTATGATGAAACGCCCATCGTCCGGTCATCCGCAATCACCGACCTCGAGTTGCAGGCGCGCGAGGATTTGTTGCGCATGGCTCGCGGTCGGGGCGTAGATGTGGATAACATCGATCCGGAAAGATTGCTGCACAACTGGCGCTTGCTGCGCGAAGTCAATGGGGAAAGCCATCTGACGCTTGCCGGCGTGTTGTTTCTGTCAAGAAACCCACAATACTTTTTGCCCACCGCCGGCGTTTCCGCGCTGCGCATCCCCGGCACCGAGATCGCGAACGCGCCGCAGGATCAGAAGCGCATCGAAGGCCGCATCCTGAACATTTTCGAGGATACTTTGCGCTTCCTTTATATTCATCTCCCGCGTCCGCATCGCATTCAGGGCATGGAGCCGGAAGTTCATGCGGAGTTCCCGCCGGAGGTGTTGCGCGAGATTTTGATCAATGCGCTGGCGCACCGCGACTATACGATGTCCGCGCTGATTCGCGTGATTGTATACGATGATCGTCTGGAGGTGCGCTCGCCTGGAATGCTGCCGAACAGCGTAAAACTTGAAAGCCTGGGTTACGGCATGCACATGTTGCGCAATCCCATTATCTACAATATGCTGTTGCGGATCGGGTTGGTGACCGACGCCCCGACTATCCTTAATAAAAATCTTTATAAGGAAAATCGGGGCATTCCGCGTATCATTCGCTTGACTCGCGAGGCAACGGGGCTGGAGCCGACGTTTCGATTGGAAGGCAATGAGTTTGTGGTTTCATTGCCGCGGCAGAGCAATGGCAACGGACCACAGGAATAGGCCGTTTTATCGTCATAGGAATTCTGTTCGTGATATTTTTATTTTAATTGAGGCGAGCACAATATGTCCTACCGCATCGAAACCGACAGCATGGGCGAGATTCAAGTGCCCGACGACAAATATTACGGCGCGCAGACGGCGCGGTCGCTGATTCATTTTAAAATCGGCGGCGAGCGCATGCCGCGAGAGATGATTTGGGCGTTTGGCATTCTCAAAAAAGCCGCGGCGCTGGTGAATAAAGAACTCGGATTGCTAACGGCAGAAAAAGCCGATCTCATCACCAAAGCGGCGGATGAAGTGATCTCGGGGAAACTTGACGATCATTTTCCGCTCGTCGTTTGGCAAACCGGCAGCGGTACGCAATCGAATATGAATGTGAATGAAGTGATTTCGAATCGCGCGATTGAGATGGCCGGCGGCAAAATGGGCAGCAAAAAGCCGATTCACCCGAACGACGACGTGAACAAAGCGCAGTCGTCGAATGACACGTTTCCGACGGCCATGCACATCGCGGCGGTGCATGAGATCCATCGCCGGCTGATTCCGATGGTCAGGCAACTGCGCAACACGCTGGCGCAAAAGGCGGAGGCGTTCAAAGACATCATCAAAATCGGGCGGACGCATTTGATGGACGCGGTGCCGCTCACGCTCGGGCAGGAATTTTCCGGCTACGTCACGCAGCTCAATCACGGTTTGAAACGCCTCGAGATGGTGTTGCTTCATTTATATGAATTGGCACTGGGCGGTACGGCGGTCGGCACTGGACTGAACACGCATCCGCAATTCGCCGTGAAATCAGCGGCGAAGATTGCCGAACTGACCGGCTACCCGTTTGTTACCGCTGAAAACAAATTCGAAGCGCTAGGGTCGCACGATGCAATGGTGATGGCGAGCGGCGCGTTGAAAACGCTGGCCTGCTCGTTGATGAAAATCGCCAACGACATTCGCTGGCTCGCGTCCGGACCACGTTGCGGTCTTGGCGAACTCACGATTCCGGAAAATGAGCCGGGCAGCTCGATCATGCCGGGCAAAGTCAATCCGACGCAGTCCGAAGCCATGACGATGGTGGCGGCGCAGGTCATCGGCAATGATGTCTCGATTGGCATCGGCGGCGCCTCCGGCAATTTCGAGCTGAACGTGTTCAAGCCGGTGATTATTTACAACCTGCTGCAATCCATTCGCCTGCTCGCCGACGCCTGTGAGATGTTCAACGAGCATTGTGCGGTGGGCATCGAGGCGAACGAGGCCAACATCAAAAAGCATTTGGAGAATTCGTTGATGCTGGTGACGGCGCTGAATCCGCATGTCGGCTACGACAACGCGGCCAAGATTGCGAAGAAGGCGCACAAAGAAAATCTCACGCTGCGCGAAGCGGCGATCGCGCTCGGCATTTTGACCGGCGAGAAATTTGACGAGGTCGTTAGGCCGGAGAAAATGATCGGGCCGGAGTAAAACTTAAGGCGTAAAACGTAAGTCGTAATTTTTTTGCGTTTCACGCCTTACGTTTTACGGATAATTTTCCATTTGCAAAATTGAGGCAATTTCGCTATTCTGGCTGTAAATCATCTGACAAGCGCGCAACAAAATTCATGAACACCACCATCACTTATCGAACCGGCAATGATTTGAATCTCGACGCCGTCATCGAGTTGTACCGCGCTTCGACTTTGGGCGAGCGCCGTCCCGTCGATGATCGCGAGCGCATGCGTTTGATGTTGCAGCACGCCAATCTCGTCATCACGGCCTGGGACGGCGATCTTATGGTTGGAATTTCTCGCTTGCTCACCGATTTTGCTTACGCCACGTATTTATCCGATTTAGCGGTGCGCCTTTCTCACCAACGCCAGGGCATCGGCAAAGAATTGATGCGCCGCACGCAAGCCGCCGCGCCGAACGCCGCGATAATTCTTTTGGCGGCGCCGGCAGCGGAAAAATATTATCCGCGCGTCGGTTTCACGCATCATCCGCAGGCGTGGGTGCTGCGGCCCGGTGAAAAAATTAAAAATTGATTTCCATTCTTTCCCATAATTGTCATTTCCCCCTATCTTATGCGACAGGCCAATCGAATGAAAAATTATTTTATTTCGCAGTTAAACAAAGCAAAATTTTGTCTTGTGTTCGGGATTCCGATTTTCATGACGCCAGCGGCTGCGCAATCGGCAAAAGAACCGCTTAAAGCCAAGGTCATGATTCTCGGCGTGTATCACATGGACAACCCGAATCAGGACTACGTAAAGACGAATGTTGACGACCATCTGTCGGAGCAACGCCAAAAGCAGATCGCCGAAGTGAGCGAGCTGCTGGCCAAGTTCAAGCCGACGAAGATCGCTCTCGAAGCGGTCGAGGGGGTGACAGCGGTTCATCGCCACTATGCAGCTTATCTCAAAGGTGAGTACACGCTCAGCGTCGACGAGCGCGACCAGCTTGGGTTGCGGCTCGCCAAGGAGCTTGACCATCCCAAAGTCTACGCGATCGATCACAAGCTCGACATGGATTTTGCGAGTGTCGTTGCTGCCGCCCAGCAAAGCGGCGATCTGAAATTTCTCACAACTTTTCAAACGGTCATGACGGAAATTCAAGACTTCCAAAAGCGTCAGGCCACCATGACGGTTCGTGAGATTTTGATTTTCATGAACGAGGCGAATCAAATTGCGAAAGGGCACAATGTCTATTTGCAAATCTCGCGCGTGCGCCACGGCGAGCAATTCGTCGGCGCCGACGTGCTGGCAGGCTGGTATCAGCGCAACTTTCGCATTTTTTCAAATCTGGCTCGTGTCGCCGCCTCGCCGGAGGATCGCATTCTCGTCATCTTCGGTTCCGGCCATGCTCCGATTCTCCGCGAGCTGGTGCAGGCTAGCCCCGATTTGCAGCTCGCCGAGCCGAACGACTACTTGAACAAACCCGGTACGAGCGGCGGCAATGAACACGAAAAATGAGAGTTCTCACCAGAGGCCATTTATGCTGCGCTTGGAAACATTCGGCTGGAATGATTTTTTTGCCGGCAACTTCAAACCGTATGCGCCACAGGGTTATGTTGCCGGCCGCGTTGCCGTGCAGCACAAAACGCAATACGAGATTTACACCGAGAACGGCGAGCTGCGCGCGGAGACGACGGGCAAAATGCAATACGAAGCCAGGGGCAAGGATGATTTGCCGGTTGTGGGCGATTGGGTGGTCATGCGCCCGCGCGAGGAAGGCATGGCCACGATTTACGGCATTCTGCCGCGCAAAAGCAAATTCTCGCGCCAAGCCGCCGGCAAGAAAACCGAAGAGCAGATCGTCGCCGCCAACATCGATACGGTGTTTTTAGTTGCGGGATTGGATGGCGATTACAATCTGCGGCGGATGGAGCGCTACCTCGTCGTGGCCTGGGAGAGCGGCGCCAATCCGGTGATCGTGCTGAATAAAGTCGATTTGTGCAATGACATCGCCCAGGTGATTCAGGAGGTGGATTCCATCGCGCTCGGCATGCCGGTTGTGGTGATGAGCGCTCTGAACGATCAAGGCCTGGATGAATTGTTGCCGCATATTAAAAAAGGAACGACCGGCGCGCTGCTCGGCTCCTCCGGCGTCGGCAAATCGACGATCATCAATCATCTGCTCGGCAAAGAAATTCTGAAAACGCAAGAAGTGCGCGAAACTGATGATCGCGGCCGGCACACCACGGCGCGCCGCGAGCTGATTTTGCTGCCCTCCGGCGGTTTGCTGATGGACACGCCGGGCATGCGCGAGCTGCAGCTTTGGGGCGGCGACGAGGGCATCAAAGATGCGTTTGATGACATTACCGAGCTGGCGCAAAAATGCCGCTTCCGCGATTGCCGGCACGGCGTGGAGCCGGATTGCGCCGTGCAACAAGCTTTGCAAGGCGGCGCGCTCGATCCGGATCGCTTCGAGAGCTATCTCAAGCTGCAAAAAGAGATCGCGTATCTCCATCGCAAAGAAGACAAGGCCGCCGAGCTGCTTCAAAAAGAAAAGTGGAGAAAAATTCACGCCGCGCAGAAAAAGCTCTATAAGCGGCGGTGAGCTTTTCTTCTTCAATTTGCGCAATTCTCCGTTCAAGGCATTCCGCCATGAAAAGGCTTTTGCTCTCAGCTTACCCGTTTATGAAATTTCATCGCGCTTGCGGAGAGGATGAGCAGGCCGAATACCGCCAGCGGAACGATCTCGTTCCACAAAAATTTGAGCGGCGTCGCTTTCAAAAAAATCTCGCGCAGGAGATTGATGTAATAGCGCAGCGGATTGAGGTACGTCACGTTTTGCCACGCTTCCGGCATGTTCGCAATCGGCGTCAGAAAGCCGGACATCAGCATCAAAAAGATCATGAAGAACCACGAAATGAACATCGCTTGCTGCTGCGTTTCCGCCAGCGTCGAAATGAAAATGCCGAGGCCGAGCGCGGTGAGAAAATAAATCAACGACACGCCTAAAAACAGAAAATAACTTCCCGCCAGTTTCAGTTTAAAAATTAGAAATGCCGCGACCAGCATCACATTGATTTCCACCAAACCGATCAGCACGAACGGCAGGACTTTACCGATCATCAGCTCGAACGAACGCATCGGCGTCACCATCAATTGCTCCAGCGTGCCGATTTCTTTTTCGCGCACCAGCCCCATCGACGTCAGAAACATCGTCACCGTCGTGGCGAGCAGCCCGATGAGGCCGGGGACCATGTAATGTTTGCTTTTGAGAACAAAATTTTAGCATTGCGCGTTTGTTATTGACCTTTACCCAAACAATGTTACACCTGTATTTTTATCAGAGCCGTATGAACATTGACTGAAATTAGACTTGTAGTGTAACATTACTTTTGCAAACGTCAATAATAAATGAAAGCTGAATTGGTAATTATTTCAAAGTTTTAGCAACGTCTCGACTAAATACAACTTCACACTTATGAATCTTTTAGATGAGCCGTTTCTGCAACTTGTCTGCTGCGGAAAATTTCCGGTACCCAAATGAACATTTGGGTAAAACAGATAAAAGTCCCAATTGTCAAAATAAGAATGTAAACCGGAAATTTCCAGTTCAGCCATGCATCTTTCCAAGTTACTCCAAATGCACAAAGACAAAGCGATAAAATGAACAATACAATATCATAGCCAAGCCACCTTTTTTTCAACTCGCTAATTCTTAATTCTCTACCATTGCCACCTCGATTGACAAATGAAAGCTCGGTTGAAGCAGCGATAATCTTTTTATACATTATTAAATCCCAGAATAGAAGCGTCCCAAAAGTAGCTGCATAATACCATTCAAGTGGACCACCCACGATTGTAGATTTACCGGTAGCTATTTTGCTATATGCATTTGGAAGGTAGCTAATTAAAGTGACCCATATGCCTCGTAAGATCCATTCCAGAAAAAGAAGAAAATTAAAATTGACCCCGGTTTTTTTTGTTTGAGGTCTGCGCAAAAATGGAGCTTCATCTATGGCCCATGCATGTGCATATAATCGAGCAGCGATCACTGTATGAAATATCGTAATTGGAATCCACATTAATGGAAGTTCAAACTGAGACTCTATGCCTTTAACCCTTACAGGGAATGAAATAGTTTGAGCAAGTAACGGGACACTTTCAATTGTTTCTATCAAGTAGACAAGACATGATGCCACTGCAAAAACAGAGAGTCCAAATAAACTAAATTTTTTATCGTTCATTTTATTGACTCCTACGCAGCTTTTCTTGCGATATGAGAATATGTTAATCTTTCATATTCCCATTGCTGTAATCTTTCCAACCAACCTTCTGCAGAATAATAGTGCCCTAATCGCCGATGCCTGAATATAATTGCGTTACTTACTTCGTTTTTTGTCATAAACAATCTCGAGTCAAGTTCGTCCATGCTCACTTGCCCTAAAAGCAACCCTGTTAAGAGCCACCATTTGATTTCTTCGTCTAAACTGCAATCATATATAATGTTATAATTAGCCAAAACAGAGCGAATCGCCATTCGAATAGTTTGTGATATCAAATGATTTCGAAGGCCAATTTCTTCTAAATTGAGGCCCATAGCGTTAGCGGCCTCAACCAAGCGGAATGCATAGTGCCCTGCTGAAAAATAATATCGCGAAAGTGAAGAAAACGGAATAGAATCCTGAAGTACATAATTTAGCACACACGCTGAACGACGCAATAGCTCAATAATCTCTCTGTACATCTGCGCCAAGACACTAGGAAACCAAAAAGCTGTTGTCCTAATTGTTGTCACTGTAACCATCGGATCTTCCCTCGGAGGCAACTGCGAAGAGTCTGGTCCAAAAAACACCGACAGTGCAATCGATGTATCACATGGCAAAAAAACATCAACACCTACACCTCGACAACTAAATAGTGATCGACGTAATTCTTTCTCCCAAAAAACAGAATCCGGGAGACGCACCGACTCATTCCACGCAAGACAAACATCTTGTCGTTCTTTAAGCAAAAACAAAAAATCTAAAGCCTTACTAGTGTCATCCCAGTCTAATGGGAAATAAATTTCTTTAATAGACGGCTTTCGTTCCCAGCCCCATACTTGATACCCTTTATACTGCCGGCTTTCTTCCAATA
>Ga0247727_10001795_pt1 | contig 50004 bp, 40 predicted proteins | sample WisWelCaveWW1625_FD_202498 | JGI IMG/M metagenome (GOLD analysis project Ga0247727, IMG submission 202498) | Biofilm microbial communities from Wishing Well Cave, Virginia, United States - WW16-25 | ecosystem: Environmental > Aquatic > Deep subsurface > Groundwater > Cave microbial mat | place...
GTCTACCGCGACCCTAACGTACTTGATCCAACAGACTGAATCGCTTACCATAGATGAGCAATTGCGCCTGGCAACTCATTTGGTTGAGCGCGCGCGCAAGGTCTATCCCACCGCCGCGCGGCGGCGTAAATGGCGCGAGATTCTTGGCCTTGTGCCTTATCCTTTGGCGGGCGAAGACGCTCAGGCTTGGGTCTCTCAAAGCAGGCGACAAGCGGATGAGCAACGCGAACATCCTCGCGGAAATATTGTAAAAGATGCAAAGCAAAGCACAAAAGAGGAGGTTCATCAATGGCCGATATGGACCTTACGCAAGTAGAAGCTGACGCGCTCATTGCGATACCAAAATTCAAGGTGGACGATCAGGCTTGGGAATATCCTGGTTTGGGAGGAAAAATTTCTGTACCGTTAAACTCTTCGGATAAGCGGGAGAGTTTCATACTTGATGTGAGCCGAGGTCGGATTGACTTGCTGAAAGGCACATACCAGAACCGCGCAAAGCAAGTGGCCGTACTTGTAAGACTCGACTTCGGCGGGCCGCCACACCGTAATCCCGACGGTGAAGAAGTTGTCTGCCCGCATCTGCACATCTATCGCGAAGGTTTTGGGGATAAGTGGGCTGTGCCAATTCCGATAGACAGATTTTCCAATATTGCTGACTTGTGGCAAACACTTCATGATTTCATGAAGTATTGTAACATAATCGAGCCACCCAATATTCAGAGAGGGCTCTTCACATGATACAAGAAATTCAAAATTTGCTTGATACCTATTTAGTGTGGCTCAAAGATAAAACCACGCTGCGGCAGGTCAATGATTGGATTGAGATCACCACGCCTTACCTTGACCGGCACAACGACTATCTGCAAATTTATGCGAAGCGCCAGAACGGAGGTTATCTTCTCACCGACGATGGTTATATTCTTGATGACTTACAGCAATCCGGTTGCAAGCTCGAAAGCGTTAAAAGACAGGCGCTCCTTCGACTTACGCTCAACGGGTTCGGAGCGCAGTTGAACGAAGGTCGCCTTGAAATTCACGCTTCGGCTGATAATTTTGCGCTGCGGAAACACAATCTCATTCAGGCTATGCTGGCGGTGAATGATCTGTTCTATTTGGCAGTGCCGATGGTGGCAAGTTTGTTCTATGAGGATGTAGTCGCCTGGCTTGATCTGTATGAAATCCGCTATACACCGAAAGTGAAATTCACCGGCAAAACTGGCTATGATCATCTCTTTGATTTTGTTATTCCGAAATCTCGCAGCAACCCTGAACGCATATTGCGCACAATCAGCCATCCGAGCCGAGATACAGCACAAGCTTTGGCGTTCGCATGGATCGACACGAAAGAAGTTCGCCCACCTGATTCGAAGGCCTATGCTTTCTTAAATGATTCAGATCAAGCGATCTCATCATCAGTCTTAGAAGCATTGCGAAATTATGATGTAAATCCCGTACTTTGGACCAAGCGTGAAGAAGTGAGACAAGAACTATCAGCATGATAGCGAAGCGAGGGTTCAATGAATGATGGAAAAGATAAACCTGGCACAAAAATTTAATCTATTCAACGATTATTGGAGTCCGAAGATCGTCGGCGAACTGAACGGCTCGTATGTCAAGCTCGCCAAGCTCAAAGGCGAGTTTGTGTGGCATCATCACGAGAATGAAGACGAGCTGTTTCTGGTGGTGAAAGGCAAGCTGCTCATCAAATTGCGGGATCGCGATATTTGGCTTGATGAGGGCGAGTTTGTCATCATTCCCAAAGGCGTGGAGCATTTGCCGATTGCCGATGAAGAAGTGCACGTGTTATTGTTGGAGCCGAAATCGACTTTGAACACGGGCAATGTGCAAAGTGAGCGAACAGTCGTTGAGTTGGAACGAATCTGACTCGTCATTTTTTTGTAAGCGGATTTTGCGGATTTAGCCGATATTGAATTGCGTTTGGATGGTTTTTCAAACAGCTAAATCCGCTTGATCCGCTTACTTTTTATTTGCCTTCCCAATCACAAAAACGCATACGGCACGGGCAAGTCCAGCATCGTCCTCAAGCCGGGCGGCGCTTTCATGATTTTGGGAATGGCGTTGACCAGCGCCGCAATCGTCGCGGTGTCGCCGAAGATGCCGCCGTCGATGCGCATTGACAGCGGCGGATTGCCGGCAATTTCCACGCTGTCGTGCGGCTTCTTGGCGCCGACGTGCATTTGCAATTCCAGCTTGAGGCGTTCCTGGCCGGCGCTTTTCACGCGCATGATTTGATGAATGCCGGTCACCTGTCCCGGCTCGACGTTTAGATACGGGGTCTTCACGCGTTTGTCCGCAATCATCGGCTTGAGACTTTCCTTGATTTCCTCCACTGGCCAGCCCATGGCGTTCATCACCGCCAGCGCCGATTCTCGTAAGCCAATGTGGCCGAAGGTGCCCGTAGCCACGCGCTCGCGAAATTCCTTGCGCGAAATGCCGGCGCCGATTTTCTTTTGCAAGGGCAAGCGGCGCTTGCTGGCATCGACGACGCGCGTCGCCGTGATTTTTTTCACTTCAGTGCACACGCCGGTGAGACACAGCGGCAGAACATCCATCGAAAAGCCGGGATTGACGCCGGTGCCAACGACGCCAACGCCATGTTGTTTCGCCACGGCGTCAAGGCGCTGGCAAAATTCGGGATTGCGTTGGTAGGGATAAAACAACTCCTCGGTTGATGAGACCACGTGCGCGCGGCTTTTGATGATCGTGGCCAACTGATCTTCGATACGGTTGAGAAATGACAGCGTGGTATGCACGACGACGTGCGGCTGCCATTGCGCCAGGGCCATGTCGGCATCGCCGCGAACCGTGACGCCGAGCTGATTTTTCAAGCCGCACACCTCGCCGAGATCTTTGCCGATTTTGTTGGCATCGATGTCGATACCGCCGACCAGCTCGATGCCGGATTTCTGCGCCAACACTTTCACGCAGGCCTGACCAATCGGGCCGAGGCCGAATTGCACGACACGAATCCGATTCAAGTTTCCTCCTCTGAATTTAAAATGCTATTGAATGAGAATGTTGTCGATCGGTAATTGCAAATCTTGCGGTCCAAAGCTGAAACGAAAGATGCGTCGAACCGGCAGGTTTTGTCTCTCGCGCAGAAAAACGTAAGCTCTGCCGCTGGCCGGCTGTCCGAGATTCGCGCGCGGGCGCGAAACGCGCACAGCGAACTGGCCGCGCTGCAAGATGGTATTTTGCCGCCATTCATAAATTTCCGGCCCGTAGCCGTTGGTGTCGGCCAAAATCAAGCTGCCGCCGACGCTGTCGCCTGTCGCTGTTGCAGAAATGACCTGCTGCAGGGGATTGAGAATTTCCAAATTGAGATCGACCGGCTGATCCCAAACCAGCGCCACGAGAATATCCGACTTGCGGCCGGTGAACGTCACCTGGCGCGAGGTTTCCCCGCGATTTTCCTGGCCGCGATACGCGATCACGCGCACCAAAGTGTTGTCGCCGAACAGCATCACCGGGTTGGCGAAAACTCCGCCTTGGGGTATCGGAAATTTGACATCGACGCTATCGGCGACGATTTCAATATCGGTCACACTGGTGTCTTGCGCCTGTCCGTTGAAATTGATGAAACGATTATTGGAGGGCGGAATAGTCGCCGGCACGAACAGACGAAAAGCAACCGGCTCGAGCTGGATGTTGGACGTCACCCGCCTGATCTTCTCGTCAAAATTGATGAAATCCTGGCCGGAATACAACAAAACGAGTCCTTGAAACGCTTGAATCTGCAGATTAAAATAATTGACGCCGGCGTTTTGCAGCGGCACCTCGATGACGGTTCGCAATTGGCGATCGTTGCCGAGCCGAAATTCCTTGCGAATGATCTCGCGCTCGAGCGGGCGATTCGAGATGGGGTCGCTGTATTCGCGCACGACGACCACGACGCGGTCAATCGCCTGCGGCGACAGCGGTAAATTTTCTTTTGACAACGCCTGCGAACTGCCGCCGGCAAAACGAATGTTGATGATCAACTCGCCGAACGTTTCCGGCTCGGCGAAAAAACCGCAACTTTGTGTTATGAATCCGCAGAGAATGATAAAAAAGCACAAGCGTCTCATACAACACCTTTATTCGCAAAAATTCGCGCTTATTAGCGGTTAAGTATTTCCTCCCTGTTTGCTTCCGGTTCGTCCGGGTTATGGCAAATCAAAATTGATAAATGAACTCCAATTTGACGTCGCCGCCGAGAATTTGATTGCCGTCGATCTTGCCGATGGCGAAATGCGCGACGGCCTCGATTTGCAATGGCGGCACAATCAGGCCGCGCCAGCCGGGCCCGAAGCCGATCACCGCGGCTTCGCCGGCGCCATTGTCATTCTTGCCGTAAATTCGCAGAATGGCCGAAGCCAGCAGCGCCGCGTCGCGATTCATCTGCCGCGCCAGCTCGGCGGAGAAATCAAATTCGTTGCCGTAGCCGACCGGCAGGCCGCTGCTCAGCACGAAAGGCCGTTTGCGTTTCAAGCGATTCTCCATCAAAAACGCGGCCTGCCATTTTTCCGAGGCCAAAATGCCGGCGAGACTGAAATAAATTTTCCCTTCAGCGAGCGAATCTTTTTGCCCGCCGAAATTGTCCTTGCCATACCACGTATAACCCACGTCGCCCAAAATGCGGCTGCGCTCTCCCAGCGGCCGATCAAAGCCGAAGGACAAACTGATTTCAGGCCCGGGAAGATATTTTCCCAATCCGGCGATCGGCGTGTACCGGCCGTGATAAACGCCGCCGAGCGCGCCGCCGAGAATCCATCCGCCCATCTCCAGCGCCGCCGCGAGGCTCGCGCTCACATCAACGCCGCCGCCGAAATAACTCGTCGGCATCGCCAGCGCATGCGAGGTGATCTGCTGCGCGACCAAAGTTTCTCCAGTGTTGAGCGCGGTCGGACCCGAGGGCGCGCTCACGCCGAAATTGAGCAGCGCGCGCTCCTCGCCGAGTATCAATGCCGTGGAAATTTTCGTGTCGGTAAATCCGGTGAGGCTAAATGAAGTGTCGGCATTGTAAAGCCGGGCGTATGTCGGCGTATTCATCACGCTGACACTGAAACGCTCGCTCACGGGATAATGCAACAGCAGCGGCACGACGACTTCATCCAGCGTTCGATTCGCGTTCGTCGTCCAGCGCTGAAATATCACGCCGGTTTCAAACGACGGGCGCTTGATGAAGTTGGTGACCGGGCTTTGGCCGTAAACTGTTGCCGCCAAAACCAGCGCAAAAACATTGAGGTGGCGTGCCATACAAGCTCGTTTAGGGCAATTTGAGATCGATGAGAATTTCGCCTTTGACGCCGAAAACGCTGCGGCCTTCGAGCAAAGGTTGGGGCAAAACTTTCGCATTCGCCGGCAGGCTGCTGCGCGACGACGCCGGCGCCAGATTTTTATTGGTAAAACTAAACGCCGGATTGCTGTTCAAGGCCGCGCGGATCAACGTCAATTTGCGTTTTTGCGCGGCAGTCAAAGGCGCGTTTCTCGCCGGACCGCGGCCCGCCGCCCGCAGCTCGCGTCGCGTTCTTGGCGACAGGCTGACTTGTTCGAGCTGGGCTCTGGCGTTGTTAAACTTGGGATCGATCTTGACCGCCTGTTGAAACTCCTGCTGGGCTGTGGCAAAATCGCCGCGGTCGCGCGCCCCCAGCCCGCGTGAATAGGCGAGGAACGCCAGTAGATTTTCCGTCGGAATCGTGAGAATCGCCTTTTCTTCCGCCTCCGTGAGCGTGATGCCCAATTCGTCAATCACTTTGAACACGAGATTTTTTTCCAATCTAAAAAAACGCGCCAGCTCGCCTGAGGTTTCGCCAATCGGCTGCGAGGCCCTGGCGACGGCGTCCGCGAGATTGGCGTCCAAGCGCAGCCGGCCGCCGGCGAGATCGAGAAAGCTGCCCTGCAAAACTTTTTTGACGCCGAGCAGTTGGCCCACTCTGGGCGCGGTTTGTTCGTCCACCAAGCCGGTTTGGCCGAGACCCATTTCCTCGAATAACGCTTGCATGCGGCTGCGCTCGATCACCGTCAGCGCTTTCACCTGGCTGAGATCGGTGATCACCATGTCGGCCAAGCCTTTTGCGAGCGGATCGAAACCGGCGTTGCCGCCAAGATTGCGAAAGTTCAGCACGGCGAGAGATTTTTCCGGAAAGCTTTGCGGATCGATGGCGCTTTCAGCGGCGAGCGCCTGGCGGGCTTCGAGCCGAAGTTTCGCCTGAATGGCGAGATCGAGGCGCGCTTCAAGCTGGCGGCGATAATCGAAACTGCTCACCTCGGCATAACCGCGATACAGCTTGATGGCGTCGTCGAGCCGTCCGGTTTTTTCGTAGGCCAGGCCGAGATAAAGCCGCGTCAAACCGTCTTGCGGCAGGCGCTCCATCGCCTTTTCCAAAATCAGCGCGGCGTTTCTGTGGCTTTGCGTTTCATAGAGCGCGACGCCGAGATCGCGCACCGCGAGGGCGTTGAGCGGATTTTCTTTCACAGCCAGCCGCAGCTCGGCGAGCGCTTTTTCAAACTCCTCTTTATCCAGCGCCTCGCGGCCGCGATTGTAATGCGTCGGCGCGGCGCAGGCGGCGAGGAAAATGGCAAAAAGCAAACAGCAAAAAACAAGGGGTTTCATGGCTTTATTTTCTCCAAAGCGGCCAAGCGTTGCTGGGCTTGCGCAAAATTTTTGTCTTCGGCGAGGGCTTCGCGATATTTTTTCCTGGCGTTGTTCATGTCGCCGCGATCTTCGTAGGTCACGGCTTGCGAATACAACAGCAACGCCGAGAATTTCACATTTTTTAAATGATCGAGCTTGGCCATCTCGGAGGCGGAAAGGCGCAGCGCCAATTCTTTGACGAGTTTTTTATTGAGGGCTTTGACCATGTCGAAAATTTGCCCTTCTTTGCCGGTTTCTTCACCGGCTTTCAAAGTCCGGCCGGTTTCCACCTCGACGATGCGCGCGTCGATGCGGATTTTGCCGTTGGGCAAATAGACAAATCCGCCGAGGAAAAGATGCTGCGCGCCCACGAGCTTGCCGACTTGCTGCGCCGTTTTTTCGTCGATCATGCCGGCTTGCGCGAGCTGCATTTCTTCGATGACGCGGTGCAGATCGGCGCGCTCGACCAAACGCAAAGCTTGCAACTGGCTCAACTCGCTGCTGAACATTTGCGCCAGGCCTTTACGCAACGGCTCCAGGCGCTGGCGGTCGGCGAGACTGTTGTTGTCGAAATCCAAAACCCCGAGGGTGGGCTGAGCGAAGGAAGATAAAAAAGAAAAACAGAAAAAAAAAGAAAAAGCCAAAAGAAATGCTAGTTTTACAGGGCAGAGGTTCATAACGTCCTTCCTAGTTCAAAGTTGCAAGCTCGTGGACGATCCTACCACAACCGAGACGTGGTATTTTAAAATATACAGCTTAATTTTAAATTTTCAATTGAAAATTTGCAATTTAAAATTTTAAATTTCCTCCAATCGCCCGGCAATCTCATACGCCGCAATCCCGAACGCCACGGCGACATTGAGCGAAACTTTCATCCCGCGCATCGGCAGGGAAATCGCTGCCTCGCAGCGCGCCAGAATTTCCGGTGTGATGCCGTTGTATTCATGTCCAACCACGAGCGCCAGCGGAAATCGGTACGCGGCGCGGCGATAATCGACGCTCGCCGGTGTGTTTTCGAGCGCAACCAGAGCGTAGCCCTCGTTTTTTAATTTTTCCAGCGCCTCGCCGGTCTGCTTGAAGTATTCCCACGCCACCGTTTCTTCCGCGCCGAGGGCGGCTTTGCGAATCTCCTGGCGCGGCGGCATTCCGGTCATGCCGCAGAGAAAAAGCTTTTGCACGCCGGCGGCATCTGCGGTGCGAAAAATCGAGCCGACGTTGTGCAGGCTGCGGACGTTGTCGAGCACGGCAACGAATGGGATTTGGCTCAAAGCGCAACCACCTTCTTTTTCGTTTTTGCTCCATTTGAGTTTCGACGCACGCGGGTGAAATCATTCGCCACCTTCATTTTAGGCCGCGCCATCCGCGATTTTTGTGGGCGTAGGGAAGCAATCTCAACGAACACCAGCGGTTGATTCGGCTCGCGATTTTGTTTCGATATCTTGAGATTGTATTCTCGCAACTCTTGATCGTACTCCGGCAGCAGAACCACCAAAGCGTTATCCGGAATCTTCTCGGCAAATTTCGGGTGCTCAAAAAGATAGCGGTCGAATTCAAAGCTTAGCTCGAGATTTTTGTCAACGGCTTCTTCGCGGGTCATTTTTTCATCTCCTGTTCGTAAGCTTCACGGTAATTTTGCCAATTTTTTCTGATAATCCGGCCATGCTTGGAATAATGAACTCGTCGCCAACGAACAATATCGCTAAGCTGGCGGACAAACCGAACCATTCGGATTGAACTTTTTCCGGAATTCACATTACCCCTGCACTTTGTCTGCTACAATGAATAAACGATTTCATTACTATGCCAAGTTCACGCCGCCGGCGCAAATCCTTCCATCGGCTGTTCGCCTGTAGAAATTACCGGAACAGATGCCGGCTCGGCTGCCCGCTGGCGGTACAAATGCAACTGGCTCGAGTACGTCGTCAATCGCAGCATCGTGCGGAAGAGCATATAAATTTGCTGCCAAATAAAAAGCATGAAAATGATCAGCGCATTCGGCGCCGAGAGGCTGTTGGCAACCGGATTGTAAACCACCAACGCCGCGGCGCCAACGGCCAACAACAAAAAGGCCAGGCCAAACGTTTGCAAAAAATTTCCGAAGGCGAATTTCAAGCCTTGCATGAGCGAGACGCGCATTTTTCGTTCGTCATTCAACACCGCATGAATCCGCGCAAAATCCAGAACCATCCCGAACAACAGAAAGCCGAGCTGCCGCAATCCTACCTTGATCCAGCCGCCCCAATAGGTGAGGTTTTGGTACGGATCGCTGCCAAAGATCAAACGCTGCACCCCGGTCTCAAGATATTGCAAACAGAATAGAAGTGCAAAAACCGGCACGCTCAACAGCGTTAATCTGACAAAGCGGCCAAAGTATTTCGCGGCGTTGCCCCAAAAGAAAGCGGCATTGTATTTCTCGCCGCCGGCAAAGGTGGCGAACGCGCCGCCGGACAGAAACAGCGTGAAGAGCCAATTGGCCGCCGGCATGATGAGAATCAATCCCATGAACGCCGGAATAACTTCCTCTTTATGTTTGAGAAACTCAAATAGAAAATCCATATCCAGCGGCCCGCCAAGCTTGGCGCTCATTTGGCTGTTGCCGATAAAAGCACTCAAAATCGCGCGCAACGGCAGCAGCAGCAACAAGCCGAAAAAGAGATTCGCCGAATAAAACACAATAATCAGACGCTTGTTCGCCCGTGCTTGGGCGAAGCCGGATTTCAGGCTGTTCAAAATCATGGTTCTTTTTCCTTAAACTCAGACTTCGGTTAGAATATGCTGTTGGCTGCTGAAAACAAATTCATAAACTCCGGTTGATCCAGCAAAAATTGCATCCAAAACAGCCAACGCACCGAAAGTTTGTCGACGCCGAGACTCGAGCCTTTAACCGCTTTGCTGTTGTTGGTGTAATTGAGATCGAGCGGAATTTTGTTCTCCGGATCGACGGTTGCCGAAACCAGCTTGCTCGGTTTCATGTAGGTAAATTTTTTCCACAACTCCTGCCCATCCCATTCTTCGCGCACCTTTTCGCCGTTGTCAAATGTGGCGACCAATTCCACCGGAAATTTAAAAGCGCCCAGCCGTCGAACGTGCACGCCGCTTTCGTACATCTTCGGCTTGCCCTTGGCCTCAACTGAGTCGTTAAATTCGTTTTTACCATTGCTCATTGTCGAGTCTGGCGCGGCGGCGGAAAAGTCGAAATCATATCCTTCGCCCGGCTTGATCTCCCGGGTGAAAACGCGGTCGACGCTGTAATCGAGAATCGCGTTGGAAAAGAGCGCTTGCTCAAAAAACCAATTCAAATTTTGGCCGGCAACGTCATTGGCGACATCGATAAAATCCTGCGTCTTCGGATGTTTAAAGCGCCACCGCTCGACGTAAGCGCGCATGATTTTTTGCATCGTTTCCCGGCCGAGATAATTTTGCAGCGTCGTCAACAACACCCCGGGCTTGGCATAGGAATTCGTCCCCCAACTGCCCTGCGAATAATACTCCCAAGCTTTGCGCACCGTCGGATCGATGTCGGCGTTAAAAAGATATTGGCCGCGATGAAGTTGCAAACCGTTGATCTTGATGCCGAGAAAATTGATCACGTCGCCGGCCGGGCCATACTTATCGTTCATGATCTGAATTTCGGTATAGGTGTTGATGCCCTCGTCCATCCAGCTTTCTTCAAACTCATTCGAAGCGAGCAGATGATACCAAAAATTATGGCCGAACTCGTGAATGATGACGCCCTCGACGCCGCGAATGCCCTCCGGCAAGCCATAAGCCGTTCCGGCAGTGATCAGCGTCGGATACTCCATGCCGCCCGAGCCGCCGGCGCCGCGCCGCGGATCGACCACGGTTAGATTCGGGAACGGATAATCGCCGTACCAATTCTGAAAATACTCCACCGCCGCTTTGGCCGCTTCGAGATGGCGCAGGCCTTGATAAGCGCGATCGCGCTGCATCAACACCCGAATGTCGACGTCCTGGGTCTTGTCTTTGAATTCGACAAAATCCGGACTCGTCGTCCAGGCGAAATCGTGCACGTCTTCGGCGTGATAGAAATGCGTCGCCGTGCCGTCGCCGTTATTTTTCACTTCGACCGGCAGGCCGGTGGCGCCAACAATATTCTTTTCCGGCACGGTCATCCGAACGTTGTACACGCCGTAGTCGGCAAAAAATTCCGAGTTGGCGTGAAATTGATGGCAGTTCCATTTGCCGTCAATGTAGACACCGATTTTGGGAAACCATTGGCCGACAAAAAAATATTCTTTCTTGGCGCCGGTGCGCGCAAACGGCGGCTGCGGCAGCCTGGCGGTGAAATCGATTTGAACAACGAGGGAATCGTTGGGCCGAAGCGGTTTCGAGAGCGGCAGGCGGAACACGGTTTTGTCTTCGGGATTGCCGTCGTCGGGATGAATGAATTCCATGCTGCCGGTCAAATCTTCGCCGGAAGCGAGTGTAATCTTGTCAACGTCGATGAATCCCCAGCCGTCCTTGTCGATTTTGTTGCCGCGGCTGACGCCGCCGGATTCTTTCATGAACGTCGACCGGCTGTTCCGAAAGGCGTTGAGATAAAGATGGAATTGCAATTCAGCAATATTATTGTTAGATTGGTTACGCCATTTCAACGTTTCGCTGCCGTGCAACATTCTTTTTTCGGCGTCGAGCCGAACGTCGATGTCGTAGTTGGCGATGCGCGGGCTGAGCGGTTTGGGAAAAATAACCGGTTGCGCGAGAGCATGCGCGCCGCTTATGGCGAACAATACGAGCGCGAGCATCCTGCCAAGACGATGGCTTTTAGGCATATTCTCCCTCTCTGAAAAAGTTAGCTTCTTCAAAAGCGAAAACTCGTTGTGGATATATAGAAAAAATTTTTTCGTCATGCAAGCCTTATTTTTGCCGCCGGGCTTTAGGATGCCGGGCGCAATCCGCAACTGGAAAATTTGCGGGTAAGCATTAGTAATTTTTGTCAGGAACAAACACATGACGTCATCCAAACTCGCCGGCCTGCTGCTGGCGTTTACTCTCGTCGCGGCCGCGGCGCTGCGGATTTATGGAACCGCCGCGAAGGATACCTTTTCCGAAGACGAAAATTTTTCGCTTTTATATGCGACCGGGCACGCGCGCGAATATTACGACACCCTCGAGGAAAAATCTCCGTTCGGCGTCTGGGTTCCGGCCGCGGAATGGAAGAAATTCACCCAACCCGACCGGCTGTTTTGTTTCAGCAAGATCACCCGCGACATGGCTTTCTTCGATATTCATCCGCCGTTTTATTTTTGGTTCCTGCACGTGTGGACTTTTATCGCCGGCGTCAACTTGTGGACCGGCCTGACGCTGAATCTTTTGATCAGCTCCGCCGCCATTTTGAGCCTTTATGGCTTGGGCCGTTACGTTTTAGGCAACTCAGTCGAGGCGGCGCTGGCGGCTTGCGTCTGGGCGCTCAGTCCCGCGGTCTTTCAAATGTCCTTCGAGGCCCGGCAATATGACATGCTGGTTCTGATGACGATTCTCTTTGTCTGGCAATTTCTTCGGTACGTTGATGCCAACCGCGCGCCGCGATTATTCGATTTCATTTTAATGACAGCCGTAACAACCGCCGGCGCGTTGACGCATTTTCATTTCTCGATTTTAGCCGGCGGCTGCGGCTTGTACGCGCTCGCCAGGCTCTTTCGCGAACAAAAAAATCGCCTCGCCGCCGTATCCGGCGCGGTACTTTTGGGATATCTTTTCTTCTTTTGGATTACGCCGAATTTCTACCGCTCTTTTGCAAATGCCGGCGAAACCTTGAACGTCTTCAGCTACGAAGCGCTGATGATTCGCGTCGAAAACATCGTGAACTCCTGCCGGCAATTTTTCCAGAATCCGCTGCCGTTTGTTTCAGCGCGCTATACGCTGCCGATTTTGCTCGTTGCCGGCGGCGTTCTGGCGTATCGCAAACGCCCGGCCGCGCTCCTCAAGCAGGTTCGCGCCACCGATTGGACCGGCGTTCATATTCTTTATTTCGGATTGTGGATGATCGGCGTTCTCATCGCGCTTTACCTGGCCTTCTTGACGCCGGTGCAGTCCATGCTGCCCAAACATCTCGGCATGGCCTGGCCGTTTTTCGCCTTCCTGCCGGTGTTCATCTTGCGCCTGTTCCCGAAATATAAAAATCATCTCGCCGCCGTCGGCTGCGTTTTAGCTTTGCTGTCCGGCATCAACGGCGCGAAAGCGTTTCGGGAGTTTCTCATTGCCCAACCGAATCCCTCCGCCGTTTTAGCGCAGGCGCCGGCCGTGGTGTTGGACAACGTTTCCATCGGCTATCTGCCGCGCGTGTTGTGGAAGCTTCCGGACGGCACGCCGGTGTTCGTGGCCAGCCGCAGCTACCTGTTGCAGCATCAAGCGCAATGGCTCAATCGTCTCGACAGCGGCGCGGTTTATATCAGCATTCATTCCGCCGAACATTTTGCCGGCAACGTCAAGGGTGGGCAGCAGCAGCTTTATGAGCTGATCAACCGGAACTGGGAGAACGATTTCATGAAAGATACCATCTGGGGATTTGGTGATGCGATGCGATTGCAAAAAAAACGCTGAAAATTTTTGCTCGTACAAACGAAATCTCACGAAAGATTTCTGAAATAGGTTTTAAATACGCAATTAAAGCAAAATGTTCGTATATTTAAACATTAATGCCCTTGCCCAAAATTCGGGAAAAATTCATTTGATTCATCATTCGATAATCGGGAGTTGCGTATGAAGATGATGTGGTCTTTGCGTTTCGGCCTCGCTGCCGCCTGCCTGTTTGTTGCCTGCCAAAAAGAACAAACGCCGCTTCGCCAAAACCAGCTTGAGCCTTTTCTCGAAGAACCAGCCAATGTTCTCGGCCGCGGCTTGGTCGCGTTGCCGGCCGATCACGGCGTTTTTTTGAGCTGGCGGCAATTGCAAGGCGATTCGAGCGGAACGGTTTATGAAGTTTATCGCCGCGATCTCAACGCTGACAACAGCACGGCGCAAATGATCACGCAAACCGCGCTCACCTGCTTTCTTGACGGCACGGCGCTGGCCGGGCGCGATTATGCTTACGAAATCAAGACGCCGCGCGAAAAGGAGACCAATGGCCGAAGCCACGCGCAAGCCTTTGCCAGTTTAAAAGCCTCGCCAAGCCGTTATCCGGCGGCGCACGCGCTGGCCTTCGATCTCGGCATGCCCTATCAACACGTGCAAGTGGTGACCGGCGATTTGACCGGCGACGGCGAGTTTGAGGTGGTCATCAAGCACAGCAATTTTTGGGACGTCGACCCGTGGGAAAAAGCCTGGCAGCAATCGCAGGACACCTATAAAGTCTCGGCTTTTCTCACCAGCGGCCAGCGCCTGTGGACGATGGATTTGGGCTGGGGAATCGAATCCGGCGTGTTTTACTCGCCGGTCGTCGTGTGGGATATCGACGCCGACGGCCGCGCCGAAATTTTGCTGAAAACCTCCAAATCCTCCGATCCCAAAGATTACAGCCAACAGTTTTTGACCGTTCTGGACGGCACTACCGGCGCGGTTAAAAACGAAACACCGTGGCCTTCGGCCGAGGGACTCGGCGGCAATTACAACAGCGACAGCCGGAATTATATTGCCATCGTTCATGCCGACGGAAAAAATCCGCATATTCTCATCGCGCGCGGCTTGTATTTGAATCAGCGGCTGGTTTGTTACGACAACAAACTTCGGAAAATTTGGGAGCGCCTCATCGACGACGGAACGCATGGCCTGCACAGCCTGCCGATTGCCGACGTGAACGACGACGGCAAGGAAGAAATCTTATGGGGCGAGCATTGCATCGGCGAGGGCGGCAAAGATTTGTGGGTCATCAAGGATCGCATGCCTTACGATGGCCATCCGGATATTTGTTACGTCGCCGACGTGCTGCCCTCGCGTCCCGGCAAGGAAATTTATTACTGCCGCGAAGGCTGGTACGGCGACAAAGACGAACGCATCGGCATGATGCTCGCCGACAACAAGGGAAAACTGATTTGGGCGAATTGGAATTATCGCCACGTCGACGGCGGCTGGGTTTCGAAGGTTCTTCCCGGCACCGACGGCATGCAATGTTACGCGTATGACATCGGCAAAAAAGTGATCAACGAGCAGGGCGTGAAGATCGATACGATCTATCAATATCTTTTCAACGGCGACGGCAAGCTGCTGGCCGAGCCGGATATGCACGGCAGCTTTCCGCTGGATTGGGACGGCGACGGCGTGCGTGAAATCGCCCGGCACGACGGCAGCATCAGCGCCGCTTTGCGGCGTCCGGTCATCGCCAAAGTCGATTCCGGCGCGCTCTTCGGCGCGGATTTGTTCGGCGATCATCGCGAAGAAATCGTCGTCGCGCCGTTGGACGGCAAGGTTTACATTTATTTCAACACCGAGCCGTTGAAAGTTTGGCCGCGGGTGACGCCGCTCGCCGACCGCCAATATCGCAACGACGTCTCGCGCACCGCCATGCAGCACAATTTGATTCCCTACGAAGGCGGAACTTTGACACCTTTAGTGGCGCGGTCGTCTTCGGCCAAAGATATAAAAACCGCCGCTATCGGGCAGGCCGCTGCCGCGAAGGAAGTGAGAACACCTTATGAGCGAACGAACAATGACTGAGCCATCCAACGAACGAAAATTATCCTGGGCGGATTGGAAATTTCTGCCGCTGATTTTGCTGCTCAGTTTTGTTTTGAATATTTGGGGCAACCGCTGGGGCGCGCCGCATTTCTGGCATCCGGACGAAGTCGCCTCGCGCGCCATCGGCATGTTCGGCAACCGCGAGATCAATCCGCATCACTTTGCGTACGGCGGCTTGCATTATTACACCGTCTGGGCCGGCGCCATCATTCCGGTCAAAATTTACGAACGCTTTGTCGATCCGCCGCCCGCCGCGATTGACTCGCAAGACGGCCAGGCCTGGTTCGAACGCGAAAAAGCCCGCGTCATTCAAATGGCGCGAACCCTCTCCGCCCTCATGTCGATGCTCGTCGTCGGATTTACTTTCTTCATCGGCGCGATGCTGTTTGAAAAACGCGCCGGTTACCTCGCCGCGCTCTTCATGTCGGTGGCCATGGCCTTCGTGGCCATCGCGCATCTTTCCACCGTCGATGCGCCGTCGAATTTTTGGTACTGGCTGTCGTGCGTGTTCGCCCTGATGATTTGGAAACGCGGCCATCTCCTCTGGTACGTTTTGGCGGCATTGACCGCCGGCCTCGCCATCGGCGTGAAAACCGACCGCCTGATGATTTTGTTTCCCCTGCTCCTCTCGCATTTTCTCCGCCACGAAGGCCTGCAATGGCGCAAATTATTGTTGAGCGCGATTCTCCTTCCCGTTGGTTTCATCATCGCCAATCCGACCTTCATCATCGCGCCGTTTGAATTTCTCGACGGCTACACGCGCGATTTGTTTTTCAACGCCGATCGCGGCGTGCAGGGACAAACGTCGTATTGGCGCATGTTGGCGTTCATGCAAACCGGCTTGGGCTGGCCGTTGTTCGTGCTCGCGCTCATCGGGCTGGCGTATGCGCTTTATCAGCTCGCACGGCGACAAAATACAAACGCCATTCTTTGGCTCCTCGTCACCATCGCGCCGTATTTCATCCTCTTCGGCGCCAAATCGGAAACCGCGCCGTGGTATCTGCCCTTCTTCTTTCCGGCGTTGATGATCTTGGCGGCGCAGGCCGTCATCGGCCTGATGGAGGCGATGCCGAAACGTTATGCGGTTTTCGCCAAAACCGCGGTTGCGGTAATTATCGTTTACTCTTTTCTAAATTGTGTCGCGCTGGTTTTACAATTTTCAAACGAATCGCGTTATCTGGCGGGTGAATGGATTGAAAAAAACGTTCCGGCAAATGCGACCATCCGGATGCTGGCGCGCGGGCCGGTCTTGACGCCCGGAAAATATCAGATCACCAATCCGCCGCCGGACAAGGAATTTTATGATTTCGCCCGCGGCTGGGCCGAGAATTTGGCGCGCGATCAAACCTATCAAAAAATCCGCCAGGCCATTCTCGATCTCGAAAAATGGCTGGGCGGCTTCGGCATGCCCGTGCGCGAAAAACCATATCAAGCCTGGTTCGACCTCTCCTTCGCAATGTACGAAGACAAACCGGCGAACGGCTTGCCGGTCACCGACAGCCTGCAAACGCCCGTACCGGCTTATATTTTGCTCATCGAAGATTTGCAATTCAACACGCTGAAGCAGCTCAAAGACCCCAACTCCGGCTATGAGCTCGCCGCGCAGTTTCGCTACGTCAATCGCCTCGGCGTCCAGCCTTTCTTTGAGTTTGTCAATCCGCCGGTGTATGTGTTTGAGAGGGAGGGAACAAGAAAATAATTTAATCTTTCTCAATGCTTGGCCGGATTCTTCGATTTCCACAATCGAATGGCTGCAGCAATAAGGGATACCAAGAAAAGTATAACCCCCAGCCCTTGCGCCACATGAAGCCATGAGGAATCCTTGAGGATTCCAATGATCGACGAAAGTCCCTCGAGCAGAGCAACAACGGCAGCAGCGATAACTGCTAGCGTGATTCGATTCTTGCTGCGGATGAGTTGTTCTTGGCTTTGCAAAAGCTGCTCATGGCTGCGTTGAAGCTCTTCGTGGCTTTGCACGAGCTGGCGCTGCTGCTCGTGGACCCGCACGAAGTTTTTGATGACCGACAAATAAAGCTGCAGCTTGTAATTGTCAAAAACATAGCCCTGCACGACCTCGTCTTTGGTTTTTTCGAGGTGCTGGCAGATGATCAAAACTTTGGGGGTGTCGTTGATAACCAACGGAATGGCGGCAATCGCCTCGACGAGCAGGAGGTTGTCTCGCAAAATGGTCTCTTGTTGCGCCGATTCAGCTTTGTCGTGCTCGAAAGCGGATTTTAACAAATCGGCAAAACTTTCATACTTGGGCAGTTCCTTCAGCGGGCTGCGATCGCACTCGTAACTTTTTCGATAGTTTGCCCCGTCGTTTTTGTCGTAAATACAAAGATAATTAAAATCAAAAATGTAAACGAGAACCCGCCACAACGTTTCCAGTTTTGCCGAGCTTTCACTGGCAATCATTTTGAGCACTTCGCCGTTTTTTTCAATAAATATGCGGAAATCTTTGTCGAGCGACTCTATCATCCCGGACCCCTTTCTAAGTTTTTAGCAAAGCGATGAGTTTTTCGGTAACGTCATCAAAGACGGCCGGTTTCTGAAAAAGTTCTTTCACGCCGAGCTGTCGAATTCGCGCCAACAGTTTTTGATCGGCCACCGCCGTTAGAACCACCACCGCAACGGACGGCGCGGTTTTCATATTCAAAACTTCATTTTGTCTGATCATGTGAAGCAAAATCGACCCGGCTTTGCGCGGCTCGACGTCCCTCCCAATTTTGCTCCCCGGCGGCAACATGATATCCAAAACGATTAAATCATATATTTTTTTTTGGAGCCAATCGACCGCCTCATCTCCATTGTGCGCGAGATCAACTTCGACGCCGAGGTCATGCAGCATGGGAAAATAAGGGGTGACGCTTCCTTCCTCATCATCAATAAAAAGTATGCTTTTCCTCATTTTAAACCTCCTTGGGATTCTCAGGTAAGATAACCAAAAAAGCCGTTTCGTATCCGTCATAATTCATAATCCTTCTTGGATCTTCCATAAAAGGAAAACTTTTAACTTTAATTTCTCCTTTGTGACGCTCGACAATCTCTTTGGAAATTTTCAAACCCAGACCGGTTCCTGGAATGTACCGTGACGTGTCCAAAATTTCGCTGCGGACAAAACCCTGGAAAATGCGTTCATATTGATTTTCCGGTATTCCCAAACCACGATCCATAATTGAAATTTCAATGGCATTATCCAGCTCTTTTCCTCTAATATCGATGTCTTGATTAAAATGCGAATACTTAACCGCATTGTCCAACAGATTGGCAAAAACCTGCTCGATTTGTGTCTTATCGTAATAGATGGGCGGCAGCCTCTTGACGCTGTCAAAAACAATAATCGTAATTCCTCTTTTCTTCGCTTTCTCAAAGAAACGATCGGCGCAAAGCATAATTGTGTCCCGGATAAAACCTTTCTCGAAGTTCATCCCCATGGCTTCCAGAGCTTCTTCAGTCGAAAGCAAAGTATTACTCATCTGGCGCGCCGCGCGAAAAGCTTCTTCCTCAACGACCTTTTTGACTTTTTTTACGAGTTGATCCTCGCCATATTTTTTATCGAGATGATATTTCAATCCGCCTAATTGTGAAATAATGATATGGAGAGGCGAGCGGAATTCGTGGCCGACATCGGCCAGAGTAATTCTCAGTTTTTCTATGGTGATTTTGCTTTTTTCCAATTCTTTTCGACTCGTTAAATCTTTGGCAATGCCGATTGTTTTAACGATTTTATTCGCGGCGTCGTGTTGAAAAATGGAGGTCGAAAGACTAATGGGAATGGGATAACCGGCTTTATGCAAGAAGGAGGTCTCGAAATTGGTTATTTCACCGTTAGCTTCACGCAACGCTTTGCGCAAGCGCCCAAGTTGATCCCCAAAAAGCTCGCGAGCATTCCTGCCCTCCAGCTCTTTGGATGAAAAGTCATAGCCGAACATTTCGTGAGCGACCCGGTTTGCCAGTTGAATCTTCCAAATCGATTTATGATTCTCAATCTTGTTCTCCGTAACAATGATTGGATCGGGTGATTTCTGAACAATTCCTTCTAAAAACGCTTCGTTGCTGCGGAGTTTTTCAATGAGCCTCGAATTCCTGATGGCAATGGCCGCATGCGCCGCGAAGGTCTCCATAATTTTCTTTTCGATGGGCGAAAAACGCTGCGGCGTGCGATAGTTGAGGAACATAAGGCCGACAATCTCATCCTCTGCTCTCAAAATAATAGCGGCAAGGGATTTAATTTTTTCTCTTTCAGTAAAACGTTCTTTCGGCATTTTGTCACTAACGTGCGCCTCTTTTGCAAAAGGATGATGATCTATATCTTGCTCGATATAAATCGACTGCCCTTTGGCAACGATCAACTCGGCAAACGAATGGCCGGTGAACTCGAATTTTTCAACATAGTCCTGTTCCTCAAATAATCTGCCGGCGTAAATCGGCGGAGGCACCAGACACTTTCTGGTTTGATCATATTGAAAAAGCGTAACCGGTTCGGCGCAAAGAACTTCGATCGCGCTTCGAGCAATATTTTCCAATATTTCTTTAATTTCTTGTGAAGAGGTAATAGTTTGCCCGATGCGGTTAAACTGGTCGATCAACTTGGCGTTTTGAATGGCCACACCAGCCTGGCTGGCAAGAGCTTCGAAATAATTGATTTCCTGATCAAAAAAACCATGCGGCCGCTTTGAATAAATATCTATGACGCCGAACACTTCATTGCCAAAGAACATCGGCACGCAAAGCAGCCATTTAAATTGCGCATTCGCAATCATATCCGGATAGACATAACTCTTATTCTTGCTGACGTCTTCAATCAGAACATAGTCTTGTTTGGCAATGACTTGCGCGATAATGCCTTTGCCGGAAGGAATTTTAAAGTCTTTTGCCTTGAATGCTTCCAATCCCAAACAAGCGCGCATGACAAAACTGTTGTCGATACCCTTCTCCCACAGCGCCACGGCGTTGGTGCCGATAAACTCAGCGGCGCATTTAACCACCGTATCATAGATTTCATTGAGGTCATGGCTGGTCCTAAACAAATACCCGAGATCTTTAAACGCGAGATCGAGCCGCTGTTTTTGGAAAATTAAAGTCAAGTGGCTCGCGAGAACCGTCAAAATTCTTTTGTCTTCGTCCTTAAAATAAGCGTTTTTTTCAGATTCAATACCCAACACTCCTATGACCCGAGTTTGATGCTTTAAAGGTACGATCACTTTTGACTTGGTGTTCTCAACGGCACTGTCTCTTTTTCCCCGATAACGTGCATCGGCAAAAACATTAACAATAATTTCCGCTTCGCCGTGTCGGGCAACATAGCCGGTAATCCCTTCGTCTGCGGAACCGATAACGAGATTTTGAATATTATCGACCGAGCGATTATAACCGATGACCGGCCTGAAACGCATGATTTCAAAATCTACAAAGGCGATATATCCGGCATCACCACCAACCAGTGCGACACTTTTTCCCAAAACCGTCACGGCCATTTTTTCGAGCGAATCGGATGATTGGGTTTCCAAAATAATTTCCTCGATCAGCCGCCGGCGCGCTTTTTCCTTAGTTTCGTACTTTTCGGCGTTTTGAATGGCAAACGCGGTCCAATTCGCCAACGTTGACAATAAAGTAATTTCGTTTCGGCTGAAAACGTGGAAATAGCCGGCGCCGGTATAAACGTTGAGCGCGCCAAGCACGCGCTGATTATGGCGAATGGGAAGGCTTAGCATTGAGCAAAGATTTTCGCGGATGGCAAATCCCTGGGGGCGATAATCTTCTTCGGCCAGAATATTCGGCACCAGCCGGTGTTTTCCGGTTTCAATAACCTTTCCCGTAATTCCCTCGCCGACCTTCAGATGAAAACCCTGCTGGTGCTCGAGGCTTAAGCCTCTGGCATCGGCGATCTGCAGCCGAAGCGGATCGTCTTCACGCCGCAGAATAACGACACAAGCTTCGTAGCCCAACTTTTTGACCACGTCATTCACGAGTTTTTGCAAGATGTCTTTGATATCGGCGCTGCCAGAAATATACTCGCTGAAATTTTTGGCCAATAGTAGGCCACCTCGCGGTGATTGAGAATGCAGGCAGTTCCTGACCAAATGAAGAATGTTGTGGTCATTTTCAATCGGTTTCAATAAGAAGCGAAACTGTGCTTTCAGCGTGGATTCTTTCGCCGGCTGTTGATCGATGGTGTTGAGCATAAAAATAATCTTCGTCGCCGGTGAAAGCTTTTGCAGCTCGGCGCCAAAGGAGAGATAACCTCCGTTATTGGCGGCGATAGCAGCGTCCAGAAACGCAAGATTGTATGCGTTCTCTCGGATTGCTGCTTCCGTTGTCATCGCGAGATTTTCGTCATCGCTGATCGTTGCTGTGTGATAGCCCGCTTGTTTGAGCATTTTACACAGCTTATGGGTTGTCTGCGGATCGCGGTCGGCGATCAGGATATTGATATGTTTGTTTCGCATTACGAAATTTCACTCGTTTCCAAGTGCTTGTATTTACGCATCCTTGCAAAAGCGACGGTATATTTTCAGATGTTATTAACTTGTTTATATTGGCGAATTATTTCATCAGGGAGCGATGGTAACCAACCCAATCTCATGGAAGAGTCGGTTGAAAATGAGATTGGAGAATTTCATGAATGTCGTTTCGGAAAAGATCAGAGCTTGTTTTACCGTCCTTCCTTCTGAAATTTTGGAACTGCAACGCGAATTAGACGATCTATGTCAATCCGGCATGATCACCTGCTTTGCAAAGTATTCGAAGGAATTAGAGCACCACTTAAGAGACATGCTTGAGGTCAAGCATGTTTTAGCCATTTCGAATGGCACGGCCGGTTTGCAAATACTCCTTTCAACGCTGCCGTCTAACTCTGATGTTCTGGTTCCAAGTTACACCTTCCCTGCCACAGTTCATGCCATTGCGCTAGCGGGGCACAGGCCAAGTTTTGTCGATGTCGATAGAGCGACTTACAATATCTGTTTACAGGACCTTGAGACCCAAATTACTCAAAATACCAACGCGATATTAGCCGTCAATGTCTTCGGCAACCCCTGTCAAATTGAAGAACTAGATAAACTCGCCAAAACATATAACCTCAAATTATTTTTCGATTCAGCCGCAGCGATAGGCGCCAAATACCGCGGCCGCTATCTCGGTGCATTTGGCGATGCCGAGGTCTTCAGTTTAAGCGGCACAAAAATCGTTACCGGCGGCGAGGGTGGCGTGATTACGACGAACAATGACGACCTGGCGGAAAAATTGGATTGCATTAGAAACTATGGGTATAGTAAACGCGAAAAAGATTGTTTATATGTCGGCATAAACGGCAAGATGAGCGAATTGAACGCCATCTTTGCCCTGTGGTCGCTGCGCAATTTGCAAAATGAAATTGCGGCTCGTCGAGAAATTGCTGAAGTTTACTACGCTTGCCTAAAAGACCTTCCTGGAATTAGTTTTCAAAAAATTTTGGATGATTCCGAAACCAATTTTTGCACTTTTGCTATTGCCATAGACCAGCAAGTATTTGGTCTAACAGCCCCTGCCGTGTTAGAATGTCTGAAAAAAGAAGGCATTGAAACCCTCAGATATTTTTGTCCACCCATGCACAAAACAAGGGCCTATCGGCAATTTAATCATATTCGCCTGACGCACAGTGAGATTTTGTCACAGCAAAATCTTTGTCTGCCCATGCACTCGAAATTGACTATTGAGCAAGCACATCAAGTTTGTTTTGCCCTTAAGCGCCTCCATGATCACGCCGGCAAAATCGCAAAAAATCGCACCAAAACTCACAAAAGGCAAGTACGACAGAGCAATATCGGTCAACTAAGCATTAGCCCGGTTCTGCGCGAGGTATTCGTTTAAAACCAGTTTGACGTGTCCAAACGCTAGATTGGGCGGCAGATCATTCAAGACAAACCACCTCGCCTCGGCGACTTCGGCCTGGGGATCGATGGTTCCGTTTGCAATTTTGCAGAGATAGTAGATATTTAAAGTGGCATCGCCTTCAGGCGCATACGTGTCGGGATAAATGCCGAGAAAACCGATAATCTCGACGTTGATTTTCAATTCTTCTGCGACTTCACGTCTTAAGCCTTCTTGAGGATTTTCCCCGGATTCTAAAAATCCTCCCGGATAATCCCATTGATTTTTAAAAGGCTCGTATGCTCGTTTCATTAAAAGCACTTTACCATTTCTGACAATTACGGCGCCGACGCATGGCTTGGGGTTATCGTAATGAACAAAGTCGCATTTGGAACAGGTTAGATCAGCCTGTTCGCCATTCAGTTCTTTGTGTAAAACGAGTGCATTACCGCACTGCGGACAAAAGCAATATTTCATGATGCATCTCCTGGAACCAATCTGATGCGCTTTATTGACTTAGTCGCTTCATTCCTAATTTTCTGGCGTTTGGTTATAACTATTTTTTTCTGTGTTTTTAAAATATAGGCGTGGAAGAACGACTGTCAAGCAAATTTACCACACCATTTTATTAAACGCAGAATCAGCAAAATAAGTTTATCCAAGACAAGGAAAAATCCTCCGCAACTTGATCGTCTTGCCGCTACTGATACTCCAAAATTGGGATGGGGATACTCACCTAGATTACCTGCCGTCTGCGAGTTGGAGCTTGATAATTGGCGAGGGATGGAAAGGATTTCTATCGGTATGTCGAGCAGGAGCTGTCATGAGGAAATTTCGCAAGCGGAGCAAACCGCCTTCGCCATCGACGGACGGCAATCAAACCAATAACCCGCAAAATTGGCCGACGGTCTCACAAATTATTAAAGTGCTCGTCACTTCCGGCCTGCTGTTGTTCCTATGTAATTTGGGTTACGACGCGGCCAAAGCCACCATTTTGCTTCGGCTGCAATTGGAGGCCGAAAACAAACAACTGCGCACGCAGCTCGAGCGCATCGATCAAAAAATCCTGCCAAAAATCGAGCAAGCCCACCACGAGGTGAAAGAGATTCAAAAACCGCTGCAGCAGGAAAAACTCACGCGTTCCCAGTTGGAACAGTTGGCGCTAAAAGCGCGCGGCGTCTGCGAGACGCTCGAGGAGATCGAACACCTGCTCAAGCTGAATACCGTCGCCGAGATTGAGACGGAGGAAGAAGTCGAGCTTGCCGATATTGTGCTGGTTTTGCCGAACCCAGCACATGCCGCGGCGGCGCCGGCTGAAAATCGTCAAGCCGGCAAGCGCGGCACCAAGCTCGATGAGGCGAACCGTCGCCGGAATGCGTCAAATAGAGAGGTTGGTAAAGACGCGAAACTTGTTGCAGAAAATTTTGCGCGCGGTGAGCCGGCAAACAATTTGTCACACAATCATTCTCTTAAAAATGCGCCGGCATCAAGCCCCCAAAAGCAAGAAACGAATAACGGCGGCTCCTGGATGCTTCCCAATCCAATCTTTGTCGAAAAAAATCTTGCTTTTCTCGGACTGCCGGCTTTGCCAGCGCGTCGCGATCCGGCCACTGTTCGCCGCGTTATCCTGCAGCACAAAGCCTCCATTCAGGATTGTTACACGCGCGTGTTGAAGGAAGACCCCGGCGTCAGTGGCGAAATCAAAGTGCGCTTGACCATCGCGCCGAGCGGAAAAGTCACGGCGGTTGATTTGGTTTCGTCAACCGTCAATCATACAGAGCTCGATCAGCTTATTTTGGAAAGAGTCAGCCGTTGGAATGATTTTGGCGAAGTCAGCCCCGCCGTCGGGAACCTCACCTTCAACCAGACCTTCGTGCTCGGCGAGGGAAAATTGGCGGCGCGAGATTAATTGACGAAGTTTCGTAGTAGACCCTTCAGGGTCAGATGTTCAACAATTTGGCGCCTGAAGGCTACGCCCGGAGGGCGCTGCTACGAAACATATTTTCATTTTCACTCGAACGACCGTTATCAAATCACCGTCAATTTGCGCGTGATTCGCTCGCCGCGCCATTCGGCTTGCAGGAAATAAATGCCCCCGGTGAGTTGGCTTCGGTCGAAGGGCAGCGCGAGATTTTGCCCGCCCGCAGCGACGGTGATTTTCCAGTTTCCGATTTCCTGGCCGGCGATATTGAAAAGCCGGAACTCCACCTCGCCGGTCGAGGGAACGTTGAGGCGAAACGCCAGCGGCAAGTTTTCGGCGATATAAAATGGGTTCGGAAAGCTGGCGGCGAATTGAAAACTCTCAGGCCTCCACTGCTCTTCTTTCACCGCAACGGTTGATCCGGCATAGCGGTGCACTCCCGTGCCGCGAGTGGCGATATAAGCGTTTTGGCTATTGGCCGGATCGAAAACGATGCTGCTAACGGGTTTCAGCGAACCCGGCGCATTCACAACACTCCACTTGTTGCCGCCGTCGAGACTTTCATATAAAAGAAATTCTATTTGAAGATCCGCATAAGTTCCTCCAGCCAAAATCCGGTTTGGATGCTGGGCATTGATCGCCAGGGCGTTGTAAAAATGCCCTCGATCGATGACAGTAGCATTGAACCAGGTTTTGCCGCCATCATTTGATTTGAAAACATCACGACTCAAAGCGGCAAAAACGCTGTTGGTATCGCTTGGAGACAACGCCAGCGCGCGACACTGATCATGTTCCGGCAATCCCGCCGGGCTGCGATTTTCCCAATGCGTCCCCGAATCGGTTGAGCGAAGAATAACCGGCTTTTTGAGGCCTTGATTGTCTGTCATATAACCCCCGGCCCAGATTTCGTCATCCGAACTCAAAAGCGACCGCGGCCTCGCGGCAAACGCAGAAATATTCGCCGTGGTCGATTGCCAAACTTGCTTCCAACTTTTCCCGCGATCTTCCGAGCGCCAGATCGCGCCGGGCGTCCCGGCAAAGGCGGTCACATACGTCGGCGCGATGGGATGGCAAACATCGATTCCGCCCAGCGCGTTGATTCGCGTCACACTTGTTCGATTGATGCCGCTATCCGCGACCGCCCAGTTTCCTTGTTGCTTGCAGGTATCCGGACGTTGTTGATAAAAATAAACCAGCGCCGAATCGCCTTGCAGCGGATTCAGCGTTGCGCCGGCGAGCACGCCTTTCCAGCATCGGAGCGGACAATAAGTGTGAAACGCAAAAATCGAGGCCAAATTTTTTGCCGGCGTTCCGAGATGAATCCAACCGAAATCCGGCTTGCCGAGATAGCGGCGATAGACGCCGTCATTCTCCGTCGCGGCGTACAGCGAGCCGCCGTAAAAGGTCATGGCCGTGACGGTTTTGCCTTGCAGGCCGAACGGCTCGAGCGGCTGTGCCGACGAGATACTCGCCATGGGCAAAATACGAATGAGCCAATAAATATGAAGCCGCATACATTCCTCGCCTTGAAGATTTTTCTTTAGGAATTCTATTTACATTTTCGAATGTTATTGCTATTTTGTACAGATTCAACTTCAAAATGACTAAATTGGATTTTCAAGCAAGCCGAAAACCGAAGTTCTTCAAGCAGTTTCAGAAAAAATAGTTTTCCCAACTGATAGATGAATCCAACTGAGAAAGCTTTTACAAATGAATCTGCAATACGATCACGCGCATTATCGCTGCGCCGATTTGGAGCACGCGGTGGAATTTTATCAAAAGATGCTGGACGCTGAAATTGTCAAACGCTCGGACTACGGCGGCCGCGTCATCGTGACGCTGAAAGTTGGCGGTATTCAATTTTGCCTCTCGCCAACGCCGCCGGACAGCGATCTCAAGCCGGAGGAGAATGCCAAGCGTCTGGGCGTTTATCATCTCGCGTTTCTCGTGCCGAATCTCGACGAGGCCGTTGCCGAGTGCAAGCGGCGCGGCGCGACATTCACTATCGAAAATTTCATGGCGACGCCGGCGCGCAAAGTTGCCTTCTTTAAAGCGCCCGACGGCATGCAGGTGGAGTTGATGCAGGATTTGTGATGAGCCGATGCAGTACGATCCTCGTTTTAACGCGGCAGGTAAAGCGCGCTGAGTTTTTGCCCGGCGCGATAACCATAAACATTGAGCCGAATCGGATCCCGGCCTTGATAAAATTTGAAGTATTGTTCGGCCACCGGACGCAAATCAAAACAAATCTGGGGATGCAGCAAGGCTTTGCAGAGATCACCGTTGGCGTTGTGCCGGAGATAAAGATTCGCCTGCACCGGAAAAGATTCGAGAAAGACGGAGGGGCTCATGAACAAAGCGTAGAGGTGCTCGCGGCAGCCGCCGCCGTGCGCGAGATCGACGACCAGCGCGTCGCCGTTGATGGTCATGGCCTTCAAATCGAAACTGTCCAGTTGCAGTGAATCCGGCGGCGCCTCGATGATTTGAACTTTATTGCAGGAATTTGCCGGCAGCGGCTCGACACTGTTCGGGCTGCAAGATATTATTGCCGATAAAAGCAGAAGCGGCAAACGGAATAAGCAGAACTTTGAATATTTCATGCTGATTCTTTTTTATTCACCCGGCCTTTTCAAAGCTTGCATCTCAATCCACAACTCGTCGTCGGCGACGCCCTCGCTGTAATCAAACGCGATTTTCTTGGGATAACCGAAGCCCGCGTCGTATTCGACGTCCAGCCGCGCCGGATTGAGCGCTTTCGTCTCCTCAATCCACGCAAAAACTTCTTCGATGGTTTGATAATATTTCAGCGTTTCCTGTGGCACCGGCTGCAGATTGGTCAAATCAAGGCCTTCGACGATTTTGTTGTTCTTGATGACGAGCCGGACAAAACCATGCGGAAACCTGCAAAAACAAATCCGCTTTTGCTCGATGGAATAATTTTTCAAACCATAAGCCTGCCAACGCGTCGCCGGCTCGGTAATATCGCTGTAATCTTTTTCAAGAAGCGCATCCGGCGTCATCGCATGTTCGCAACCCACGATCAGAATGAGTGCGCCGATCATTAAACCAAATTTGTTTTTCATTTTTTCCGACCTCGGACTTTGGACTCCCCCACTTCGGACTATTTCACGCCGGGCAATTTGCGCACGTCGATAAGCTGATTGAGCAAAACAACGCCGGGATCACTGCTGTTGCTGAAATCACGCTGTTCGACGATCAGCCGGATCTCATTTTCGTGCACCGGGCTGACGAGAATGTCGACGTCAAAAAATTCGGCCTTGACATGCACGCAGGTATTTTTCATGTCGAACTGAATGAGCAAACACCCCGGGCTTTCCTCGACTTTGGCTTCCGGCTGCGGCCCGCAGCCGTCGGTCTTCACGACGACCCGCAACGCGCGCAGAACCTTGTCGAAACGCAGCCGCTGCGATTCCGGCGCGGGTTGGTAGCCGGGCTGGTCGTGCGACAAAGCTTGGATGGCGACGACGCCGGTTTTGATATTTTCGTAAAGCGAAGTTTGCTCCGGCGAACAGCTTGCAAGCCAAAGCGAGACGGCGAAAAGTAGGATTGATTTTATCATAGCTCAATGTAAATTTTTACGCCGAAACCGCACGGCCACGATCATTGCCAAAAACAGCGCCGCCCCGCGAAATCCCGCATCCGCATAACGAATCTCGCGGAACTCGCTGCGATCAGTCGTCGGCGCAATGGTCAAATCGTTGTTCATTTCATCTTTGGTAAACGTGCGCCGCAATTTGGTGAAAAAAACGCCGGGCGGCAGAAAACCCGACAGCGTGGGATAGCGGGTGGCAATGGCTTCGGCTTCGGTCGCGGAAATAAAATTGGCATACTCGACTTTCGCGCCGGGAAAACGCATCGGATCGGAGCCGATGGTGTAAACCAAAACCTCGCTGCGCTCGTTGGTGCTGATCGCGGAAATTTTCAGCGGGTAGATCAGCGACTTGCCGTCGTGAGGAAACGTAATCCGCGCCGGTGAAGTGAGGGCCGTCCAAAAACCGTCAATGACTTTCGGCGCTTGCGTGGTGTCGAGCTTCATCGCGACAAAATACCACTTGCGATTGACGTAATCACCCAAAATCGCGTCATCGCCCGGATTGTAATGATAGCCATTCGTATTCAGCCATTTGGTGAGATCGCCGGCATTGGTGGCTTGCAGCACCGCCGCGAGAAAAGCGCCGACTTGTTTCTCGTAAACCACGGTGACGCCGTCCGATGAAAGCTCGGCGCCGGTATTTCGGCTGTCGAAATTGGCGAGCGAAGCCGTGAGAAAGTTATCGGAATTGTCGCAGCCGCAGCCTTCGCCGGTGTTGCGAAACATCGGCTGCGTCATGAAGCTGGCTTCGGAAAAAATCTGCGAGCCGATCGTGCTCAGCTTGGGCACCTCCGGCACCGGCACGAGAATGCCGAAGTCTCGCGCGTTCCCTTCGAATTTGACCGCCGGGATGAGATCGACTTCTTTGGCGCGGAAGATGAGAAAGCTGCGCTGCTCCACGCCCCAAATATCCCGGCCATTTTGCGGAAAGATGACGCAAAAGGTGTCGGCGTCATCATACGAAACAGCGACGGCGAAGAGCAACAAGAAAAATAAAGCAAACAAGCGTTTCATAGTTACCTCTCGTTAAATTGAACCCTTTTTGTTATCAATCCTCGCACTCTCGTCCCTTGCTTCCAATAATGTTTAAATGGTCCTCTGTACTTTTGGAAGCCTACGGCGCCTTGAACTCAAGCGCTTTCGTTTTGTTATTGTAGAAAATGCGGAGCCTGTTACCCTCAATCTTGTATGACGAGGCGTTTTTTAATGCCTCAAAGTACTCGCCATACCTCGAACCGGACGGGAGGCCTACTTGAGTAGTCCAGGTTTTACTGATGGTAAAAGAGCGGCCTGCGCTAACCTTGTAGATGCCACCATAGGAGTTTCCTGGTGCCAATGGGTCTCCTTTCATATTGTAGCTTCGCCCTTTAAAAGCACTGTCTTTTTCAAAAAACAGTAACAGCCCTTGACTGCCTATCGCCGATTTCGTTCCAACTGGGTTCTCAAAAGCCCGCAAGTCCCATTCGACTCCGAACAGCGGTTGATCATCAGATTTAAAGTCAAAAATCCCTTCGCATCCGGACAATGCCAGCAGTAGGAGCGCTCCGCAAAGGGAAAAGTACGAGAATAATTTATTCATGGAAGTCATTCTTATTTCAACAAACTGAGCTTCCGCATCTCGGTCACGCTGCCAACTTGCAAGCGATACAGATAAATTCCTGAGGCCACGTCACGGCCGGCGTCATCCTTGCCTTCCCAGCGCGCCAGATAATTTCCTGCCGGCAGCTTTTCATTGACCACCGCACGCACTAATTCACCGCGAACATTGTAAATCGCCAGATAAGCATGAACATGCGCCAGCGCCGCCGGAATCTCAAACCGAATCACCGTGCCGGCGTTGAACGGATTCGGAAAATTTTGGTGCAATAAATAATTCGCCGGCTTCACATTTGTCAACGGTTTTTCCTCCACATTTGTCACCAATCTCGGGCCCGAAGCGCGGCGTTTGCCGGAGGCATCGGCGAGATAAACATTCACCCACGCCGGGCGAAACGAAGGCGGTTTTTGATAAAGCTCCTTCCACTCTTCGTCTGTCAAGCGTTTGAAGTTTGTCGTCACGTGCTCGTAGTAACTCATCATCGGGCCGACGAACGCCATCGGCTTGCCGTCGCTGCATTCGGCGATGACGATGCCAAGATCGAGCAGGCCGGTGCCGGCGTGCAACACATGCCCAACCATATTGCCGCTCTCATCAGCCGGCTGGGTGTGCACATCGGCCACCACCAAATCCTTTTCGCCGCAATCCTGATCGCCTTTATAAAAAAGTCCGGGATACCAGCCGGTAAATTCGGGGCCGCAAATACTCGGCTCGTAAAGCATTTTTCGCAAAAAATTGAGTTCAGCCGGATCAAGCTGGGCTTGTTGGAGCTGCTTGCCGGCAATCGTCGCCAACGTATCCATCACGCCGGCCATTTTGGAAAAATACCGCAGGATGGCGCTTTTTTTGTTCGCATCAAAAAAATTCACATCGGCAAAATGGGTTTGCGCTTGCGCGGCAAAATGCTGAAGAGTCCGGTAGAATGCCGGAAACGGCTCGACGAAACTGTGAGGAAAACTGCAGCCGGGCACCGCCGTGTAGGATTGTTTCGCATAAAGCAGATTGTCGTGCCGCAATTGCGCCCATGCCGCCAACTGCGTGTTCATCTTTTGCTGCCAAAATGCGCCGGTCTGCATGAAGGCCGGCAGCGGCCCCGTCCTTCCTTTAAAATCTTCTGAAGGCAAGGCGGGGTTCGGCGGGTTCAAGCGGCGGATTGCCTGCAGCCAGACATTGTATAAAGAATTCTGCCAGAAGCTTTCGTCATACGAATCGGCCAGATAACGCAACGCCGCGAGGTTGGGCGCGTAATGATATTGCTCCATATCCTTTTTTAACAAAATCGCGCTGGCATTATTGCCCAGGGCAAACAGCACGTCCTGGCTTGAAGGCATCATGCGCAGGACTTTCCGGCCTTGATGGAGAATGCGGTCGAAAACGACGTTCCACGTGATGTAGGAATCAATAATGAAGCGCTGGCCGAACAGGAGAAACGCCGAGGGCGGCGCGATCTGTTCCGGATTCATCGGATCCGAGGTGAGAATCTGCGAATTGATGCGCTGCAGCGCGTAGGATTTGGTTGAAAGCGCCTCTTGAAAATTTTTTACGCGCGCCATATCCAGCAGCTCGCCCGCCTGCGCCAGGCCGATCTCGTCAGCCAGCCATTGCAGATGCGGCAAGGCGACGTTGTCGCTTTCGCCGACGAGAAAGCGGATGATGCCGTCAATTTCCTGCCAGAGAGCAATGGCGCCGCTCTTTTTGACGGCTTCCCAAATCAGAAATGAATCGATAATCTGCCGCTGAATGTCTTCATCGCTCGGCACGGGATCGCCCTGGGTTTTCGGTTTGGTCAGCATCAATTCTGTGCGGCCCAGCCAGATCATCGCGCGAAAATATTTTTTCAAATCTTCGTTTTGAGTATAATGGCCGCGCGGCCGGAATTGGCTGAAATCAATCGTGCGCGGCGTCGCGCTGAAGAGCGGGTATTTTTTCGGCTGCTCGGCATCAATCAAACTCAGCAGTTGATCGATTTCCACTGAGTTTTCCGCGCGATGCGGGGAAACGTTTTCACCAAGCAAGCGCAACGCCAGGGCAAGATAAACGTCGACATCATTTAGCATCGGCTGCATTTGCGGGCGGCTGGCATAAGCCTGATGAAGCGAGGGCCAGGCGCCATGCAATCGCGCCAACAACTCTTTCAGGCGCGGCACGAGCACGCCCAATTCCGTGTCTTGCAGAATGGCGTCGTACGACTTGTGCAGCGCATGCAGCATGGCGTCGGTGGAAACAAACACCGGCAAATCATGCTGATAAATTTCAAGGAAGGCGTGGCCGAAAGAGGGGCGCGCCAGCCGCTCCGAAACCACAAAGCCGTGCTCGCGCAGCAGCACCAGCTCATCGGCGGTAAGTTTGTAAATTCGGTTGATGCTGTCGAGATACGCGACTTGCGAGAGATTGAGCGCCAGCTTGTCGCGAAAAGCCGTGGTCGGATACATCGTCCGCAGTTGATCGGCAGTCAAATCGCGATGGCTGGCGAGAAAATTTTTGTAGGCCTGCACATCAAACGTCGAGCCGGTCTGCGCTTGAGCCGGGAAAACCGGCAAAATCAACGTGAGCGCGGCGAGAATTTGGATCAGTAGTAATCGCAACATAATTCCTCCATTCAAGCAACCAGCATCGAGCATCAAGTCACCTGCATCTCTTCGGGCGTAGCCAGCTAAAACCGGTACGCCAAGCCCGCCATCAAGCTCACGCCGGTGAGATCGAAGTCGTAGCGGTTGCGGCCGCTTTTTAATGTGACGTCGGCAAATTGCAGGCGGCCTTCGGTGACGACGGCGAACGATCCGTTCAGATAAAATTCCGGATGCACGGAAACATGCGCGCCGATCGTTGCGCCGGTGGATTTCGGCAAACCCTTGATGCTTTCGCGCACCCAAACGCCGTCGAGTCCGGCGCCGATAAACACTTTCGTGTTTCGGCCGCCGAGGCTCGAGGTTTCGACGCGCAGCGACAACGGAACAATTTCAAATCGTCCGGCGTTGCCGGCGTCGAAATCATCGGCGCGATAATACGGATCGCCGGCCTGGCGAAAATATCCGGCGCCGAGCATGACGCGGCCCAATTTTCCGAACGGCAGGCCGAGCTGCAATTGGCCCTGCGGCCCGGTGCCGTAAATGCGCTGCACTTCATTTTCAAAAGGCGAAAACGCGCCGATGAGCAGGGAAATTTGAGGCCGGCGCGAGGCGTCGCCGGAACCGGCAAGCGCATTCGCCGTCATGGCGGCGAAAACCAACGACAGCGTAGCCAGCATGATTCGGCGGGATAAGATCATGACGTTAGCTCAGAAAGTAAATGAGATTTTTCACTCTCTTACTCCTACTCTTACTCGCTTCAAGAAATTATGAGTAAGAGTACGAGTAAGAGTAGGAGTAGGAAAAAGGAGGATCACTTTGTGATCACCACACGACGAAGCGCTGAGTATCCACCCGGCCGGCCGGCCAAACGGCTGCCGAGCCAAAACTCGCCTTCGAGCAAATCGCCTTTATTGCTGCGGCCGTCCCATTCGGTCGAGTAAGTTTGGCTTTCGCCCGGCTGCAAAGTTTCGTCGATCACGATGGCGATAAAAGCCTTGTCAAAAGCCCAGTTCCACATAAACGCCTGCGCCGGGACTCGGCTGGCCGCTGCGCCGGCGGCGGTGGCAAAGAAATCAAATTTCTGCCCGCTGGAATACGCCAATGTGAGCGGCGCCGGGTTGCGATTTGTTACGGTCAGGGTCAGCGTGAGTTTTTCACCGTGGCGCAGTTGCGCGGCGCTGGTTTTAAATTCGAGCGCCAGCCCGTTTAACGGCTTCGCCAGATTGAGCAAATTATCGACGATGCTCCGCAGCTCGGCCGGCGCGCCGAAGTAATCGGTCTCCACCTGCTTGTTGGCGCCGCTGTGACGATAGATGACGCGATAATTAAACGCATCCGCCACTCTGCCATCTAGGTATTGCGGCTGCATGTGGAGAAAATCCTTTTCGACAAACAGCTTGATCAGCCGGTTCAGCTCGTCCGCCGGCAGCACGGTTTCGATCTGGCCGGCTTGTCCGCGCTGGTCGATGAACTGCACGTAGCGGTTGGCGTCGATGAGCAACTGCTGATTCACCCCGGCAATGCCGCCGGTGATTTGCATTTCGATGATCGTTTGGCCGGAAGGGCCGTCAAGCGACCGATCAAGTTTTTCATCCTCATTGGAGGAAAACAAATTGGCGTTGCTGCAGCTCGAAATCAAAGCCGCTGCCAGAAGCAAAATAAAACTTTTCATAGACGAATCTCCAATCCTATAAACAAAAGGGTTTTATGATAAAATTTACCGGGCACAATGGATTCATTGTCATAAAAAGCCGCCCGCGCCACCAACGAAATTTCCGGCGACAAATCGCGGCTGAGATCGATGACCAAAAAGTTGCTCTGCTCGCGCTCGGTGTCGAGGTCGCGCAGATTGAGCAGCGACAGATCTTCACGATAGCGCTTGTTTTGCAGCAAGCCGGCAGCGCGAAGCATCCACCGTTGCGCCGGACGAAAACCCAGCAAGCCGCTGAGGCGAAAACGGCTGAAATCATAGCCGAAACTGTTGGAGCGATTGACTTGCGCCTCGACTGCAACTTGCGCCACGATCTTGCGGCCGCACGTCATTGCCGCGCGCATGGTCGTCAAAACATCTCGTTGAATATTTAAAGTTGGTGACAACTTTTGATTGGCATCTGCTGCCAAGGCGCGGCGCTGATAGCGTAGGGCGCGACGGTTGATCACCGCCTCCAGCGAACTCGTTTGCGACAACGCACACCGCAACGCCAGCTCCGTGCCGTTAAACGTAAAATCAAAATCCTGGGGATCGTCCTCAGCATAATCAAGTTGGCCGGTTTCGCCGCTCAACTCAGCAACGAGATTGTGCGGCAAGAAGAAACTCGCCGCCACGTTGCCGGAAGTCGCGCCATAATCCGCCGTATTTTCAAGATAAAATTTGAGCGTGGCGCCGGCTTTCGCCGAAAGATGCAACCATGAATTTACACGCGCCCCGGCTTTGCCCTGCAAATCGTGGCTCAGCTTGCTTTCATTGCCGTAGCCGGGATACGTTTGCAAAGCTACCGCATAGTTGTAAAGAATGTGCCAGCGATTCGCGCGCCGGTCGCCGCGCGTGCTCAACAGAAACCGCGCCGAGCCGCTCGCCGCCCGCCGCGAAGGCGATTCATAAATGTTGCTGTCGTATTCCCAGCCGCCTTGCAGACGATGCGCCAGATTCCATCGCGTGTCGCAGACGCCGCGCCACGCGGTGCGGTCAACATTCACAGCGCTGGAATCCTGCCGCCAGTTCGCCGTTGTCAATGAACTCGAATTGTGTCGCGTGGTGAGGGCCTGGCCATGAACGAGATGCGCCGCCAAACCGAGTGCCGCGATGCAGATAGTGAGGCGATTTCTCATTGCCTAACGATTTTCCCTCGCCGGCTGGCCAATCTGCTTTTCGATTTCCGCCGCGCGCCTCATCAGGCTGTCGGCCTGTGTTTGGCGCTGCTTTTTTTGCCGTTCCAATTGTCTTTGCCACCGCTCCAATTCGTCGAATGACAACTCACCGAGCTGCGCCGGCCAATTTTGATAGACCGGCAACTGCGCGGCAACGGGATTGGAAAGCTCCGCAAAGTCTTTCGAGCTGCGTTCAGCGCCCAAAGCGCCTGTGTTCACATCGCCGCTCGACGGACTCGCCACGCCTTCGCGATTCGGATCGAGCAATGACAAATCCGCCGCGAAATCGGCCACACGCCGACGCACTTGCGTTTCGTCGCGAATGCCGGTAATTTTCGTTTCCAGGCGTTTGACCTCGCGGCGCAAGCGATCCGACTGATCGCGCAAAAAATCAGACTTGCGGCGCAGCGTTTCCGGCGTGTCGTCCGGTTGCGCCTCGACTTGATAAATCATGATCGACGGCGGCGGTTGCTCCAGCCAGGCCTGGCAACGCCGCTGCCATTCGCGGCATTGCTGCAACTCGCGGCCGATTTGTTCGCGTGGCGAAAAATTTTTGTCGCGCTTGAGCGCTTCACCTTGTTTGACCAACCGCGCGATGTCGTCATTCAAAATTTTGAGCAAAGCTTCAGCTTTTTGACGAAGCGTTAAATCCAGCCGTTGCTCGCGGCCTTGCAGCATTTGCAGACTGTCCGCCAGCGTTTGTGAAAAGCGCAGCGCCGCATCGAGTCCGCGCTCCTGCAACAGCGAGGGCGTTTGCTGTTTGCGCCGCTGAATATCTTTGGCGAGGCTATCTGCCTGCAAAGAAAGAATTTGCTGCTGACGATGCAAACGCTCCAAATTGGTGGACAAATCATCCAACTCCCCGATTTTCCTTTTTAAATCTTCAAAGGAAGGTCGGGGCAACTTAGTTCGCTCCGGCGTTTGCGCCAGCACGGGCAAGCCGATAAGCATGAAAAGCCACGCGATTTTATTGGTCGTTCGCATACGTCGTTTCGTTCGTTTAAATGTTCGAGTAACCATTTTATTAAACATTTTCTACAAATTTCGTTCCACAGCTTTCCTAACCGGAATGGCAGCGCTCTCCATGCAAGACTGCGGGGTCCGCTCCTTGCCAGTTGCTGCTTGACTTTTCAAAAGGATTTGCGTATTTTTCGCTACTATCATTTTCAGGCAAGGAGGGTGGCGATGAAAAGACAAAACCAAATCTCACGGACGCTGGTCGGGCTTTTATGCGGCCTGGCGCTGCTCGGCGGCTGCGCCCACAAAAAGGCGCATAAACAAGCGCTGCAATATGAGAAATCCGGCCGCTATCTCGAAGCCGCGCGCCAGGATATCGAAGCGCTGGATAAAAAACCAGGCTACGACGAGGCGCTGTCGCATCTGCAAAAAATGGCGCCATTAGCCTATCAGGAACTCGTGAGCCGCGCTGAGACTTTCGAGGCGAACGCGCAGTGGCATGAGGCCGTGCAAAGTTACAACGAGCTTGAAGCGCTGCTGCGGCGTTTTTTGCGCTATGACGTCGTTCTGCAAACGATCGACATTTCCAGCCGCCTGGCGCAGGCGCGAGAAAAGGGCGCGGCCCATCATTATGAAAACGCCGAGCGTTATTTTGCCGCCGGCGATTACGAGCAGGTGATTTCGCAGTATAAAAAAGTGGCGGACCTCGCCGGTTATTATCAAGACACCAAAGAGAAGCTCTGGCAGGCGCACGTTCGTCTCGGCGAACGCGAGCTGCAAGCGCAGCAGTTTCAAGCGGCCGTTGCCCAATACGAGCAGGCGTTGAATTATGCCGCGGAAACGGCCGCCGTCAAGCGGCAACTGGCGGAGGCTTATTATCGCTGGGCCGAGCAGTTTGAGGCCGGCAAAAATTTTCGCGAGGCGATGGCGAAGTTCCAGCAGGCCGAAGCGGCCGCGCCCAACTACGGAGACGCGGCGAAGCGGGCGCAGCAGGCCTTTGAGAAAGCCGTGCGCCGCGTGGCGATTTTGCCTTTCCGCAATCGCACGCCATACGGCAGCCAATATGCTTATTTGCTCACCGAAGAGCTGCTCGGCGAATGCCTCAAGGCCAATCTCAAATTTGCCGTGTTTATCAACCGCGCCAACCTCGATCAAATTTTTGAAGAGCACAAATTATCGCAATCCGGCGCGGTGGACGAGCGCCGGGCCGTGGAAGTCGGCAAGCTCGAGGGCATTCACTCTTTCGTGACCGGCGCGATCACCCAAATTTCCGTCGAGACCTCGCCGGCGAGTTTCGTGGAAAAAACGCACGAGAAAGTTTACACCGTGAAAGACAGCGCCGGCAAAGCGATTGAAAAGCGCGAAAAGATTTATTACCGCGAATACACCACGACGCGCACCGCGCAAATCTCCGCCAGCTATCAAATCGTCGACGTTGAAACCGGGCGTTACCTCAGCGGCGACAATTTTTCCGAGAGTCGCGAGGACAAGGCGCAATGGATTCGTTATCAAGGCAGCATTTACGATCTGCCAAAAGACAAGCAAGGGCTTCTTGACGCGCCCGGCGAGCCTAAAGCCGCCGAGCTTATGATCAACGATCTCGCGCGCGAGGTTGCCGATAAGATCAGCCGGAAAATTCTGCGGTTTTATCAGTGAGGCGCTGCTCTACAATTGTTTAATTTTTGCTCCAGAAATTTTTTAATCCAAAAATGGAGAACGCAAATCATGAATCCACCAACTTCCAACAACCGCTTTGAACGCGAGAAACAAGCCTACTGGGCAATACACGATGAACTTTTAAAGCAATATTACGGCAAATGGGTAGCTATCGTCAACAGCAAGGTCGTTGCATCGGGCGACAAGAAGATGGCTGTGTTGAAAGAAGCGTTCACCCTCACGCGTAGCGAAGTCGGCTATATTAACCGCGTCGGCTACGAAGAGATGACACGACGAAAGTCTGTCCGGCAAATCATTGCAGGCCGGTATGATGAGTTGTATGACCCACCCATGCCGATGATGACGGCAAATGTTCAAACTCCACAAGGCAATACCGCAGAGCAAGTGGATTTCATCGTCGATACCGGAGCCGACTTGACCCTTCTTCGTGGGGAGATTGCTGATGCGCTTGGCTTATGGAGCTTCGAATGGGATGAAGCGGATGTTTCGGGTATAGGTGCAAAACCGCAACGACGGGTACTTTATTTGGCTGTGGTTAAATTGGCCGAACAGGAATTTCCGATCACGGTTGATTGCCGAAGAGACTTAACAGAAAATATCATGGGACGCGATGTCATCAATGAGTTCGAATTGACCGCCTGTGCGAAGCGCGCTTCAGTGCGGCTTGAGTTTGTGCCCGATGCAATTTAACAACGAGGCTCGTTTACTGGAGATCGCCATGAACAAAACTGTTTTGCAAAAAAATCTCCTGTTTGAAGGCAAACGCGTACTGTCGCTTTCGGGCCGGACCACAACGTTGATCAATCCGGCGACGAGCGAAGCGCTGGCCGTTGTTGCCGAAGCCGGGCCTGAAGACGTCGATGCCGCCGTAAAAAGCGCGGACCGCGCCTTTCGCGAGGGCAAATGGCGCAAACTGAATAGCCGTGAGCGCACGGGTCTGCTCTTGCGTCTCGCCGCGCTGCTGCGCGAGCATACCGATGAGCTGGCGCGATTGGAGAGCCAAAACGTCGGCAAGCCGATCAGCGACGCCCGCGACGAAGTGGGCACGGCGGCGAATTGCTTTGAATATTATGCCGGCGCCATCAACAAAATCGGCGGCAACACCATTCCGGTTGCCGCGCCCGGGGTGAGCTTGACGTTTCGCGAGCCGATCGGCGTTTGCGGCTTGATTTTGCCGTGGAATTATCCGATGTTGATTTTAGCGTGGAAAGTCGCGCCGGCGCTGGCGATGGGCAACACCGTCGTCGTCAAACCCGCCGAACAAACGCCGCTCACCGCGCTGCGTATCGGCGAATTGGCTTTGGAAGCGGGAATTCCAGCAGGTGTTTTTAACGTCGTTCCCGGCGAAGGCGTTCCGGCTGGCGAGGCGTTGGTGCGCCATCCGCTCGTTCGCAAAATTTCTTTCACCGGCTCGACGGAAATCGGCCGCCACGTGATGCGGCTGGCGGCGGACGACGTCAAGCGCGTGACGCTGGAGCTTGGCGGCAAATCGGCTAATCTTGTTTTTGCCGATGCGAATTTGGAGCGGGCGATCCCCTCAGCCGCCTCGAGTTTGCTGGGAAATGCGGGACAGGATTGCTGCGCCCGCAGCCGCTTGCTCGTCGAGCGCTCAATTTACGATCAATTTTTGTCGCAACTCATCGAGCTTTTTCAGAAAGTCAAAGTCGGCGATCCGCTCGACGAGAAAACCGAAATGGGGCCGCTGATTTCGCTGAGCCATCGCGAGCGCGTGCAAAATTATATCGAGGTTGGCCAGCAAGAAGGCGCCTCGCTTTTATGCGGCGGCAAGAAACCTGAAACCGGGCCGCTGGCAGCCGGCGCGTATTTGCCGCCGACTCTCTTTGGCAGCGTTCACCCGGAGATGAAAATCGCGCAAGAAGAAATTTTCGGGCCGGTGCTCGCGGTGATTCCATTTGAAACCGAAGCCGAGGCCGTCGCCATCGCCAACAACAGCCTCTACGGCCTTTCCGGTTCGATTTGGACGCGCGATATCGAGCGGGCATTGCGGGTGGCGCGGGCGGTGGAAACCGGCGTGCTCTCGATCAACTCCGGCAGCAGCGTGCATCTCGAAGCGCCGTTCGGCGGCGTCAAGCACAGCGGCGTTGGGCGCGAGCTGGGACTGGCGGCGTTGGATCATTATAGTGAATTGAAGAGCGTGTTTATTCATACGGGGAGGTAAAACGTAATGCGTAAAACGTGAAAAACGCATTACGCATTACGTTTTACGAGTTACTCTCAAGGAGAACAATCAATGACCACTTCCTCAATACGCGGCATGATCGATGTTGAAACCCTCAAACAAATGGTCGCCGACGAGCAGATCGAAACCGTGCTCACGGCTTTTCCGGATATGTACGGCCGGCTGATGGGCAAACGCATCACCGGACAGTATTTCGTCAACGACGTGCTCGATCACGCCATTCACGCCTGCGATTATCTGCTGGCGTGTGATATGGAAATGGATCCGGTGCCGGGTTATGCGTTTACCAGTTGGGAAAAGGGCTACGGCGATTTTCGCCTCGCGCCGGATTTGAAAACGCTGCGGCTCGCGAACTGGCTGGATAAAACCGCGATCGTTCTCTGCGACATTTACAATGAAGAAAAAGACGAGCTGGTCGATATTGCGCCGCGCAGCATTTTGCGCCAACAACTCAGCCGCGCCGCAAGCAAAGGCTATGTTGCGATGGGCGCCTCGGAATTGGAATTGTATGTCTTCAAAGATTCGTTCGCGGAGGCGGCGCGCAAAAAGTATGTCGATCTCGAGCCGATTGGAACTTACATTGAAGACTATCACATTTTTCAAGGCACGAAAGAGGAGTTCGTCATCGGCGCGATCCGGCAGCATTTGGATCGTTCCGGCATTCCGGTGGAATTTTCCAAAGGCGAATGGGGGCCGGGCCAGCAGGAAATCAATTTGCGCTACGCCGAGTTTCTCGAAATGTGCGACCGGCACGTGATTTACAAACACGCGGCAAAGGAAATCGCCTTGCAGCAAAATTGCGCGGTGACGTTCATGGCGAAGTGGGACGAGCGCTACGCCGGCTCCGGCTTGCACGTGCACGTGAGCTTGTGGGATGCCAAGAATCAGCAGGCGCTTTTTCCCGGCGACGACGCTTTCGGGCCGGTGCAAAGCTCGCCGTTGTTCCGCTGGTTTCTCGGCGGCTGGATGGCGCACCTTCGCGAGATTTATCCGTTTTATGCGCCGTATCCCAGCTCGTACAAACGCTATCGCGCCGGCTCGTTTGCGCCGACCGGCATCGCGTGGAGCTACGACAATCGCACCGCCGGCTTTCGGATCGTCGGGCACGGCTCATCGCTTCGCATCGAATGCCGCGCCCCGGGAGCCGACGCCAATCCGTATTTGGCTTTTGCCGCGGCGCTGGCGGCCGGACTGGACGGCATCGAAAAACAGATCGAGCCGCCGCCGATGTTTTCCGGCGACGTGTACGCCAGCCGCGATTTGCCGCAGGTGCCGCATTCGCTGAACGAAGCGATTCACGAATTGGAAAAAAGCCGCTGGGCGCGGGAAACGTTTGGCGAGGGGGTGATCGAGCATTATCTTCATTTCTTCAAAACCGAGCAGCGCAAGTTCGACGAAGTCGTCACAAGCTGGGAGCGGGCGCGATATTTCGAGCGCGCATAAAAAGAGAGCATTGCAACGAAAAGGGAACTGCAACGAAAAAAGCTTATAAAAAAAATGCGAACGTTAGCAGAAGACACCTCTCCGGAAATGGAGGCCGTGCTCATAGAACTCTTGCGAAAGCGCACGCCGCAGCAGAAGCTCGTGAGCATGATGGGCCTGCGAGATTTAGCGAAGCGGCTCATGTTGAATAATCTACGCTCGCAGTTTCCTCAGGCTACGGCGCACGAGCTTTACTATCAGTTGAACGTTCGCTGCTTTGGCCGCGAGTTGACGGAGCATATTTTTTCTGCTCAAAAAACGCCCTTTCACGGAGAAGTGAAAATGTTGAACGAAGTCGAAATCGTCTCGATGGTCGCCCAACGCCTTGAGGAAGGCAAAATTCCATACTATATCGGCGGAGGCCTCGCCAGCATCAACTACGGGGAGCCGCGCTTGACCAATGATGCAGACGTCGTCATTCGAATTTTGCCGATTCTTATTCCAAAATTCGTGAAAGCATTTGAAAATGATTTTGTCGTAAGCGCCGATGCGGTTCAGGATGCTTTAAAGCGGCGATATGCGTTCAACATCATTCACATCGAGACGGCGTTCAAGATTGATTTCTACCCGGTTGCGGACGAGGACGAAATGGAATTGGCCGCCTTCGCTCGACGACAGCGTGTTAATATCGGCGCCGGAGAAATCTGGATGGCGAGCGCCGAAGACGTTATTCTCGCGAAGCTGCGCTGGTTCCGAAAAGGCGGCGAGGTTTCCGAGAAGCAATGGCGCGACGTGCTCGGCGTGTTGAAAGTTCAGGGCGAGAGGCTGGATTTTGTTTATCTCGAATCAATGGCCGGACGCTTTGCGCTGGCGGATTTGTTGGCGCGGGGGAGGGATGATGCGGGCACCATTTGAATGAGAAGGAAAAATAAAATCAAGGCTTGATCTTGCTAGTGGTTATTCGGAGATCAAAAAATGATCGGCCAAACCATTCTACATTATAAAATTTTCGAAAAACTCGGCGAAGGCGGGATGGGGGTCGTCTATAAGGCCGAGGATACCAAGCTGAAGCGCACCGTCGCGATAAAATTTTTGCCACGCCAAATATCGTCGCAAGGCCAAGAGCGCGAACGATTCAAAATCGAAGCGCAGGCTGCGGCAGCGTTGAATCACCCCAACATCGCCACGATTTATGCTATCGAAGAAGTCGATGATGAAATGTTCATCGTGATGGAATTTATCGAAGGCAAAGAATTGCGGGACATTGTCAAAGCGTCCAGCCCGGTCACCACAGCAGATGCCATTCATTACGCCACGCAAATCGCCGAAGGACTGAAAGCCGCGCACGCTAAAGGCATCACCCACCGCGACATCAAATCGAGCAACATCATGGTCACGGAATCGGGTCAGGTGAAGATCCTGGATTTCGGACTGGCGAAACTCACCGGACAGACGATACGACTCACCAAAACCGGCATGGCTGTTGGCACGGTGGCCTACATGTCGCCAGAGCAAGCCCAATGCATAGATGTCGATCACCGCACAGACATTTGGTCGCTTGGCGTGGTGTTGTACGAAATGCTCACCGGGCGTTTGCCATTTCGCGGCGAGTATGAAGCAGCGTTCGTTTACTCAATTCTGAATGAAGAGCCATTACCGATGACGAGTTGGCGAAGTGTTCTGCCGGCGGGCATAGAGCGAATGGTGAAACGAACTCTGGCAAAGAATGCCCACGAGCGGTATCAAACGACGGCGGATCTACTTTCAGCCTTGCGCCATGTTAAGCAGGAGTTGGAAAGAGAAGCGCAAATAAAGCCGCGCCCAATTTCGCCGGACACTCCTTCTCCAAGCATCAAAAGGCCCGAAGCCGAACGCCGCCAGATGACTGCCATGTTTTGTTCCATGGCTGGTTCAACCTCGTTAGCCGAACCGCTTGATCCCGAAGAACTACACCAGGTGTTGCCGGTCTATCAGGATCTCTGCGCCAAAGTGATCAACCGCTTTGGCGGGTATATTGCGCAGTATTTGGGCGACGGCATTTTGGTCTACTTTGGGTATCCGCAGGCCCATGAGGACGATGCGCGGCGCGCCGTGCATGCAGGGTTGGGGATTGTGGAGGGTTTGAAACGAATGAATATTCGACTGTACCAGGAAAAGGGCATCACACTGGCCTTGCGTGTAGGAATTCACACCGGATTGGTGGTTGCCGGAGAGAAGGACGATCCGAGCCAGTCGACGGTCATCGTGGGCGAGACTCCGAGCATTGCGACTCAGTTGCAAAACCTCGCCGATCCCGATTCGCTCGTGATTAGCCAGGCAACTTACCGGCTGATCAAGGGATTTTTCGATTGCCGCGAATCGGGCACGCATTCCATCAAAGGGATTCCCCAGTCGACTCAGGTGTATCAGGTTCTTCACGAAAGCACGGCCCGCACTCGTCTGGAAGCTGTAGCGATGACGGGCTTGACTCCGCTCGTAGGTCGGGAGAAAGAAATCGGCCTATTGCAGCAACGCTGGGAACAGGCGGTGGAAGGAATGGGACAAGTTGTTTTGCTCAGCGGCGAGGCCGGTATCGGCAAATCGCGTCTCGTGCAGGAGTTGAAAGCGCATGTGGCGGCTAATCCCAAAGCCTGGTTGAGCGAGTGCAATTGTTCCCCCTACCATCAGAGCAGCGCCCTTTATCCGATTATCGATTTTCTCGAACGGGTGGTGCTGCAATTTCAGCGCGAAGATTCTCCACAGAAAAAATTGAACAAGCTCGAGGGATATTTGGCGCAGTACGGACTTTCTCTGCCGGAAACCGTGCCATTGTTTGCCGTATTGCTGTCGATTCCGCTGGATGGAAAATATCCTCCCCTCAATTTGTCTCCGGAGCGGCAAAAGCAAAAGACCTTGGCGACGATGCTCACGATTTTGCTGGAACGAGCCGCGCAGCAACCGGTGTTGTTTGTCGTTGAAGATTTGCACTGGGCTGATCCTTCGACGCTGGAATTTATCAATCTCATCATCGACCAGGGACCAACGGCCAAAGTTTTAACCTTGCTCACTTTTCGTCCTGATTTTACTCCACCATGGACTATGCGCTCACATCTGCATCATCTCACCGTTAGCCGTTTGCCTAAGAAAGAAATTGAAAACATGGCCGGGCGTGTGGCGAAAGGCAAGGCACTGCCACAGGAAGTGCTCGGCCATGTGGTGAGCAAGACCGATGGCGTTCCCTTGTTTGTGGAAGAGATGACCAAGATGGTGTTGGAGTCTGGGATGCTCAAGGAACGGGGAGATCAGTACGAGCTTGCGGGCGCACTGCCTCAACTGGCCATTCCGACGACGCTGCGCGACTCGTTGACGGCGCGTCTGGATCGGCTCGCAACCGCCAAAGAAGTGGCGCAATTGGGCGCGGTGCTGGGGCGAGAATTTCCTTATGAATGGCTGCAAGCTGTTTCGCCGCTGGATGAGACAACGCTGCATCAGGAGCTGGCTCGATTAGTGGAAGCGGAGTTGCTCTATCAAAGAGGTATTCACCCACAGGTGACTTACATCTTTAAGCATGCGCTGATTCAGGAAGCCGCTTATGAATCTTTGCTCAAAAGCAAAAGGCAGCAATATCACCGGCAGATCGCGGAGATTTTTGCCAAACAGTTCCCCAATACAGTTGAGACGCATCCGGAGTTGCTCGCCCATCACTATGCTTCGGCGGGTCTCATTGAACAAGCCCTGCCTTGCTTGCAGCGCGCCGGCCAGCAGGCCCTCCAGCGTTATACGAACCTCGAAGCAGTCGTACATTTTACTCGTGCACTTGAATTGCTCAAGACCCTTCCGGACACTCCGGAACGGACCGAGCAGGAGATGAACTTCCTGGTTGCTTTAGGCGAGGCGAAAAAAAATGCCGGGCAGTTCTCTCAGTCCATGGAAACTTTCCAACGGGCAGCGGACCTCGCAAAGAGGCTGAGGTCGCCGGAGGACTTGGCTCGCGCCGCCTTGGGTTTTGAAGAGGCGAGATGGCGCTATAACCTTCCTGCCGGGCTTGCAGCACGCCTTCTTGAGGAAGCTCTCAATGCTTTAGGCAAGGAAGACAGCATATTCAGATGCAGAGTGCTGGCCAGCTTGGCCAGAGCGCTCATCTATAGCTCACCGGAGCGGTCAGCGTCATTCGTTCAACAAGCCCTTGAGATGGCGCGCCGGATCAACGACCCCTCAGCAGTGTTAGATGCGCTCCGCGTTAGCCTCTTTACCCAGGGGGGACCGGAGAAAATCGAAGAGCGTATGGCCGCCCTCAACGAGATGTTACGTTTGGCCCAAGAGGTCGATAATAGAGAGAGGATCGCAGAAGTCCGCTCTTTTCGACTGTTTGCCCTGCTGGAGCTTGGGGATATCCAGGCGGTGGATGCAGAGATCGAGGCTCATGACCGGATGGCGAAAATGTTGCAGCAACCCATCTACATAATTACCAACAGTATGTTTCGGGCGATGCGGGCTCTTTTGGATGGCCGGTTTGAGGAAGCGGAACGGTTGATCAGGCAAACGATGGACATGGCTCAAGGCGAGGAGGATGAGGCTATGGCCGCGGCTGCGGGAATCCAAATGTTTACACTTCGCCGGGAGCAGGGGCGTCTCCGAGAGTTGGCCCCAATCGTCAAGAGCTTCGTCGCGCAACATCCTGCCGTCTCCACTTGGCGGCCGGGATTGGCCTTGATCTACAGCGAGCTGGGTCTTGAGCAGGAAGCTCGGGCTGAGTTTGAGTATCTGGCGGCTAACGACTTTACCGACATTCCCAAAGACGCTCTCTGGATGACTTGCATCGCTTACCTTTCTGAGGTGTGTGCCTTTCTTGGCGACACGGTCCGCGCTGCCACACTCTACCAACTCCTGCTGCCTTACGCGGGACACACCGTTGTTATTAGCTATGCCTTTGCCTGCTCCGGTGCCGCGTCACGGTATCTGGGGAGATTGGCTGCCACAATGTCCCGCTGGGAAGAGGCAGAAAAGCATTTCGAAGATGCCCTTGCGATGAACGCTCGCATGGGAGCAAAGCCTTTGCTGGCCCGCACCCAACACGAGTACGCCGAAATGCTTCTGGCTCGAGGCCGGGCCGAGGATCGTGTCAAAGCCATGTCCCTGCTGGATGAGGCGCTGGTCATTTCGCGCGAGCTGGGCATGAAGTCTGTCGTCGAGAAAGTGCTCGCGCTGAAAAAGGATCAAAGTCAAAATGATTAGCTTAATGATTTTGACTCAAATTATTTTGACTTTTTCCGTGTCAAAATTATTGAAGTCAAAATGATTAGATCGACAAACTATAGAAAGGAGGCTAACCATGCCACTGTTTCTGATCGAGCGGAATTTCGCCGAGCAATTGGAAGTAACCAAAGACGGTGCGACCGAAGTCGCGCACGTCAATGCCGAGGTCGGCGTGCAATGGCTGTTCTCTTTCCTCAGAGCAGACAAGAAGAAGACGTACTGCCTGTATGAAGCGCCCAGCGCCGAGGCCATCCGCGAGGCGGCCAGACGGTTGAACATCCCGGCGGATGTGATCGTCGAAGTGGGTGAGTTGCGGCCGGAATTGATCGCGCCAATGTCGTAGTGCTGCTTTAGCCGCAACCAAAAAGAATTGTCCCGGCGAATTCCTATCTGACCCGCGAAATCCTCGCTAAAGCCACGCTCGGCCTCGACCTGGATGAGCAGCCGCGCTGGGGATAGTTCATCAGTAGGTTTTCATATGAATTGCCGTTCGCAATCATCCACCATCTTCCTCAACTACCTCGCTGCCATTTCCCAGAAAACAAAAAGCCCGGCGAGCTTGACACCCGCCGGGCTTGCAAATCAAATGACCCGCCGAAATTTATAAACTCTGCGTTACTCTTGTCAAGATCAAGCGGCCCAAAATCGGCGCGCCGATGAATTCGCGGTGTTCGTTGTCCAGAATATTGAGCGCGTTGATCGACCACCGCGTGCCTTTGGAGAAGGGCAAATCATAACCTAAATTCAAATCGAGTACGGTGTAAGTTTGCACTTCGCCGATGTACACGCCGGTTTCATGCGGGAAGCCCTCGATATAGCGGCCGCGCAATTCCACGTCGTAGCCGCGTTCCGGAGCGCGATATTGAATCGACAACGCAACCTTGTTGCCCGGGGCGTTGAGGGGGATGTTGTTGCCGGTGTTATCGACGTTGCGGAAAAACACGCGATTCGGTCGTTTGAAGATGTTGAAACCGTTTTTCGTGACAAAAGAGTAATTCATGCCGAACGCCCAATTGGCGGTGGCATTATAGAACAAGCTCAGATCCATGCCGTTGATCGAAACCTCGCCGAAGTTGCGGTAGGTCGCAATCACATCGGTATCTTTCGTCGGGCTGTTGGACGGTTGCTCGGGGTTGATGACGCCAACCGGCAAGGCCGCAAATTGCGCGATCGTCGGCGTCAATTGTTGAACAATGGCCGTGGCTTGCGCCTGCGCCTGCGCCGGCGGCAAACCGGCCGCAATCAGACGCGCGGTGATGTCTTTGCCCAACACCCGCAACAAATTCGGCGCATCCAAAAAGACCCCGGGGGTTACCGCTTGCAGCCCGGCGACGCGATCCTTAATGCGCGTGCTGTAAAGATCAACCGACAGCAACAGCTTATTGCCGATCACGCCTTTGTAGCCGGCTTCGATCGTATTCGTGATGCTCGGCCGAATCGGCTCAACATCCTGAATTTGGCTTGGGCTGAGGATGCCGCCGGTTTGCAGGCTGCGCAGAATGCCATTGATGGTTTCGCTGAGTTGGGTGGGAATCAGCGCATTCAACTGCGCGCGTTGGGCCGGATCGGTAATGCCGCCCAAAATAATGGCGCGGAACGTCGGCCAGACATTGTTGACGGTAGGATCCGCATAATCCGGATTTTGATCGAACTGGGACCGCATTTGCGGAATACCGTTGACGCGACGGAAAGTGTACCCGGTTTCGATCGGCACGCCGCGCGCTCGAATCGACAAAAGCAGAGGATTAAAGGCCGGATTAATCGCGCGCAGCGGATTGGCCACCGTTGATTGCAGAATATCCAGGAACAAATCCAGCGGCGATTGCGTGTTAAACGCGCGATTGTAGGTGAGGCGTAGCGTGTTGTTGGAATTCGGCTTGAAAATCAAAGCCGCGCGCGGCGAAAAAACCGGGTCTTTCAGATGATTGTTGTCGTCGGCTCGAAGCGCGCCGACAAAATCCAGCTTGGTCGGATGCAGCTTGGTTTCCGATTGCAGATAAACCCCCAGCTCATTCAGATTGTCGTTGTCTTCGTTGTTGCCGTAGATCGTGCCATCCGAATTGGGCCGGGTGAACAAGCCGTCAAACCCATAGGTAAAGCGTTGCCGCTCACTCAAGGCGAGGCTGTGCTGAATTTGTCCCACGAAGAGCTTGGAGCGGTCAATGATCAACTGGCCGGTGCGCCGAATATACGTATCCCCGGCGTTGTTGCCATTGACGAATCCTTGCACGAAAAGATCTTTGTAATTAAAACGCGCCTGACCGTAATAGTAGCCCCAATCAATGCCTTGCGCCGCGCCGATGCCGGTAAGCTCGATCTGATCGGCCCGATTATATCCACTATTTAAAATTAAAGTCGTATTGCTATTTAGCCGGAAATCAAGCCGCAATTCGCCGGCAAATTTTTCGACTTGAAAATCACGGGCATTTGAGACCGGGCTGCCGACAAACTGCGGGCCGCTGGCGGTTGGACGAAACTTGGTCACAGTCGCCGGCTCCGCCGAATCAAAGTTTTCCCAGTCCTGGCCGCGAAAATACTGGCCAGAAATTTTTATGCCGACTTTTTCACTCAACTCGCTGGCATGGCGAAATCCGCCCATGAGGATATTGCGCCCGCCGCTGGGATCGGTGCGCGCGAAATTCACGAAATCGCGTCCGCCGCCGCCGACGCTGACAATCGTTCCCGGGGATTCGAATGGCGAGCGCGTAATGATGTGCATGACGCCGTTCGAGCTGTTCGGGCCGTAAAGCGCCGCGCCCGGGCCCAACACCACTTCGATGCGGGAAATATCTTCGGCGGTTAAGGGAATAAAATTGTAC
>Ga0247727_10001796_pt1 | contig 49993 bp, 46 predicted proteins | sample WisWelCaveWW1625_FD_202498 | JGI IMG/M metagenome (GOLD analysis project Ga0247727, IMG submission 202498) | Biofilm microbial communities from Wishing Well Cave, Virginia, United States - WW16-25 | ecosystem: Environmental > Aquatic > Deep subsurface > Groundwater > Cave microbial mat | place...
CAGATAGGCCCGGCAGGCTTGGTCCGTAGAAAACCGTTGCTCCAACTCCATCAGCGTGCGCGGATAGTCTTCCATTCAACGCGATACTACAGATGGGGTCTGGTTGAGTCAAAGGGATAGGCCTTTTGCACGATTCGGTGCCAAAGTTGAAGTCGGAAACGAGCTATGAAGATTGGAGCTGAACAAGCGTCTCTTCTTCCAGACTCTGCCGCCGTGTTCGCGTCCGCCCTGTCGCTGTGGCACGCATGCCATCAGCATGCGAACGGCGAAGAACCTCTTAAGTTGAGTGAATGCTACAATGGCGTCGACCAGTTCATGCGGGAAGTAATGCGCGTGGCCAATCAGTTCGAAGCATGGGCATGTCTGCACATTGACTTCAATACACTGGGCGACGTGTGGCCCTATCTCTTGGAAGACAAATTCGGTGAATCGTGCTTGGCGGTCATTCGGCCCAGCGCCCTCGCGGAGTTCGATGACACTGATTGCTTACGGGTCTCGATGCATTTACGTCTTCCCATATTGCTTGATGACAAACTGCCTGTTCCAGTCAACGAGACTGCATTGAATCCAGTCTCCGGATCGCCTTTCCGTAAGTTCAGGATTCAGACGGTGCGCAATTCCAGTGATGAAGAATCTCCATCTCCGTATTCTTCGGACGATGATCCCTTTGACGAGGAGTTCGGCTTTCCGTATTTTGGCCTATATGGTGTGGCCGAGGACGAACTACTTGAGCACATTGCTGACCGCGCCACCTACCGGGAGGCCGTGAGTCTCGTCTGCAAGCTCGCGCCGGGAGTTCAGTTCCCAATCACACCAACGGTTTCCTATATGTGTCCGAGCGTTCCGAAGTGATGGCGCGGATTCGCGGGCGCGGGAACAAGGAGACGGAGGTGGCGCTGGCGAAGCTGCTCCGGCAGTTCGGCATTACCGGTTGGCGGAGGCAGCAGGTGGTCACGGTTCACGACGGGAAGCGGCGCGCCCGGCGGTCGCGCCCTACCAACATCCGGACGGATTTCATCTTTGCCAAAGAACGTGTCGCGGTGTTCGTGGACGGTTGTTTCTGGCATGGCTGCCCCCGGCACACAAACACGAAGAGGTGGCTGAAGAAAAGTTCGATGGCAGACAATCCGCCTACGCCAAGGCTTCGGCGGACTGGTCGGGCGTTCTGGCGGCGGAAGCTGACGGCGAACAAAGCCCGCGACCGATTTGTCAGCCGCGCTCTCCGGCGGGCGGGTTGGGTCGTCGTTAGAATCTGGGAGCACAATCTCCTCAACCCCGTCCGGGTTGTGGCGAGGATTTCGGGCGCATTACGGCGGCAAGGCTTCCGCCATCGTCCCGCCAGCGGGACTACGGCGTGATTGTCAGGCGCGTGCTGCGAGCCAAGTGATTTGAGACGACAGCCAGCCTCGGAGAGGCTTGGCCTGCGCCGGAACGATGCAGTAGAAAGTAGGACAGGCATCTTGCCTGTCCCTTCCGGAACGGGTGCAATCGCAGCGGGCGCGGTCACTGGGGACGCTCGCCTTTTGGTGGACCAATTCCCCTATGCGAAAGACAGGCAAGATGCCTGTCCTACTTTGCGCCCGCCCGCGCGGCCGCCGGGGTCACGACTTTGGACTCGCGGAGCTTGTCCCTCCAGTCGGGGCGGGTGGTTTGTCGGCAATGGCCGAAGCTTACGCTTCGGCTACAGGGACTGGAGGATTTCGGCGGGGACTTTTTCGATGCAGTCGAGGCGGAGGCGGAGCTTGCCGGTTTCGCCGGCGGCTTCGACGGTGTCGCCGGACTTCTTATTGAGCAGGGACTGGGCGAGGGCGGCGGGATAGCTGAGGATGTTGCGATCGGGCGCGCCGTCCCAGGCGCCGAGGATGTGGTAGGTCTGCGGCTGGCCGGTCGCGAGGTCGGTGACGGTGACGGTGGTGCCGGGTTGGACGATGTCGGTTTTCACGTCGCTGAAATCGGTGGGCGCGGCGCGGGTGAGCAGGACTTCGAGTTCGGCGCGGCGGCGCATGAGGAGGCGCTGCATCTCTTTGGCGGCTTTGAACTCGAAGTTCTCGCGGAGGTCGCCGTAGCTGCGGGCCTGACCGATCTCTTTGCTGTTCTGGGGGATTTTCTTCTGGATGATTTCCTCGAGTTCGAGGCGGCGTTTTTCGAAGCTGGCGCGGGAGACGATGAGCGGTTGTTCTTTGACGGTCTTGGTGGCGAGGAGGTCCTGGATGAACGGGAACTCTTTGACGATGCGGGCGAGGAGCAGACGGCGGTCGAGTTCTTCAAACGCGGTGCTGGTGAGGAGTTGCCGGGCGTGGTCGCGGATGACGGCGGGCGAGGCGTCGGCGAGCAACTCGGTGACCAGTGATTCGTCGCCGAGGAGTGCGTCGCGCAGGCGTTTGGAGGCGGTGCGGTTGTCGGCAGATTCGATGCCGTTGATCACCGCGGCCAACAGCGCCGGGCGGGGCAACGCGTCGAACCAGGCGGACGACTTGGGTGCGGTGACGGCTTTGCAGAGCCAGAGGATGAGTTCGCGGCTGGCGGTCTGGTTTTGGACGAATTGGATGATGCGCGGGGCGATCGCGGCGAGGGTGTCGGCAATTTCGTCGAGCGCGCGGGCGTCGAGTTGGTTGATCAGGTCATGGAGCCGGGCCGGCTGGGTGCGTTGGAAATACGCCAGCGCGCGTTTTTGGGCGCTCGCGCCCAGGCCATCGAGCAGCGCTGGCAGGTTGCGAGCGGAGTCGAGTATCTGCGCGGCGAGCGGGGTGCTGGTTTGAGTTGGCAGGCGCTGGGCTGCGAGGAGGTCGTCGAGCAGGAACGCGGCTTCGAGGCGGTCGGCCGGTTTGGCGGTGGCGGCGGAATGGACGGCGGCGGACAGTCCGTCGAAGAATTCCTGGAGGAGGAGGTCGGGGTTTTCGAGTTCGCTGGTGAGTTTGAGGAGTTGCCGGCAGACCTCGGCTTTTTGGTTGAGGGCTGGCGCGTCGCGGAAGGCGGCGAGGAGTTCGTCCTGCTGGGAGACCGGGGCGGTGCGCAATCGGTAGGGTTCGGTCTTTTTGGCGGGGGAATCGAAGTGGGGGTCGCGTTTGGCGAGTTTGCGGATGTTGTCCCACCATTTTTTCCATTGGTCGGCCGGCAGGACGCTGGCGACGAGGGCTTTCTCGATCTGGTCCGCGGTGGCGGCGCGGTCGTGGCTGAGGAGAACGATGCGCAAGAGCGCCAGCGGGTCGGTCTCGGCCAGTTGTTTGAGGCCGGCGAGGTCGGTGGCTTTGCGGACATCGAGATGTTCGGCGCTGACGGGGATGAGGCTGTCGGCGGCATACGCCAGTTGCATGGCGTGGTTGGGATTGTGCGGGAAGGCGACGACGATGCGGCTGAGGGCGACGTCGAAGGCTTTCACGTGGCCGAACCCCCAACTTTTGTGTTGGCAGTGCGCCCCTTCGGCGAGGGCGAGCAGGGTGTCGGCCTTGGCGACGGCGGTGGACAAGTGTGTACGCGGTTGGTCGAACCCGGCGAGATTGAGAATGGCCGGCAAGCGGAGGTCGGACTGGTGGATTTGTTGATAGGCGGCGACGAGTTCCTGACGGAGTGTGTCGGGGGGATACTTGGTGCCGGTCTGGAGTTTCAGGGAAAAAAGCCATTCGTGAGGTTTGCCGGCCTCTTTGAGCGCAGGAGACAGGAGGGCGGCGGACTCGGCGGCGAGATCGGGCCGGCCGGCATCGGCAAATTCCTTGACGAGAAGCAGAAGCAATTCCGGCTGGTCTGAAAGTTGCGCCGCAAGATCGAGCCAGAGGTTTTGGGCCTCATCCCAGCGGGCTTGGGCGAGGAGGGTTTTCAGTTGCTGATGTTGGGTTGATGTCGAAACCATGGTCGCGGCCTATTACAAGGCGTTACAAACAAGCAGACCAGAGAGGTGAATGCAATGAAAAAGGCAGTCGGTCATGCGCTTGACTGGTATGCGCGGAGCGGATATGCTGCACGGTCTATGCGGCGAGTGTGGGTGTGTTTAGGTTTGGTGGCGGCCCTTTTCGGATGTCAGACGACGACCGACGAGGGATTTGTTTTCTTCAAAGACCCTCAGGAGTTCGACCGGGTCACCAGGGGATTGACGGCCGAGGATGACGCGGAGACCGATGCGGCGATCACGAACGACACGGAAATCGTCGGCGAACTGGCCGAAGGCGGCACGGAAAAACCGCAGGTGATCACCGTGGGGGCGAAGCTCAGTATTTACGTGGACGAAGATTCCAGTCTCGACCGGCAGATGGTGGTGCAACCCGATGGGGTGATTGAGTTTCCGCCGTTGGGGCGGGTGGCGGTGGAGGGACTCACGACGGATGAGTTGCAGCAGCGGGTGAAGAAGGATTTGGAGCGCGATTACTTTCAGACCGCCACGGTTACAGTCACCTTGGAAAAGACCTCAGCGGGCGGAGGCGTGATTTATATCCTCGGCAGTGTGGGCCATCAAGGGCCGATGGCCATTCCGCCCGGCGAAGAGTTTACGGTGACCAAGGTGATGTTGGCGGCCGGCGCGAGCGGCCCGTTTGTCGACCTCTCGAAGGTGGAGATCATCCGCTACGGGGCGGACGGGAAGAAATACAAGACCTACGTCAATGTCGAGCGGATCATCGACCGGGCGGAATTTGAAAAGGACATCCCGGTGGTGCATGGTGACTGGCTGAAGGTGCCCGAAAAGATTTTCAATTTCTAGCCGAGCGGAGTGGATGGATGAGCGCAACACAAGGGTGATGTTATGATCAATCAAAACGTCGGCGAACAGAAGCCCGAGTCGGTTGACATCAAGGAGTATCTGTTTGTCCTGCTGAAGCGGAAATGGCTGATTCTGCTGTGCTTTCTGCTGAGCATGGCGGGCACGACCGCGTACCTGTACACCCGCCAACCGATCTACCGCGCCACCGCCAAGCTGCTGGTGACGCACGCCGGCCGCATCATACCCACCGCGGATGTTCAACGGGAAAACTCAGGGTCGTTCTATGCGACCACTGCCAGCATCATGCGCAGCCAGGTCATGCTCCGCCGCGTCCAGCAACGCATGAAGAAAACACCGGCCGAGTTCCGCGAAAATCTCAGTGATCTGACCATCACCACGGTGCGCGGCGCCGACATCATCACCATTTCAGTGGACAGCCCGTCGCGGGAGTTTGCCCGTGAGTTCGCCAACGCGCTGGCCGACGAGTTTCTCCGGTTCCGTGACGAGCAATTAGCTTCCACTTCCGAGCAAGCGCTGTTGGCCATGACCCGCGAAATCAACCGCCTGTCGGTCGAGTTGAAAGCCGCCAACCAGCGGATGATCGACTTCGCCAAAGAGAACAACATGCCGATGATGGAACGCCATGGCGGCATGCAGGAGACACGCTTCTACGGCGCCCTGTCGTCCCGCGCCGCGGCCGAAGGGGGCGTCGCCATGGCGCAGATGCGCAAGCGGATTTTGGATTCGGCCACGACCGCCGCCCCCGTCATCGCCGTCTTGCAGAGCGATCCGGGTACGCTCGCCGCCGCCGGGCCGGCGCCTGTTCAGCCGGGCGTTCCTTATCTGATTGATTTTGAAAATCAACCGCTGATCGCCGGGGGTCGCCTGAGAGTTTCGGTGGAGGAGCGGCCGGATCTCAATGGTGACTACCTCGTTTCCACCGAGGGCCGTATTGAGCTTCCCGTGGTGGGTTGGATTGACGTGATGGGCCAGAAACCCCCGCAAGCGATGCAGACGATCAAGAACCGGCTGGAGGAACGTTTGGGAAGCACCGTGACGGTCAAAGTCGCCGCGGCACCGCTGGCGCCGCCTGTTCAGCCGGAAGTGCCGACGATGCGGCAGGCCAAAGCGACCAACTTCGGACAGCACGCGCTGGTGCAGGGCAACGCGGGATTGCTGACCAGCGAGCGCGGGGAAAAGTTATTTTCATTGGAGAACGAACGGCAGGAGTTGGCCAAGCGGCTCGAAGAGATGAAGAAAACTTTGAAACCCAAGCATCCCGCCGTTGTCCAAGTGGAGGCACACCTCGCACAACGGGAATACGAAATCCAAATCACTCTTGAATTCCTCCGCCAGAAGGCGGCGGCCGATCTCCAGATGGCGTTGGATAATCTCACCTACGTCCGGGCCACGACCGCCGAGATCGACGCCCAGGTGATGAGCAGCAACCTGAGGTTGATGGAACTGGGCGGGTTGAGGGACGAGTATCGCCGCATTCAGTCGCTACACGAGACCTTGGTCGGTAAGTTGATGGCCATTGACTTGTCACAGGGGTTCAATTCCCGCAATGTCTCGGTGCTTGAGCCGGCCATCGTGGCTGACCGGCCGGTTTATCCCAAGCGGACCAAGGGCATGTTTGTCGCCGCGTTTGGCGGACTCGGTTTGGGCCTGGCGCTGGCGTTCTTCATCGAATACATCGACGACTCCATCAAGCTCGCCGAAGAGGTCGAACGCGACCTGCAACTGTCGTTCCTCGGCATGATTCCCGCCGCCCAATGGAATCCCGACGATCTCGCCAAACATCGCCTCGACCAACTCAAACAACGCGGCGGCGTCGCCGAAGCCTACCGGGTGGTGCGCTCGGCGATCCTGTTTTCCGTCCCGCGCGACAAACTGCGTTCGATGCTGATCACCAGCGCCGTGCCGCGCGAAGGCAAGACCACCACCGGCATCAACCTGGCCATCGGCTTCTCCCAAATCGAAGACCGCGTGTTGCTGGTCGATGGCGACCTGCGCCGCGGCGAGGTCCACAAGTATTTCGGCCTGCCGCGCGGCAAGGGACTGGCCGACGTGCTGTTGGGCGAGGCCGCCCCCGAGGAAGTGCTCAAGCACACGGATGTGCCCAAACTGGATGTGATCAGCACGGGCGAATACCCGACCAACCCGGCCGAATTGCTCCTGGGCTGGCGGTTAAAAGAATTTCTCGACTGGGCCCACAAGCATTACAACCGCGTCATCTTTGACGGGCCGCCCGTCATGGGCATTGCCGACAGCGCCATTCTCGGCTCGGCGGTGGACGGGGTGTTGCTCGTCATTTGGGCGGGTCGCACCTCCCGTCGCTACGTGCGCGTGGCGAAGATGACCGCCTCCAGCCGCGGCGCGAAAATCATCGGCTTCATCCTGAACAACCTCGAACCCGGCCGGGTCGGCTTCTACCATTACTACCCGTACTACTACAGCTACTACTACCGCGGCTACTACACCGATCCAAACGCCCCCAGCAGCGGCCAGCCTCCAACGGAGAAGCCGGAAGCAATGCCCTCGCCCGCCGCGCAAGCCGCGCAGGCGGCCGCGGCGGCCAGCGGACTCGACGTGCCGACCGACCAGCCGGAAGCCCAAAAGGACATCGAGGACGTTTACTGAGCCGGCGCGGTGAGTGCGCCCGCCCGCGCCAGCGCAACGTCGATATTCGGACACAGATTGTCCAGACCGATCTTATCGACGAACCCGGCGTTGTAGAGCACCTTCATCGGCTGCGGTTGCACGCCGCTCAGGATCAACTGCGTGCCTTTGCGGTGGAACTTCTCCAGCATCAGTTCCAACGCCCGCAACCCGGTCGCGTCCACCGCCGGCACGGTGCGCATCCGAAAAATCACCACCCTCGGCGCGTCCTGGAGCCGGGTGAGCGCCGCCTCCAGTTTCTCCGCCGCCGCAAAGAAGAACGGGCCTTCAATCCGATAGACCACCGTGCCAGCGGGGACCACCTTGTCGCGGATCGAGCCGCTGCCCACTTCCATTTCGGTCTCCGGCGTGACCAGCCGGATGTGGGAGATCTCCTCCATCCGCCGCACAAAGAGCACCGCGGCCATCGTCAGGCCAACACCGACGGCCACGGTCAGATCAAAAATCACCGTCACCGCGAACGTCACCAGCAGCACGCCGAAATCGCTCTTTGGCCCGCGCGTCAGTTCCACGAAGTTGTCCCACTCGCCCATCCGGTAGGCCACCACCAGCAGCACCGCGCTCAACGCCGTTAACGGAATGAACTTTGCCAGCGGCGCCGCGACGAGCACAATCAGCAACAGTGTCCCGGCGTGAACGAGGCCAGCCACCGGGGTGCGCCCGCCGCTGCGGATATTCGTCGCCGTCCTGGCAATCGCCCCGGTCGCGGAAATGCCGCCAAAGAACGGACACACGATGTTGGCGACGCCTTGCGCCACGAGTTCCTGGTTGGAATCGTGGCGGTCGTCAATCATACCGTCGGCAACCACCGCGCAGAGCAGGGATTCGATGGCGGCGAGCAACGCAATGGTCGTGGCGGGCTGGAAGAGATGCCGGATGTTTTCCCACGACAGCGTGGGAACCTGCGGCGACGGCAGCGCCTGCGGAATACCGCCAAACTTCGAGCCGATGGTTTCGACGGGCAGTTGGAATAACGCCACCGCGACCGTGCCCAACACCAGGGCGACGATCGAGCCGGGCACGCGGCGCTGCCATGGCTTCGGCCAGAAAATGATAATCACCAGCGACGCGGCCGCCAACACGATGGTAGGCCATTGAAATGTTCCGGCGTGCTCCGCCAGCGCCCGCATCTTCTCGATGAACTCCGACGGCACCTTCTCCACGGTCAGTCCGAAGAAGTCCTTGATCTGCGTGCTGAAAATCAACACCGCGATGCCGCTGGTGAAACCCATCGTCACCGGATACGGAATGTATTTGATCATCGTGCCAAACCGCGCCAGGCCCATCACCAGCAGGATCACGCCGGCCATGATGGTGCAGATGGCGAGATTCTCGGCGCCGTATTTCGCGTGGATGCCGTAGAGGATGACGATGAACGCGCCAGTCGGCCCGCCAATCGACGCGCGCGTGCCGCCCAGCGCCGAAATCAAAAAGCCCGCGATGACCGCCGTGAAAATGCCGGCCTCCGGTTTGACGCCCGAAGCAATCGCAAACGCCATCGCCAACGGCAACGCCACCACGCCTACAGTAATTCCAGCGGCGAGATCGGAGAAAAACGTCGCGCGGTCATACCCGCGCAGACACTCCACCAACTTGGGACGAAAGGAGAACACGACTTGGAACACTTAACAAACCGCCCCGTCAGATGCAATCACACATCGAAGATCACCGTCGCCCGCCACGAACCGTCCGGTAACTGCTCGACGCGCAACTGATGGTACGTCACCGCCTTGATTTCCTCATTGGTCTGCGATTGGGAAAAATCAATGGCCTTGCCGGCAACGGTCGCGTCCAACCGGCCGGGCGTCAGTTCGGTGATCGTGATCTCGTCGTACAGAACGTGATTCGCTTCGACTTCATACAGCAACTCCGTCAGCCAATCGTGGAGCAAATCCTCCAGCGACGTCGCCCGCAGGCTGACTGACTTCTGGCTTTTGGCTCCTGACTTCTTCAGGTCGCCGAGCGCGTCAAACAGCGCCGCCGCCCCGTTCTGAAACAACTCCGGCAGTGTCGCGCCGTAAATATGCGCGCCGATGTCGGCGGTGTGCTCGAAAAACTCGAAGCGCTTCGCCATCCGGTCAATGTGACCACTTCGCTTTGCGCTCCGCAACCAGTTTATCGAATTTCTCAACCTGATCGGGCCGCAGAATCGTGCGCGTCTTTTCGGCGGCCCGCTCCAACGCGGCGTCCAGCTCCTTGCGTAGCGGCTGCATTTCCTGTTGGCCTTCCCGGACGATTTCGCGCAACTGCGTCCGTTGCGTTTCGTCCAACTTCAACCGCCAGCCCAACCGCCGCACAACCATCTCTTCCACCGCCTGCGGCCGGTGCGCCATGAATTGCGCGCGCCGATGCAACACCCGGGCCGTCACCAGCCCGCCGGCCACCATGCCGAGCACGAAGATGCCCACCACCGCCGAAATGGCTTTCCAGTTTTTCATGTCACTCTCCTGTCAGATAACTGACCAGCGCCTGCTCGCTGTGACCGCCGTCCATCAACGCCGGCCAATCATCTTGGCCGGGCGCGGCGAAGTCCCACACCGCTAACGCCACGACCACTGCCGCGAATCCCGGCATCAACCGCCACGCCCAAGTCCACCACGGCTCCGGCTGGGCCCGCAGGCGTGCCATGAGCCGCGTCTCGAAGCCGTACTCGGCGCGGGACGTGTCCGGTTTCTCCTGGCGCGCCGCCGCGAACAGTTTGTCGAGTTGGTCATCGTTCATTTGCCGTCTCCTGTGTTCGGAGTTCACGCTTCAGCGTGTCCGGGCGTTCTTCCCGAACAAGCTAAAGCTTGAACTCCGAACTCTTCAAAACCTTCTTCAATGCCTCTCGCGCCCGAAACGCCCGCACCTTCACATTCGATTCGCTCCAGCCGGTCAGGCCCGCGATCTCCCGGACGCTCTTTTCCTCCAATTCAAGCAGCGTGATCACCAACCGCTGTTCGGCCGGCAACTGCGCCAGCGCATGATCCAGGATCTCCTTCGCCCGCGCCGGCGCGACGTTATCCTCAACCGGCACCTCCACCCCCTCCAAGGTCACGTTTTCGCGCGACCGGCGTTCCCTGCGAAGGAAGTCGTAGCAGGCCCGCGCGCCGATCCGTGAGATCCAGTGCTCGAACGGCGCGTCGCCCCGGAACTTGGCGAGGTTCTGATACGTCTTCACAAAAACCTCTTGGGCGATGTCGTCCAGTTCGTGATCGTTGCGGGCGAACCGCACGGCCATCGCGAAAATCTTCCGCTTGTACCGCCGCACCAACTCGGCGAACGCCTCATCATCCCCCGCCAGGGTGGACTGAATGAGGCGTTCGTCAGTCGGCTGTTCCGTGGGAGCGACATTCTTGTCGCGACCGGCTTCCATCGGGTTAGAGTTTTAATCTTCCGCAATGCGTTTGGCAACCCGGTCGAGGAAATGATCGATCCGCGCGTCCACGTCCTCCTTCAGCTCCTCCAGTTGCTCGATCTGCTCGGGCGTCAACACGCCGCGCAGTGCGCGGGCGATATGCGCCTTTTGGACGGCGAGGTCCGCGCCGACTTTGGCGACCTTCTCCGCCTGCGCCCGGATCGCCGCCTCGTCGATCGTCTCGGCATGCACCTGCGCCCGCAACGCCCGCCGTTCGGTGACGAACTGTTTGATCAGCGGTTGGACGACCGGCTGATGCTTGCGCAAAACCTCCTTCACCTGCGCCTTTTGCTCCTCGGTGACTCCCCGCGCCGCCAGCCGTTCCGCCGGATGCGCCTGCGCCACGTAGGCGAAAAACCCGCCCACCATCAACGCCGTCACCACTGCCAGTCCGATCAACATCTTGTTGTCTGTTCTCATCTCTCGGTGTCTCCTTTCACCTTCATCAGACGCCGGTCACCCGTCATTGGTTACATGGGCGCTTGCCAAATCCGTCGTCAATCGCTAGAGAAGACCCCGGCGAGAATAACGACGTATGACTGAACTGCCGGCATTGACCGATCTCCGGGCCGCAAAACAGTTTCTCCGCTCTCTCAGCGCTTCGGCGCGGCGACGGGGCGAGGAATATTTCTACAACGACGCCGTCGGCGACATCGTCTGCGCCGAACCCGGCGTCCGCTACGTGGCCGAGGTTACCGGCACGCGTTTGTATGAGACGACGTTGTTCTACGAACACAGCCGGTGGGATTCCGACTGCACCTGCCCGATTCGGCTGTTCTGCAAACACGCCGCCGCGGTCATGTACGCGCTGCTCCAGGAAACCACCGGCGACGTCCCCGCCGCGGTCGCCGCCCCTACGGTGATCGGGTTTCGCCGGCCCGCCGCCCCGACCGGGTTGCTGGAAAAGAAGCTCGTGGAAACGCTCGCGCGCAAACTCACGCCCGAGGAAAACCGCTATCTGCGCCGGGTCATCAGTTTGTTCGCGCGGGCGCGTTTCGGCGCCCAACCTGCCTTGTACGACCTGCAGCAACTCGCGCCTGGCCTGCGCGGCCACAGTTGGGATGCGCCGCAAATCTGGCGGGAGCCGCCCCGGACCGATCTCGAGTTCTGGCAGTACCTGGCCTACTACCTCCACGAGCAGCAACACGCCGTCCCCGAGTTCATGCGCACCGTGGCCGATCACGAGCGCATCGGCGCCCGGATCCGCGAGTGGCGCCGCGCGGAGCACATCGCCGAATGGCGGAACTGGTTGGCGACGTCCGCCACACCGGACCCAACCGCCCTGCCTGCCGGCCCACCACTGGATGTGCGTCTCAAAGTTGCCGGGCCTAATCTGACCATCGAAACCAGGCAGGGCAGCGAGCCGGAGTTCCGACCGCTGAAAACCACCCGGTTTCGCCGATTGGCCGAAGGTCACCAGCACGGGCACGTCGCGGTGACTCCCGCCGCCGAACCGCTCTGGCACACACTCGTCGAGCGCTGGCGGCGCGAATACGGCGCCACGTTCCGCCTGGCCACGCCCGAGAATCAGACCCTGCTCCGCGCCCTGCTCCAGTGGCCGCAACTGAGCGACCGCATCGTCACCAAACACGGTCAGCCGTTTGCGCGGCCCGCCGAACCGCTGCGCTGGGAGTTGCTGCCCCCGACCGCCAGCGACGGTGATGCGGACTATCGCCTGCGCCTTGTCACGCACGACAACCAGCCCGCGCCGCCGTTACTCGCGATCCTGCCGGGTCAGCCCACCCTGTACGTCACGGAGACCGCCATCTTGACCGGTCCGCCGCCCGCGCCCATCAATTTCCATCTCGGCAAAGCGACGCACGAAACCATGCTTACCATCCCGGCGGCCGCATTGGAAACCGGCCACGGCGCGCGGTTCCTGTTGAAACTCGGCGTCGAACTTCCGCCCGCGCTCCGCGACCGGGTCCGCCACATCCCGCTCACCGTCACCATCCGCGCCGAACTCAAACTCACCCAACCCGGTCGCGCCACCGAAGCCGTCTTCCTCCGCATCCAGGCCGGCCCCAAGCCCGGCCCACCCAGCGAAACGTATCTCGTGAATGGGTGGAATCCGCTGCGCCCCGCCAAACCCGCCCGCGCCGAGACCGGCAAGATCGTCGAACTTCACGACCGCCGCGCGCTGGACGCGCTCCCGGCCCTGCTCGTGCCGCTCAACCCGCAATGGGACAACTTCCAGCAGTGCTGGCGACGGCGACTCACCCGCGATTTCCCGGAGGTGTTCACCGACTGGCTCGCCACGCTGCCGCCGACCGTCGAAGTCATGCTCGACCCGCAGCTTGCCAGCCTTCGTGCGCCGCCGGTCCAAGGCCGCGTCCGGCTCGATTGCCAGGCTTCCGGCCTAGACTGGTTCGACTTGTCCGTCGTGCTCGACGTGGCCGACACCGAGTTGACGCCCGACGAACTCAAGGTGTTGCTCGACGGGCGCGGCCGGTTCGTGCGTCTGCCGCGCGGCGGCTGGCGCCGGCTGCAATTCAATCTCGCGGGCGACGACGAAGCGCAACTCGCCCGGCTCGGCCTCAGCCCGCACGATTTCACCAGTGAACCCCAGCGGTTCCACGCCCTGCAACTGGCGGATGCCGCCGCCGCCCGCTTTCTGCCGGAAACACAGGCCGCTGAAATCCGTCGCCGCGCCGACGAGTTGAAGACCCGTGTCACCCCGCCCCTGCCGGCCGCCGTGAACGCCACCTTGCGGCCATACCAGATCGAAGGTTTTCATTTCCTCGCCTATCTCAGCGCCAACCGGTTTGGCGGCGTTCTCGCTGACGACATGGGTTTGGGGAAAACCTTGCAGGCGCTCACCTGGCTGGCCTGGCAGCGCGAACAACCGGACGCCACGCCAATCCCCAGCCTCGTCGTCTGCCCCAAGTCGGTCATGGACAACTGGCGGGCCGAAGCCGAGCGGTTCGTGCCCGGCCTGCGCGTCACACTCTGGCGCGGCACCGATGCCGCGAAACTGCCCGCCGCCGTAGCCGACGCCGATCTGCTGGTGGTCAACTACACCCAATTGCGCGCGCTCGGCGAAGCACTGGCGGCCCGCGTCTGGCGCGTCGCCATTCTCGACGAAGGCCAGTACATCAAAAACCCGGACTCCCAGACCGCCAAAGCCGCCCGCGCCCTCCAGGCCGATCACCGGCTCGTGCTGACGGGCACGCCCATCGAAAACCGGCTGCTCGATCTGTGGAGTCTGATGGGCTTCAGCATGCCGGGCGTGCTTGGCCCACGCGCCCAATTCACCCGGCGCTTCGACCAGGCCGCCGACCCGCTCGCCCGGCAACGGCTGGCGGCGCGCGTCCGCCCGTTCCTGCTGCGGCGCACCAAAGCGCAGGTCGCGCCCGAGCTGCCCGACCGCGTCGAGGAGGATTTGCACTGCGAGATGGAGCCGGCCCAGCGCACGCTCTACCGCGCCGAACTCAAACACGCCCAGCAGATGCTCCTGAAAATCAAGACCCGCGCGGAATTCGACCGCCAGCGATTCAATTTCCTCACCTCGCTGCTGCGGCTGCGGCAGATTTGCTGTCACCCGGCCCTGATCCAGGCCGACCAGGCCACCGCCGCCAGCGCCAAACTCGAAGCGCTGCTCGATCTACTCGAACCGCTCATGGAGGAGGGCCACAAGGTACTCGTCTTCAGCCAATTCGTGACGATGCTCGAATTGTTGCAGCCCGTCATCGCCGCCCGCGGCTGGAAACAGTTCGTGCTCACCGGCGACACCGAAAACCGCGGCCCGTTGGTCGCCGAATTTCAGAGCGCGCCCGGCGCCGCTGTGTTCCTCATCTCACTGAAAGCCGGCGGGTTCGGCCTGAACCTCACCGCCGCCAGCTACGTCGTGCTGTTCGACCCGTGGTGGAATCCGGCCGTCGAGAACCAGGCGATCGACCGCACCCATCGCATCGGCCAGACCCGGCCCGTCAACGCCTACCGGCTACTCATCAAAGACAGCATCGAGGAAAAAATCCGCCAGTTGCAACGCACCAAACGCGCCCTCGCCGAGGACATCCTCGGCGAGGAGAAATTCGCCCAATCCCTCACCCTCGACGACCTGCGTTTCCTGTTCACGACGGACACTGGATAACCGCGCAAAAACGGAAGCGTTGCGCGTAGAACCTTCCGCCCTGAATTCCGTGTTTGGATGTAACAATTGTTACACCCAAACACGGAATTCGCGTCAAGCGGCGCGTGATTCCTCCTGCAATCGCAACTGGCCGCAGGCCGCGTTGATGTCGGTGCCTTTCTCCATGCGGAGGGTGGCGGTGACGCCGTGGGTTTTGAGGGTGTGCTGGAACATCTTGCAGCGGTCGCGGTCGGGGCGTTTCCACGGGAGGCCTTCGACGGGGTTGTAGGGAATCAGGTTCACCTTCGCGTCGAGCCGGCGGGCGATGGCCCCCAGCTTGTGGGCTTGATCCAGCGAGTCGTTGACGCCTTCGATGAGGATGTACTCGAAGGTCATCATCCGCTTCTTGGTGTTGCAGTAGTAATCGCACGCGGCGAGCAATTCCTTGAGCGGGAACTTGCGGTTGACCGGCATGATCCTCTCGCGCACCTCGTCGGTCGCGCCGTGCAGGGAGACGGCCAGGCGGATTTGCAGGGCTTCGTCGGCCAGATGCCGGATGCGCGGGACGAGGCCGACGGTGGAGACGGTGATCTTGCGCGCGCCGATGCCCAAGCCCCACGGGGCGTTCAGGATTTTGAGGGCGCGCAGCAGATTGTCGTAGTTGGCGAGCGGTTCGCCCATGCCCATGACGACGATGTTGCTGACCTTTTCGCCACTCAGTTTCTGGACCCGCAACACTTGATCGACGATTTCGGCGGCGGTGAGATTGCGTTTCACCCCGTCGAGGCCGCTCGCGCAGAACTTGCAGCCGTAGGCGCAGCCGACCTGGGTGGAGACGCAGACGGTGTGGCGGTCGCTGCTGCTGGTCAGGCCGGGCGTGGCTGGAATGAGGACGGTTTCGATGAGTGAGTGGTCGCGGAGTTGAAACAGGAATTTCTCGGTGGTGTCGCTGGCGTTGCGGGTGCGCAGGGCGCGGACGGCGTTCAACTCAAAATTCTCGGCCAGGTTCTGCCGCAGGGATGCCGGCAGGTTGGTCATCTGGTCGAAAGACTCGGCCTGCTTCTGGTAGATCCACTGCAAGACCTGGTCCGTCCGGTAGGCCGGGGTCAACCGCGCGGCCAGTTCGTTCCGCAACAGAGATTTGAGTTCCGTCTTCGCGGCCACAGATTAGCACGGATTTTGGGATGACCGAAGGGGAGACTTCGTGTACTCTGCCACCCATGAAAACGTGGCTGGTTGCGTTTTGTGTGGTCTGTCTTGCCCGCCCGGCGAGAGCGGCGGAGCCAGCGCCGGGCGTGAAACCCAACATCGGCCTGGAGACGGCGGAGACGATTTGCAAAATCACCGGTGTGGCGATGTCACCGCTCCTCGGCACTGGCGCAGTCGGCGCGTACGACTGGTTCAAGACACCCTCGGAGAAGCGCGACTCGTTGCACTGGTACGCGCGGCCGCTGTTTTGGTTGCCGGCCTTGCTGCTCGTCGGGGCGGTGGCAGCGAAGGACGCGGCCGGTGCAGCGTTGCCCCCCGGTTGGAAGAAGCCGCTCGACGTGGCGGAGACGATCGAGAACAAAGTGGCCGGCATCGTGGCCGCGGGCGCGTTCGTGCCGCTGATCACCACGTTTTTCCCAACCGATTCCGGCACGAGTGCCGGCTTGGTGCATCTGGGGTTTGCGACCGTCAGCTTCGCCGGGTTTCTCAATTTGTTGCTGACGCCGCTGGCAATGGCGGCATTCGTCGTCGTGTGGATCGCAGCGCACGCGATCAATGTCTTGATCCTGCTCAGCCCGTGGGGCGCGGTGGATGCGGCGCTGAAGGCGTTTCGCACGTTCCTGCTGGGGCTGGTGACCATCACCTCGTTCACCAACCCGTTCGCGGGCGTGATTCTGTCGCTCATCATCATCGTGATCGCGTATTTCCTGGCGGGCTGGTCGTTCCGGCTGACGGTGTTCGGGTCGATCTACGTGTGGGATTTCGTGACCGGCCGGCGGAAGGGCTTCAAGCCCGCGCCGAACGCCAACTGGATGTTCACCGCCCGCAAGATCGAGCGCACGCCAATCCGCACCTACGGCAAGCTCGTGCGCGGCGAGAAGAACCAACTCACCTTCGAGTATCGCCCGTGGTTGCTCTTGAAGCCACGCACGGTCACGCTGCTGGCAGGACGCTACGCGGTTGGGCGCGGGCTGTTCTATCCCGAGATCATGCGGGTGGAGGGCGAGGAGACGAAAACCATGCTCGTGTTGCCGCCGCGCTACCGGACGCACGAGGACGAAGTCTCGCTGGCGTACGGTTTCAGCGAGGTGCGCGACGTGGGCCTGCTGAAAGGCTTCAAAGCCATCTGGCGCGGCATCAAGAGCCTCTTCGGCGCGGAGCCGAAGCCTGTGGCCGCGTAGTAAAGTAGGACAGGCATCCTGCCTGTCCCTTTCTCTCCCGGGGGAGACAGGCAAGATGCCTGTCCTACTATGACTGCAATAGAATCTTCGCGACCGGTCCCGGTTTGCCGAGCAGCCTTTCGAAACACGCCTGCCCTTCAGCCAACGGCGCTTTCACCAGCCACGGATCAATCTCGACGCGGCCGGTGGCGAGCCAGTCGAGCGCCGTCTCGAAATTGCGCGTGGTGAACGCGAAACTGCCTTGTACGGTGATTTCCGAACGCGCGATCAGGTTGGCTTGAACCGGACTCTCCTCGTCATGCAGCCCAACAAACACGACCCGTCCGCCGCGCATCACTGACTCGAGGCACTCACGTCGGGTCGCCGCTGCGCCGACGGCGTCGATCGCGACATCCACGCCTTCGCCGTCGGTCTCTTTTTGAATCAACTCCACCACGCGCGTCTGTTTGGGATCGAGCACCCGCGCGCCGAATTTTTCTCCAATGGCGCGCCGGTCGGGATCGGTGTCGGTGGCGTAGAGGCGTTGGACGCCGAAATTTCTGGCGGCGATCAGCGCCAGCAAGCCGATTGGCCCGAGGCCGGTAATCAAGACGATGTCCGCCGGTGTGCAACCCGAAAGCTGGACCGCCTGCACCGCGCACGCCAATGGTTCGGTTAGTGCGGCGCGCTCCAAAGACGTTCCGTCCGGCAGGCGATGGACATTCAGCGCGGGCGCAGTGACGTAGCCGGCATAACTGCCGGGTCGGTGAATGCCGATGATCTGGCGTTGCCGGCAGAGGTTGGGCCGACCGCGTCGACTGGCGCGCGACAGCGGATCGTAAATCAACGGGTTGACGGTCACGCGCGCGCCGATAGCCAGCTTCGGATTGATTTCCGTTGCCCGTGCGCCGAGCGCTTTGATCTCGCCGGAAAACTCGTGTCCCATCACCAGCGGCGGCACGCGCAGTGTGTTGTGGCCGAGGTAGCCGGAAAGCTCCGAGCCGCAAATGCCAGAAAACGCCACCTTGATCAGCACTTCATCCGCCGCCGGCTTCGGCTCCGGCAGTTCCCGTACATTCATCAGGCGCGGGCCTTCCCACACGAGCGCGTTCACGACCGTAGTTGTCGCTAAAACCGCGCGCTAATGCAATGCGTTTGTCGGCACTGCCGGAAGGCGCTGCCCCGTCAGTGCCTCCGTGGGATGGTTCTACCGTGGCGACGACGGAGCGTCGCCCTCCGGATTTCTGAAATGAAAAGAGTTGGCGCACACGGAGAGAGTTTGGGAGAGTCCCCGGCGACGATGTTCGCGACCGTTCTCCACTGGCTGCTGACGCCGCTCTACCTGTGGCGCGTTCATAAACGCGGGCGCTGGACCATGGCCACCGGGCCGCTGATCTGCCGGGGGCGCGGGCGCATCGTACTCGGAGCGCGCGTCCAGATTCGTTCGCGTTGGACGCGTGCGGTGGAGATTTCTCCAGAACTTCCCGAGGCGCGGATTATCGTCGGTGACGACTGCTTGATCAACCAGGGCGTGACCATCGGGGCGCGTCAACTGATCGAGATCGGCCACCGGGTGCTGATCGCCGACGACTGCAAAATCTACGACACCGATTTCCACGAGGTCGAAGACGGCGCCGGCGTGAAAGTCGCCCCGGTCCGCATTGGCGCCGGCGCCTGGCTCGGCTCGAACGTCATCGTCCTGAAGGGCGTAACGATCGGCGCGGGCGCCGTCGTCGGTGCCGGCTCGGTCGTCGTTGGAGACATTCCCCCGCGCGTGCTGGCTGCCGGCAGCCCTGCCAAAGTCATCCGTCCCATCAATCGGCACGTTAGCGAAAAGTCAAAGTAGGACAGGCATCTTGCCTGTCTCCTCCGTCAAAACACACAACGGCAGACAAGCGAGACGCCTGTCCTACTTTGCCATCCATTAGCGGTAATGAATTGATTCGTCGTGCGACTAAGCTTAGGTGTGGATGCATGCAACGAATCTGGCTGGCATGGTTGATGGCAGGCCTGAGCGCGTCCTGTTCGCAGTCGTCCGGCAACTCCGGTAAAACCGGTCCATTACCGAAGCCCGAACGCGATTTGAGCGACGCGGTGAAACCGGGCGAGACGCACACCGCGGTCTTCGCCGGGGGCTGTTTCTGGTGCGTCGAGGCCGTCTTCGAGGAACTCAACGGCGTGACCAGCGTCGTCAGCGGCTACGCCGGCGGCAATGCGGAAACCGCCGACTACCAGAAGGTCTCAGCCGGCACGACCAAACACGCCGAGGCCGTGCTAATCACGTACGACCCGTCGCAGGTCAGCTACGCCACATTGCTGCAAGTCTTCTTCTCGACGCACGACCCGACGCAACTCGACGCGCAGGGGCCCGATCAGGGCCACCAGTATCGTTCCGCGATTTTCTACGCCCACGACCGCGAGAAAAAAGCCGCGCAGGACTATATCCGGCAACTGGAGCAGCCGAAAGTCTTCGACAAGCCCATCGTCACGACCCTCGAATCACTCGATCGCTTCTACCCCGCTGAAGACTACCACCAGGACTTCGTGGCGAAGCATCCCGACCATCGGTACGTGCGAGCTTGGCTGCCAGGAAAGCTGAGGAAGTTGCGCGAGTGGTATCCGGAGTTGCTGAAGGGGAAGCAAGGTGAGCATTGAAGCCACAGTCCCAAAGGTCCTGCAGTCGCTGATCCCTCATCGGTCGCGGCAAGAATGCCGACTCTCACATTACGGGCCGAATCCCGTCGCGGTTGAAAACCGCTCCCACCACCAAGACCTCTGTGTCTCTGTGCTGAAAGACCCCGTTACTTCTTCTCGGCCTTCTTTTCTTTCTCGGCCGCTTGTCGTTGTTCGATAATGACGCGGGGATGGAGACGAGTTTGTCGCCATAGGTGTGCGGCCCGCATCATCCTTTATGGCTCGCGATGAGTTCTCGGACTGCCGGCACGAGTTCGATGGGTACTTCCATCACGGTTTGGGTCTGATCTTCGAACGACGCTTCGTCCTCGGCGACAGCTTCCTCTTCGGTCTGCTTCTCGTAGTGCTTGAGGACGCGCCGAACTCTGCGCTCGTCCCAGCCGGGTGGAAACTTGTTAGTCTTCATGCTTGCCTCTGTCGTCTGCGCCTACGATACGCCAGCAGTGGCTTGCCGCGCAAGTCGCAGGCAGTGATCACAAACACGCTATGCTGCCCCAGATCGGGGACATAGATGACCCGCAAATATCGGCCCCCGCGCGTCTGGCCGATTGCCACGCGAGCACCTTCATGTCCCGGTCGATCTTCGCCCGGGCGTGAAAGAACGCCTTCGACCTCCTGCTCATTGACCCCGTGGTTGTGGATGTGCGGTTGTCTCGTTTCAGGATCGGTGTAGAACCGGATGTCCATGACCTCGTTACCGATGTCAGGATAACAGGAAAAACGCCGGAATCACAAGCCGGTCGCGGCAAGAATGCCGCTCCCACCACAACCTTGGAGAGGAGGCCGCGACGGAGCGCGGCCCTCCAGGCGGTCGCGGTTACTTCTTCTTGTCGTCTTTCTTCTCTGCTTCTTCGGCGGTTTCGGCGGCGGCTTCTTGTTGTTCGCTGATGACGCGGGCGATGGCCACCAACTTGTCGCCTTTGGCGAGGTCGATGAGTTTGACGCCCTGGGTGTTGCGGCCGGCGACGCGGATGTCTTTGCAGGGGGTGCGGACGGTCTGGCCCTGGGCGGTGCTGAGCATGACTTCGTCGGCGTCGGTGACGCTGAGGGCGCCGACGACGCTGCCGACTTTGTCGGTGGTCTTGATGGTGATGATGCCTTTGCCGCCCTTGTTCTGAATGCGGTATTCGTCGAACGGGGTGCGTTTGCCGATGCCCTGGTCGCCGGCCACGAGGAGGGTGGCGGACGGGTCAACGATCTCGATACCCACGACGTAGTCGCCTTTGTCGGGACGGATGCCCCAGACGCCGACGGTGTTGCGGCCCTGATCACGGAGCTGGTCTTCGTGGAACCGCAGGCTCATGCCGTCTTTGGTCACCAACACCACTTCGTTGTTGCCGCCAGTGAGTTTGACGCCGATGAGCCGGTCGCCCTGTTCGATGTTGATGCCGATGACGCCGCCTTTGCGCGGGTTGGCGTATTCACCGAGGTTCGTCTTCTTGACGATGCCGACCTTGGTCGCCATGACGAGGCACTGTTTGTCGGAGAACTCCTTGATGCGAATCAGGGCGGCGACCTTTTCCTCGGGGCGAAGCTGGAGGAAGTTGGCGATGCTCTTGCCTTTGGCAGCGCGGCCCATTTCCGGCAGTTCGTACACTTTCTCGACGTACACGCGGCCCTGCTCGGTGACGAACATGATGTAGTCGTGCGTCGAGCAGGTGAAGAGGTGTTCGATGAAATCCTCTTCACGTTGTTCCATGCCCATCACACCCTTGCCGCCGCGGCGCTGGCTGCGGTAGGCGCTGACGGCGGTGCGTTTGATGTAGCCCTGGTGGGAGATGGTGACGATGCAGGCTTCGTTGGCGATGAGGTCTTCGATGTTGATCTCGCCTTCGTCGGCGACGATATCGGTGCGGCGGGCGTCGTTGTACTTCTCTTTGACTTCGAGGAGTTCCTGTTTCACGACGGCCATGAGCTTCTTCTCGCTGGCGAGAAGGCTCTTGAGGTATTCGATGCGCTTGATTAGTTCGAGGTATTCCTCCTCGATCTTGTCGCGCTCAAGGCCGGTCAACTGGTACAGCCGCAGTTCGAGGATGGCGGTCGCCTGCGGATCGCTCAGCCGGAAGCGACTCATCAATTTGTTCTTCGCATCCTCTTTGTCGTCGGCGGTCTTGATGATGCGGACGATGGCGTCGATGTTCTCCAGCGCGATCCGGTAGCCTTCGAGGATGTGGGCGCGCTCCTCGGCCTTCTTCAATTCAAACTGCGTGCGGCGGGTGACGACTTCTTTGCGGTGGACGATGTAGCACTCCAACATCTGCCGCATGTCCATCTCGCGCGGGCGACCGTGGTCGATCGCGAGCATGATGACGCCGAAGGTCTGCTCAAGCTGGGTGTGCTTGTAGAGATTGTTGATGACGACCTTCGGGATGGCGTCGCGTTTCAGTTCGATGACGACCCGGATGCCGTCCTTGTTGGATTCGTCGCGGATGTCGGCGATATCATCGAGCTTCTTCTCGTTGACCAGTTCGGCAATGCGCTCGATCATCGTCGCCTTGTTGACGATGTACGGAATCTCGGTGACGACAATGCGTTCCTTGCCGCCTTTGACTTCCTCGACCCCAACGCGCCCGCGCATTTTGATGCTGCCGCGGCCGGTGAGGATGTAGTCCTTGATGCCCTGTTTGCCGCAGATCAGGCCGCCGGTGGGAAAGTCCGCGCCTTTGATGAATTTCAGCATGTCCTTCGCTTCGAGGGTCGGATCGTCGATAATCGCGCAACAGGCGTCGATCACTTCGCCAAGGTTGTGCGGCGGGATGTTGGTCGCCATGCCAACGGCGATGCCGGTGCTGCCGTTGACCACGAGGTTTGGGAACCGGGAAGGCAAAACCACCGGCTCGGTTTCCTTCTCGTCGAAGTTCGGTTGGAAATCGACCGTGTCCTTGTCGAGGTCGGCGAGCAACTCCTCGGCGATCTCTTTGAGCCGGCACTCGGTGTACCGGTAGGCCGCGGGCGGATCGCCATCGACGGAGCCGAAGTTGCCCTGCCCGTCGATCAGCACATACCGCATCGCGAAATCCTGGGCCATGCGCACGAGCGTGTCGTACGCCGGGCCGTCCCCGTGCGGATGGTATTTGCCAATGACATCACCGACGACGCGCGCGGACTTCGCGTACGGCCGGTTGTGGAGCAACCCCAGCCCGCGCATCGCGTACAGGACGCGGCGGTTGGAGGGTTTCAAGCCGTCGCGCGCGTCCGGCAGGGCGCGACCGACGATGACCGACATCGAGTAATCGATATAGGCTCGCTGCATCTCCTCGCTGAGATTGACGGGCGTAACCTTTTCGTTCTGAGCATACATGGCGAAGATCCCCTAGACGTCGAGGTTGCGGACGTTGAGGGCGTTTTCCTCGATGAACGCGCGGCGCGGCACGACGTCGTCGCCCATGAGGATGGTGAAGATTTCGTCGGCTTCGGCGGCGTCCATGAGTTGCACCTTCAGCATCTTGCGTTTCTCGGGGTCCATGGTGGTTTCCCAAAGTTGCTCGGGATTCATTTCGCCGAGACCTTTGTAACGCTGGATGACCACGCCGCGTTTGCCGAGTTGCTTGATTTGTTCGAGGATGTCCGGGATGGAATGGATCGGCGTGCGCTTCTCTTCGGCTTTGGCCGGTTTCGCTTTTGGCTTTTGTTTCTCCGCCTTGGCGGGCGGCTCGGCGGGGGCCTCGCCTTCGGCCGGGCTGGTCACGCCTTCGACCAATTCGAAGAGCGGCTTTTCCTGCGCGGCGTAATGTTCGAGGCTGAAGCCCTTCTTCTCCAGCAACTCGATGACGGAGAGAATGCTGTTGGACTCGGGCAGTTCAATGACTTTGGCCTTGGTCGTCTTGCCGGCCTCCCCGTTCTTCTGCTCGGCGGGGGCCTCCTCGGCGTCGAGGTCGATGTCGTATTTGCCGCAAAGTTTGGCGAGTTCCTTGTCGTTGCGGGCGAACTCGAAGCGCACACCATCCTCGTCCTTGATGCGCACCGCGTAGCTGGGTAGACCGAGTTTCTCGTCGCGCGCCGCGAGGAACTGCTCGAAATCGATCCCGCGCCGCGCGATACTGTCGGCCAGTTTCTCCAGTTCTTGCAACGATTCCAGCGCGGCCAGGAGTTGCTGGCCGTTGAATTCCTTTTTGTCCTTGAGCCGGTACAGGCGGGCGTCTTCAGTGCCGAGCTCGATCAGAATTTTGTTCATCTGATCGTCGCTCTCGACGTACTCCTCGCGTTTCTTCCGCTTGATCTTGTACAGCGGCGGCTGAGCAATATAGATGTGCCCTTGCTTGATCAACTCCGGCATCTGCCGGTAGAAAAACGTCAGCAGCAACGTGCGGATATGTGAGCCGTCCACGTCGGCGTCGGTCATGATGACGACCCGGTGGTAACGGAGCTTGGCGATGTCGAACGCGCCCTCGGTGTCGCCTCGGCCGAAGCCGGTGCCGATGGCGGTGATCATCGTGCGGATCTCGGTGTTGTTCAGAACCTGGTCCATCCGCGCCTTCTCGACGTTGAGCAATTTGCCGCGGATCGGCAACACGGCTTGGAACTGCCGGTTGCGGCCCTGTTTGGCCGAACCACCGGCGCTGTCGCCCTCGACGATGTATAGCTCGCAGAATTCGGGATTGCGCTCCGAGCAATCCGCCAGCTTGCCTGGCAGGCCGCCGCCGGTCAGGGCACCTTTGCGGACCGCTTCGCGCGCTTTGCGGGCCGCCTCGCGCGCGCGGGCGGCGGTGAGCGCCTTGTCCACGATGCGCCGCGCCACGGGCGGGTTCTGTTCGAGAAAGCCGAGCAGACCCTCGTACACGATGGAGGAGACAATGCCTTCCACTTCGCCGTTGCCCAACTTGGTCTTGGTTTGGCCCTCAAACTGTGGATTCGGCACTTTGATGCTGACGACCGCCGTCAGTCCTTCCCGCAGATCATCGCCGGAAAGCGACGGATCTTTCTCCTTAAACAGATTGCCAGCCTTGCCGTACTGATTGATCGCGCGGGTCAGCGCGGCGCGGAAACCGACCAGATGCGTGCCGCCCTCGATGGTGTTGATGTTGTTGGCGTAGCTGTAAACCGATTCGTTGTAGCCCTCGTTGTATTGCAGCGCGACCTCCGCCGTGATGCCGTCTTTCTCCTTGGAGACGTAGATGACTTTGGGGTGAAGCGGTTCCTTGGCGCGGTTGATGTGCTTGATGAATTCTTCGATGCCGCCGTTGAACCGGAAAGTCTCCTGCTTGTCGGTCCGCTCGTCTTTGAGCGAGATCGTGATGCCGCGGTTGAGGAAGGCCAGTTCGCGCAGTCGGTTGGCGAGGATCTCGTACTTGTACTCGATCTTCGGGAAAATCTCGCCGTCGGCCTTGAAGTTGATCTTGGTGCCGGTGCCCTTGGCCTTGCCGATCACTTCGAGTTTCGACGCGGTCTTGCCGCGTTTGAAACCCATGTGATGCACCTTGCCGTCGCGCTTGACTTCAACTTCGAGCCATTCGCTCAGCGCGTTGACGCAGGTGACGCCGACGCCATGGAGACCGCCGGAAACCTGGTACGATTTCTTGTCGAACTTGCCGCCGGCATGCAGGATGGTGAGCACCACTTCGACGGCCGGCTTCTTCTCGGTCTTGTGCATGTCGACCGGGATGCCGCGCCCGTCGTCGATCACGGTGATCGAGTTATCGACGTGGATGATCGTCTCGATGTTCTTGCAGAAGCCGACCAACGCTTCGTCGATTGAGTTATCGACCACTTCGTAGACGAGGTGGTGCAGACCGCGTTCGCCCGTGTCGCCGATGTACATGGCGGGACGTTTGCGGACCGCCTCGACACCCTCCAACTTCTGGATTTTGTCGGCGGTGTAATCGCTCCCGCTGCCTAGGGGCAGAACGGTCTTCGGCTCGTTTTGTGCAGATGATGTGCGCACAGTTTTTGGCCGCTCCAACACCTTGGTTGCCATCGGCGCCCCTCCTCCTTACTGGCGAAAACTCTACTGGTTCTTGCGCGTGGCCGCAATCATTTTTTCAGGTTTTCTTTGTGGCGTAATATCCTTGCGGCCTGCTACTTACAGTCTGACAACCAACTCACTCGTGATGTTCAAAACTGGCCGTTGACAACCAGTGGGAATTCTGTAATCATGTGTTACACAGTTAGGATACTTAGGATTGAAAGCTTCAATCAAAAGCGATTACGCCTGCCGCGCTGTGGAAGCCTTGGCGCTGCATCACCCGGACACCCGACCGCTGCGTATTGACGACATCGCGGAGCGCAAAGACATCCCGGCAAACTACCTCGTGCAGATTCTCATCGAGTTGAAAAGCAAAGGGCTGCTGCAAAGTCAGCGGGGCAAAGCGGGTGGTTACACGCTGGCACGGCCCCCGTCGCAGATCACCGTGGGCGACGTTTTACGGGCGATCCAAGGGGACGTATTGGAGTTGCCGTTCCTCCGCGAGCCGAAATGCCCCGAGGAAATCAAGCGCGTCTGGCGGCGCATTAAATCCGCCGCGGAGGCGACGGCTGACGATATTACGTTTGAAAGCATCTGTGCCGAGGTTCGGCAGCCATCCGCGATGTACTACATTTGAGCCGTTGACAGCCCCCTGTTCTTTGATAAAATCGCGACCGCTCATCAAGAGCGGCTGAGGGACTGGCCCGTTGAAGCCGCGGCAACCGCCCCGCAAGGGGGACAAGGTGCCAAATCCAGCCCCGAGACGAACTCGGGGGAAGATGAGGGCGAGTTTGCGCGCGTTGTGCTCTCCCCGTCTTTCCCACCCGGCTGCCGCTCTTGAAGAAAAATCGAGGTGGCCAAGACATGAGAGAGAAACATGGATTCCTGATCGGCCTGAAATGCCGCGAATGCGGTCGGCATTATCCCAAAGAAGCCTTGCACGTGTGCGAGTTTTGCTTCGGCCCGCTGGAGGTCGAATACGACTATGTCGCGATCGGCAACGTGCTCACGCGCGAGCGGATTGAAGCGCGCGCACCCACGATGTGGCGTTACCGGGAACTGCTGCCGGTCGCAGGCGAGCCGACGATTGGTTTCCAAGTCGGTTTCACCCCCTTGGTGCGGGCTGACCGGTTGGCGAAGCAACTCGGCTTGCGCGAAGTCTGGGTGAAAAACGACACGGTCAACTACCCGACCCTGTCGTTCAAGGACCGCGTGGTCAGCGTGGCGTTGTCGCGCGCGCTGGAGCTCGGGTTCGATATCGTGGCCTGCGCCTCGACGGGGAACCTCGCCAATTCGGTCGCGGCCAACGCCGCGAGCGGCGGGCTGAAAAGCTACGTGTTCATCCCCGCGGACCTGGAAACCGGCAAGGTGCTTGGGTCGTTGGTGTACGGGACGAACGTGATCGGCATTCGGGGCACCTACGATGAGGTCAACCGGCTCTGCAGCGAGATCGCCGGCAAGTACGGCTGGGGGTTCGTGAATGTGAACCTCCGTCCCTACTACGCCGAAGGCTCGAAGGCGATGGGGTTCGAAATCGCGGAACAACTGGGTTGGCGGCTGCCGGATCATGTGGTCGTGCCGATGGCGGGTGGTTCGTTGATCACGAAGATTCACAAGTCGTTCAAGGAATTCGTCGAGCTGGGGTTGGTGGACAAACACCCGGCGCACATTCACGGCGCGCAGGCGGAAGGCTGTTCGCCCATTGTGAACGCGTTCAAGGCCGGCACGGACATCATCAAACCGGTGAGCAAACCGAACACGATTGTGAAATCGCTGGCCATCGGGAATCCGGCGGACGGATTTTATTCGATTCAAACGATGAAACAGACGGGCGGCTGCGCGGAGAACCCGAACGACGATGAGGTGGTGGCCGGCATCCGGTTGCTGGCGGAGACCGAGGGTATTTTCGCAGAGACGGCCGGCGGAGTGACCGTGGCCGCCGCGCAACGGCTCGTGGCGGCGGGGCGAATCAAACGCGACGAGTCGTTGGTGTTGTGCATCACGGGGCACGGGCTGAAGACGCGGGAGGCGATTGACGGCAAGTGCGGCGAGCCGCGCGTGATCAAGCCGAGCCTGCGCGAGTTTGCGGCATTGGTTGAGAATGAAAACGTGTAAGGAGACAACGATCATGACAATTAACGTAAGGATTCCGACGCCGTTGCGGAAGTTGACGCACGACAAGGACATCGTGCAAGCCGCGGGCACGACGGTCCAGGGCATCATTGACAACCTGGAAAAGCAGTACCCAGGTTTGAAGGAGCGATTGTGTGACGAGCAGGGCGAGTTGCGTCGCTTCGTGAACATTTACCTCAATGACGAGGACATCCGGTTTGCGAAAGGCAAACAGACCCCGGTGAAAGACGGGGACGAAATTTCGATCATCCCAGCAATTGCAGGTGGACATTGAGCAAGAACGCAAAACAAACCAAAGAGACCAAACGACTGTGGCTGACCTATCCGAAGAAGGTCATCCAGCAACCCGTCATTTACGAGTTGGGTCACCGGTTCAAAGTGATCACCAATATTCGGCAGGCCAGCGTGACCGAGGAAGTCGGCATCGCCTCGCTCGAACTGGTCGGCGAGCGCGCCGAAATCAAGAAAGCGATCAAGTGGCTCGAAGGCCTCGGCATCAAAGTCGAGCCGGTGGAGATCAACGTCATCGAATCGTGAAGCTCAGCCCCGAACAGATCCGAACCCTCGCCGAGGAGTTCGAACCGAAAACGCCCCGCGACGTCTTGCAGTGGGCGGCGGACAATTTGTCGCCGCGCGTGGCAATCTCTTCGGCATTCGGACCGGAAGGGCTGGTGATCATCGACATCGCGATGCGGAAGGTGACGCCACGCCTGCCGGTATTCACGATCGATACCGGCTTCCTGTTCAAAGACACGGTCGAACTCATCCACAAAGTCGAACAAGAGTACGGCATCACCGTGGAGCGACTGCATCCCGAGTTCACACCGGAGCAACAGGCCGAAAAGTTTGGCCCGGAGCTTTATCGGCGCGAACCTGACCGATGCTGCCAGATGCGGAAGGTATTGCCGCTGCAAAACAAACTGAAGGAACTCGACGGGATGGTGACCGGCCTGCGCCGGACGCAAAGCGAGTCGCGAACGGGTGCGAAGATCTTGCAGTTGCAGGAGACGCCCGACGGTCATCGCTACGTGAAAATCAATCCCCTGGCCGGGTGGACGAAGGAAGAAGTGTGGTGGTACATCATCAGCCATCAATTGCACTACAACCCGCTGCACGATCAAGGCTACCCGAGTATCGGCTGCACGCCCGACTGCTGCACCCGTCCCGTCCGCGACGGCGAAGACGAGCGCGCCGGCCGCTGGGCCGGCCAGGACAAAAAAGAGTGCGGCCTGCACACCTTCGCCGCGAACATCTAACTAACTTGGAATACCATGAGGACAGTTACAGCGGCAGAATTCCCGTCGGAAGTAGTCGGATCCACAGTCCCGGTTATCGTGGACTTCTTCACTCCGCTCTGCGGCCCATGCAAGCAGTTGTCCCCGATTCTCGAAGAAATTGCTGAGGAGCGAGGCAATGCTCTGAAGTTTGTGAAGGTTGATGCATCAGTCGAGTCGGTTCTTGCTGCCTCGTTCAAAATTCACGCTGTGCCATCAATCTTCATTTTCCGTAGCGGACGCCCCGTGGCTCAGCTTACGGGGTTCCGAAACAAGAAAGACTTGAACAAGTGGATTGACGAGGCGCTGGCCGCGTAATCGTTCAGCGTTCCCAAGTTTATATGGACCAACTGACCAAACTCGAACAGCAAAGCATTTTCATCTTGCGCGAGGCGTTCAAGAAGATTGACCGCATCGCCATGCTGTGGAGCGTCGGCAAAGATTCGCAGACGATCCTCTGGCTGGCGCGCAAGGCCTTCTTCGGGCACGTGCCGTTCCCGTGCGTGTTCATGGAGACCAGCTTCGACATGCCGGAGTTGATCGAACTGCGCGACCGGCTGGCAAAAGAGTGGAAACTCAATTTGATCATCGCCCGCAACGAGGAAGCGCTCGCCGCCGGCATGAACCACACCCGGGGCCGCGTCGTTTGCTGCTCGGCGTTGCTCAAGGAAAATCTCAAGAAAGCGGTCGATAAATACAATTTCGGCGGTCTCATTGTCGGCGTCCGCCGCGACGAAGATCCCACGCGCGCCAAGGAGCGGTACTTCAGCCCGCGCGACAAGAACATGGAATGGAACGTCGAGGACCAGCCACCCGAGTTGTGGGACCAGTTCAATACCGACCTCGCCGGCGGCACGCACCTGCGCGTCCACCCACTGCTGCACTGGACCGAGATGAACATCTGGGAATACGCCGAGCGCGAAAAGATCCCGAACGTCCCGCTCTATTTCGCCAAGAACGGCAAACGCTATCGCAGTCTCGGCTGCACACCCTGCACGTTCAACATTGATTCCGTTGCTGACACCTACGACAAAATCCGCGAGGAGTTGCGCACGACGACGAAGAGCGAGCGCAGCGTCCGCGCCCAGGACCAGGAAAGCGAAGACGCATTTGAGAAGCTGCGGCGGGATGGATACATGTGATGACGCCGCCGAATGAACAACTGAAAATCGTCATCGTCGGCCACGTCGATCACGGCAAGTCCACGCTCGTGGGCCGGCTGTTTTACGATACGGGGTCGTTACCGGACGGAAAGTACGAGAAGATCAAAGCCGCTTGCGAACATCGCGGCATGCCATTCGAGTGGGCGTTCTTGATGGATGGCCTGCAAGCTGAGCGCGACCAGAATATCACGATCGACACCGCCCAAATCTGGTTTCGCACGCAGAAGCGCCAATACGTCATCATCGACGCGCCCGGCCACAAGGAGTTTCTCAAGAACATGGTCACCGGCGCGGCGAGCGCGGAAGCGGCGCTGTTGCTCATTGACGCGCACGAAGGCGTGCAGGAACAGTCCCGCCGGCATGGTTATCTGCTTCATCTCCTCGGCATCCGGCAAGTCGCGGTGGTCGTCAACAAGATGGACCTGATGGGCCACAGCGACAAAGTGTTCAAGTCCATCGAGGACGAGTACCGGGCGTTTCTCACCAAGCTCGGAGTTGTGCCGAAACTCTTTATCCCAATCGCCGCGTATCACGGCGACAACATCGCCGCACGCTCCACCCACATGCCATGGTATCACGGGCCGACCGTGCTCGAAGCGCTCGATCAATTTGCCGTTGCCCAGCCCGAGCAGAATCTGCCGCTGCGCTTCCCGATTCAGGACGTCTACCGGTTCGACAAACGCCGCATCCTTGCCGGGCGCATTGAGTCAGGCACGCTCAAGATCGGCGACCGGTTGTTGTTTTCGCCGCGTAACAAAGTCAGCACAGTGAAATCAATCGAGGGTTGGCCCGGCGACGGTCGCACCTCAGCCAGCACGGGCGAATCGGTCGGCATCACGCTCACCGAGCAGATTTATGTCGAACGTGGCCAGCTCGGTTCGCACGAGGATGTCGTGCCGATTGAGACAGATGTATTCGCGGCCAAGCTGTTCTGGCTCGGCCGGCAGAACCTCGAAATTGGCCGGCGGATCAAGCTGAAGCTCACCACTGAAGAAGTTGAATGCCACATCCAGTCCATCGAGAAGCTGGTGGACGCTTCCACGCTCGCCGAGATTGACCCGAAGACACGGCCGCACATCGCTCGCAATGACGTGGCCGAAGTGACGATTCGCACCAAGACGCCGGTGGCCTTCGACAACTACGAGCGCGTCGTGCCGACAGGCCGGTTCGTGTTGGTGGACAACCGGCAGGTTTGCGGAGGCGGCATCATCTACAAAGGCGAATATCCCGATCGCCGGCAGGTCATGTCCGGCATCAAGAGCACAAACATTTTCTGGATGACCGGCAAGGTCAGCCGCGATGTCCGCGAGCGCCGCAACAAACACAAGGGCGCGGTGATCTGGCTTACCGGTCTGTCGGGCGCAGGCAAGTCCACCATCGCCACCGAGTTGGAACGCGAGTTGTTCAACATAGGCCTGCACACCTATGTGCTCGACGGCGACAACGTCCGCCACGGCCTCAGCGCCAATCTCGCGTTCGCGCCCGAAGAACGCACGGAAAACATCCGTCGCGTTTCCGAGGTCGCGAAACTGTTCGCCGATGCCGGTGTGCTGGTGGTCACGGCATTCATTTCGCCCTACCGGGATGACCGGCGGCTGGCCCGTTCGATCATGCAGCCGGGCGACTTTATCGAAGTGTACGTTAACGCCCCCGTTGAAGTCTGCGAACAGCGCGACCCGAAAGGGCTGTACAAGAAAGCGCGCGCGGGCGAAATCACCAACTTCACCGGCGTCAACGCGCCCTACGAGTCGCCCGAGAACGCCGAATTGATCGTGCACACCGACCGCCAGAGCGTGAGCGAATCGGTCGCGCAGATCATTGATTACCTCAAGCAACGCCACATCAGCCAGGACTACACGATCTGAAGTGCAGCGTTGCTTTCCATTCGGGCTGGAGTAGGATAATTGGCGCTGGGCGAGAACCATCATGGCGACTGCGACTCCGAGAACCTCCGAGCGACTCCGCGAACCGTTGGTCCGCCAGTTTTCCGCCTTCCTCGAAAACAAGGTCGGCGCGCTGCTGGACCTGACCCGCACCCTCGGCGAAGCCGGCGTTCACATCTGCGGCATCTCGGTGGTGGACACCGCCGACGCCTCGGTGGTGCGGATGGTCGTGGACGATCCCGACCGTTGCCGGGAACTCCTGCACAAGGCGCAAATCCCCGCGGGCGAATCCAACGTCGTGGTGGTCGAGTTGCCGCGCGGGCCGGAGAAACTCGATCTCGTGCTACGCTCGCTCGTGGCCGCCGAGGTCAACATCCAATACACCTACTCGCTGATGATCCGACCCCACGACAAGGCTCTGCTGGCCCTGCACTGCGAAGACCCGGATTACGCCCGCGAAGTGCTCGTCAAAGCGAACTTTGCCGTCCTCACCCAGCGCGACATCTCCCGGTAGGGCGCGTCATGGACGCCGCCAAACCTCCCCCGTCCGGCCTGGCCATCGTGATCTGCGACCAGATCATTGAAGACAAACACACTCACAAGAAGTCCCTCATCGGCATCTTCAACCAGATCGCCGCCCCGCAGTTCCCCTGCCGGCATCCGCGGATGTGCGTGTTCATTTCGTTGACGGAAGGTCGCGGCCAATGCGAAGCCCGGTTGCGCATCGTCCACGAGGAAACCGGCAACACGATTGGCGAGTTGAAAGGCCAGATTCAGTTCGCCGACATCCACACCGTCGCCGAAATCAACTTCGACCTCGTCGGCATCCAGTTCCCGCAGCCTGGCCTCTACTCGATCGAGTTCTACTGTGACGACAACCTGGTTCTGGAACGCCGCTTCCACGTCCTGAAGATCAACCCGCCAAAAGGCCCGCCCCCGGCCGAGTTATAACGTCTTCAACAACTCCTCCAACTCCTCCCGCGGCCCATCGTGGTGTTGATCGACGGCGAGTTGGAGGGCCTGTTGAATGAAAGAGCGTGCCTCCTCTCGCCGGCCAAGCTCCAGCAGCGACTTGCCGAGCAGGATGTGGACAACCATCCAGTCGGCCCGTTTTGCGCACAGGGCGCGGAAATGCTCGGCCGCCCCTTCATGATCGTCCGCATCGAACAACGCCTGCGCCAGATTGTACCGGGTCAGTTCGTTGTCCGGGAACTGCTCCCAGAGCTTCAAGGCGCGATCGAGGCGGTCGTTGCTCATCGTCTGCCGACTTGTTACCCTCGGACCGCGTGCAAAGCAAGTTCTACAGCCCCGGCGATCAGCGCGCCGAAAACGTCCACCGCCTCTTTGCGACCATCGCCCGCCGCTACGATCTGCTGAACGATTTGATGAGCGTGGGGCTGCACCGGCATTGGAAACGGCGCTTGGTGAAGATGGCCGGCCAACCCGCGCGCGTCCTCGACCTCTGCTGCGGCACCGGCGATCTGGCGTTGATGTTTCAGGCGCGGGTCGTCGGGGTGGATTTCACGGAGGAGATGTTGCGGGTGGCACAGACGCGTTCGAGGGAAATCGTTTGGGTTCGCGCCGACGCGTTGCGATTGCCTTTCCCAGACGACTCCTTCGATGTGGTCAGTGTCGGCTATGGCCTGCGTAATCTCGCCGATATTGATGCGGGGCTCCGTGAGATCCTCCGGGTGCTGAGGCCGGGCGGCAAATTTCTGTCGCTGGATTTCGGCAAACCGGAAATGCCGGCACTGCGGCGAGCGTATTTCGGATTCCTGCGCACCGCCGTACCGGCGCTCGCCCGCTTGGTTGGGAGCGACCCCGAAGGATACACCTACATCTTGGCGTCGCTGGAGGACTATCCGGCCCAGCGCGGCGTCCGCGACCTGATGCGCGCCGCCGGATTCACGGACTGTGGTTTCGTCGAATTCGTCAGCGGCGCGATGGCAATCAACTACGGGACGAAACCCGCCTCACCCGAAATACGCCGCTAGCTCAGGATCGAGCGGCGGCATGTCTTTGGGGATGTTTCTCGAACGCAGGGACTCCGTCGCCAACACGCCGGCGGCGACGCTGTAGCGGGCGGCAACCGGCGAGGTTGAAACCTTGCCGCCCTCACGGACGTAGCGAACGAACTCCGCCACAATGTTCGGGTCAGCGCCACCGTGGCTGCCTTCGGTGGCGAGGGCGGGGATCGCTTGGTCGCCGTCCGGCTTGTAGACGGTTTTCTTGTTCCAGAGCCGGATGACCGTGCCTTCCTCGCCGCTGCCGAAATTTTCGATGCGGCCCTCGGTGCCGGTGATCGTGTAGTTGCGCCAGTAATCGGGCGTGTAATGGCATTGCTGGTAGGAGCAGAACACGCCGTTGGCCAGTTCCATCAACATCATGCTGACGTCTTCGACGTCGACCACGGGATTCAATCCCTTGATGCTCAACGGCGGCCAGGTATCGAACACTCCGCGCTGGGCGTTGGTCTTCGGATTCGGGTCGCGGTCCTGAATCTGGCCGTACACGGTCAGTCCGCCCATGCCGACCACGCGCTGGCTGTAGCCGCCGCACAACCAGTGCAGCACGTCGATGTCGTGCGTGGCCTTCTGGAGCAGCAAGCCGGTCGTGTTCCGCCGGTCGGCGTGCCAGTCGTGGTAGTAAAAATCTCCACCGTAGCCGACAAAATGCCGGCACCACCCGACCTTGACTTCGCCGATGGCGCCGCGATCGATCAACTCCTTCATCTTTAGGATGAACGGCATGTGCCGCATGTTGTGGCCGACGTACAGCCTGGCCCTGGCGTCGCGGGCGGCCCGCAGGATGCGGTCGCAACCTTCGATCGTGATCGCCATCGGTTTTTCCAGATACACCGCCTTGCCGGCCCGCAACGCCGCCACCGCCATCTCCTCGTGCAGGAAGTCCGGCGTGCAAATAAACACCGCCTCCACATCGTCACGGGCGAGGAGTTTCCGGTAGTCGTCCGTCACGAAATCCGGCTGGAACTGGGTTTTGAATTCCGCCAGCACCTTGGCATCGGTGTCCGCCGCGGCCGCCAGCCGCACGCCGTCATCAGGTCTGTGCGCGTGATACGCCAGTACGCCCCGGCCGGTGACGCCAATCAGCCCGATCCGCAATTCCTTCATCTCCGCCCGTATAGTCGAACTAGCCGGGCTTGTCCAGTTCGTCCAGAATCGCGCTGATGGCCAGCGGCGCGTTGCCGACGAACCGGTTGTTGACCGCGATGAACGCGTCGCGCTTCGGCGTGCTCTGCCGCGCGCGGCGCACGAGGGACGCCACGTCGCGGTAGCCTTCCGGGTACGGGTCGCGCACCGCGTCGTACGGCTGGAACGCCTGCACCGCCTGTTCGTAGGCGCGTCCGGGTTTCAGCAGCACCCGCGCGACAACGAATCCGGCCGTCAGCACATCCGGCAGGTCCAGTTGCCCGCCAATCGCCGGCATGTGCGTCCACGAGTTGAACACATGGGCCACTCCGTGCCGACGCAGACAGGCGAAATAATCCGGCCCGAGCAGACTCTTCGTCCGCATCTCCACCCCGAGCGGCCAGCCTGCCGGCAGCTGACCCAGAAAACCATCGAGCTGCTCCAGGAACCGCGCGTTGCTCTCCGCCGTCGCCCGGTGAAACTGGGGAAACTCGAGTACGATGTAGCCCACCTGTTGCCGCCAGGGCGCGAGCCGGTCGAGGAACTCCGCCGTGAACCGGCCGGCGTTCAGGAAATCGGGATTCTCCTGACCCGCTTTCGGCCCGTAGCGCGCTTGCTGGGAAAAACGCGGCGTGGTGATGTCCTCGGGCGCTTTGAAGCCGAACTTGAACGTGGCCGGCACCTGCGCGAAAAGTTTCTGCCAGTATTCCGCCCGGTAGAACTGGTAGAACGAAAAATCCCCGCACACGGTCGGGAACGTCTCCACGTACTCTTCGAGGCAGCGCTGCTCGAACTGCCGGGGTGAAAACCGTCCCCGCGTCAGGTAACGCTCCCGCGCATAGATCTGCCCGAGCCAGCCTGCGTATTTCCACGAGGATGTGCCGAAATACACGCCCCGCCCCGCCCACTCCCGCACCCGCCGTCGCAACCCCTCCCGCCAGTCCCGCCGCCCATCGCCATCATCCAAAAGGTCCAATTGTCCGGTCGCAATCACAATACACGTGTATGATGTTTACGATTGCTTGGACAACTCGGCCATCGAGCGCACCACGGACCGCAGAGCGGTTTCGCGGGCGCGCCAGGCTTTCTCGCCGAGGTATCCAGCCCACCACAGTTGGCGTGGAAGCAGCGGGTCGAACGTGAACGCGCGCTGCCACCATTCCCGCTCTTGTTGCAGCCAACTGGAGACAACCGCGCGCTCGGGAAGCCGGCCGCGACGCCGCCTCGGAACGGTCTCCAAAAACTTCAGGTGTTGCCGGTAGGCTTGATCGATCTGCTCAAATTTCCACGCGCCCCTGACCAGAGCCAAGGGGTGACTGCCCCCAACATGCCGCGCCTCCATCAACGTGAACGCCTCCACATCCTCGCGAAACCCGCCCATGGCCTCGGCGATTTCGTCAACCGGATCAGGGTGAATCCACACACTATCCTGTAAATATCCGAACCCATGCAGCCGAAGCCACCGCAGCAAGCGTTGTCGCGCTGCGGTCTGGTTGACGGGCAGATCAAAAATGAAGAGTCGCCATTTCCCATCCCAAGCGCGGTTCCACTGTGCCACGGGATCGCGCCCGCCGAGCGCGCGCAAACGCCCCAACTGGGTCAGTCGCCACCACTGTCGTCCATCTTCTTCCACGCGGGTCACCAACCCACGTTTCTGCAAGCGATCCAACTGCGGGCGCCGGCCGGTCCGGTACAGCCAGCCCTCGTAGGATTCGTCGAGATTGCGCCACGTCGGGAACAGCATCGTCTCCGCTGTCCACGCCAACATCAATAAAAACTCCTCCATCTGCGGACTCAAACGACGGCCAGGGCGGGTTGTTGAACTGGTTGTAATCACAATACATGTGTATCATAATTACGGCAGACTGCAACAGCCGGTCAAGATTGCTCACGGCGAGCAGGAGAATCCGGCGGAGATTACGGAGACGAAGAGGTCGCGAGGAGGAACTTCTCGGTCAGCGCGGCGCACAGGTGGACGGCTTCCAACTCGATGAACTCGTCGTTGGTGTGGGCTTGCGTGACGCTGCCCGGACCGAACGCGACGGCCGGCGTGCCGCCCTCGGCGAGCAAGCTGGCATCGCAGAACCACGGGGCGGTCGTGATCGCGTCGTCGCCCGCGCCGGTGGTTTTCGCGAGCGCTTGCACGAAGGAGTTGGCGGGGTCGGTGTAGAGCGGGTGACAGTCGCGGATGATTTCGATCTCCACCGGCAGATGCCGGAACCGCTCCCGCAACTCGGTCAACAAGTGTTGGTGATCCTCGACCGGCAGTGTGCGCCGGTCGACTTCGATCTCGCAGTAGTCGGGCACGATGTTGGTTTGCGCGCCACCGCGAATGACGCCGACATTGACCGTCGGCGCGCCGAGGAGGTGGTCGTCCTTCAGTTTCTGCCCTTGCGTGTAATCACCCAGCAGGTAACGGACGACTTCGGCCATCTTCTTCACGGCGCTCTCGCCTTTGTCGGGCATCGAGCCATGGACGCTCTTGCCGCGGGCGATGATCTTGAACCAGAGCGCGCCTTTGTGGGCATAGACGACGCGGCAATCGGTCGGCTCGCCAGCAATTGCGAAATCCGCTTTGAACCCGCGCTGCACGAGCGCCCGCGCGCCGTCGTTGCCGCTTTCCTCGCCCATCAATCCGCAGAAATAAACGTCGAGATCACCCTCGCGGAATTTTTTCTGGCGAAGCGCATTGGCCATCCCGGCCAGCAACGAGGCCATCGAGCCTTTGGTGTCGCTTGCGCCGCGCCCGTAGAGCCGGCCGTCACGGATTTCCCCGCCGAACGGGTCGATCACCATGCCGGCCACGCTGACGGTGTCCGTGTGCGGGGCAAGCGCGACCGACCGTTTGCTGCCGCGCGAGGCGAACTTGGCGATGACGTTGGCGCGGCCGGGTTCGACTTCGTGGAATTCCACGTCCAACGCCAGTTTGCGGAAGAAATCGGCGAGGTACTCGGTCATGCGCGCTTCGCCCGTGTTCTTCGCGTCGGTGCCGGGATTGCCGACGGGGTTGACGCTCGGGATCCGGACCAAATCCTGAAGCAATTGCGTGATGTTGTCTGGGTTCATGACGGGCAACAGGCTAGCACAACTCCGCCTGAATGTCGCGCGGGCGCCGGCCCGTGTAGCGTTTGAAAACCGTGGCGAAATATTGAGACGAAGAAAAGCCGAGGTCGAAAGCGACGGTGGTAACGTTGGCATTGGGTTGCGCCAAACGTTTCTTGGCCGCTTCGATCTTGCAACGCAACACGTACTCGGCCGGCGGGATGCCGACTTCCTGTTTGAACCGGGCTTTGAAACGCGGGAGCGACAGTCCGAGGCGCGCCGCCAACGCGGCCAACGGGAGCGCCTGGTGAGCGTTGGCCTTGATGTAGCGCAGCAGACTGCTGATCGGCGGGGACACACTGGCGCGCGGGGATTGCCGGGCACAAGCGATCACCCGCAGAAGAAAGTCCACCAGCCGGTTTTGGATGGTGGTGCGTTGCAGCGGATCGCTGGCGCGCCGGTGGGCCGCGAAGATTTCATCGAGCACCCGCGCCAGCGCCGGCTCACCCGCGAAATGCCGGTGGGGCAGACCGAGGAGTTGTTGGATCAACGTCCGGCTGTCGCGCGCCGGGCAATTCAGAAAACGGGCGCTGCCGCTCGGTAACAGCACTTGCAGCCAGTAGAGCTGGCCCTTTTCTTGCGGCGCTTCACCGGTGCTATGCACCTCGCCGGGAAACGCGACGAACACGTCGCCGCCCCGCAGGACAAAGTCGCGGCGTCCCACCCGGTAAAGCTGGCGGCCCTTGGCGAGGTAACAGATTTCCAGCACGTCGCGGTGCGCGTGCAGGTCCAGTCCGCGTTGGGCTTCGCGGTAATCGTACCGGCCCAACATCGGCACTTCGGGGATGCCCAGCGGACGCAGGTCAATGACGAGGCGGTCGGCCATGTTTGAAATCGTATCGCGATATTACCGCGAAAGCACGGCAAGACAATCCATGTTAGCGTTTTGCCAATTATGAGCAGTCCATTGGAAACGATGACGCAGGAACAGGCCGTCGATGAGAAGCGGCCACGGGCCGTGACATGGTACCGCACGCCGCTCGACCCGAAAGTGTTGATGGGCCTGCACGAGCGCAGCGATCTCTTGGGATGGCTGCAAACGCTGGGCTACCTCGGATTGCTCGTGCTGACTGGATCGCTCGCGTTCTACTCGACAACCCATTGGCCGTGGTGGGTGACGGTGCTGCTGGTTTTCCTGCACGGGACGTGTTTCACATTTCAGATCAATGCCGTCCATGAACTGGGCCACGGCACGGTGTTCAAGACAAAGTGGTTGAATGGCTTGTTCGAGCACGTGTTCGCCTTCCTCGGCTGGATCAATCACCGGATGTTCGATACCAGCCACGTCCGGCATCACCAGTTCACCCTGCATCCCCCGGATGATCTGGAAGTGGTGTTGCCCATCAAGCTCGTGCTGAAGAATTTCTTTCAGCAGGGATTTGTTCACCTCATGGGGATCAAGTGGGCATCCACCACTAACTTCCGCATCGCGCGCGGCAAGTTCTGCGGTGACTGGGAACTGAAGCTGTTCCCCGAAGGCGACACCGCCAAGCGCCGGCCGCCCGTCAACTGGTCGCGCACGGTTCTCATCGGTCACGCACTCATCATCGTCGGTTCGGTATTGGCCGCCGTCTTCATCCATCCCCGCTGGCTGATGCTGCCCCTGCTGACTACGTTCGCGGTGTTTTGCGGGAACTGGCTGTTTTTCTCCTGCAACAACACCCAGCACATTGGCCTGCAAGACAACGTGCCGGACTTTCGCCTCTGCTGCCGAACATTTACCCTCAACCCGTTCGTGCAATTTCTCTACTGGCACATGAACTATCACACCGAGCACCACATGTACGCCGCCGTCCCGTGCTACAAGCTCGGCAAGCTCCACCGGCTCATCAAGTACGACCTCCCGTCCTGCCCGCGCGGCATCATCGCCACTTGGAGAGAGATCGCCGCCATCCAGAAGATCCAAGAGACGAATCCGAAGTATCAGCACGCCGCGGCGTTGCCGAGTCCGGCGAATCTGTAGCCGCGGTCGCTGACCGCGGCCTCCGGTTTTCCCTGATGCCCGCCGCGCTCACCGAGCGCGGCCACAGTCGGAGCGGTTGACATCCCAATGGCTTTGTGTTACAAAGCCAGTATGAAACCCGACCAAGCCGAGCAGAACCTCCAGGTCATCCGCACCCTCATGGAGCGCTCCACCCTGTACCGCCGGGCGCTTGGGCCGATCATGTTTGTCACCGGACTCCTGGGCGCCCTCGCCGCTTTGATCGGCTTTTACTCTCGGCTCAGCTTCGTGCCGTATTGGATCGGGGTCAGCATCATCATCCTGGTGGTGGCGTTTGTGCTGGTGCGACGGCAGGCGCTGACTGACCGCGAACCGGTTTGGTCGCCGCCCACAAAACGGGTCGCGCAAGCCCTGCTGCCGGCCCTGCTGTCCGGTGCCTTGTTGACCTACGTCTGTCTGGGCGAAGGATTGCAGGAGCCACGGCTGTTTGTTGTAGGCTGGATGATGTTGTATGGCTGCGCGCTGCACGCGGCAGGTTTTTTTGCCCCACAAGGCATCCGGCGCTTGGGATGGCTGTTCATAGTCGGTGCCATTGCGTGCGCCTGCATCAGCATTCCCCCAAACGTGACGATGGGGCTGTCCTTTGGGGGATTCCACCTGGCCTATGGAATCTATCTGTTCGCAACGAAGAAACCGTGAACCCCGAGACCTTTCAGAAACTCGACCGGGTGATTCACGAAGCCGGGCGCATGGCGATCATGTCGCTGTTGGCGGCGAACGCGGAGATGTCGTTCACGGAGATCCGCGATACGCTCAACATGACCGACGGCAACCTCGCGATGCACATCCGCGCGCTCCAACAAGCCGGCTACGTGGGGGTGACCAAGAGTTTTCAGGACAAGCGCCCGCGTACAACCTGTTCCCTGACGTCGTCAGGCCGCAAGGCGTTTGAGAAGTACATCGAAACGCTGGCGGAGATCGTCCGTCAATCGCAGGGCTGAACTTTTTTTCGAACTCTACTTTGTGATACAAAGTCAAAGAGGTACATGATGAGAATCATCCGGGCAGAGCACATGGGTTGGTGTTTTGGGGTGCGCGACGCGGTGGTGCTGGTGAGCCGGCAGGCCGAGGAGCGGCCGGTCACGGTGCTGGGGGAACTGGTCCACAATGAAACCGTCAACGCCGCGTTGCGCGCCCAAGGGGTGCAGTTGACCAGCCGGCTGGATGAAGTGGCCACCGACACTGTCGTCATCACGGCACATGGCGCGTCGGAGACAACGCTGCGTCGGGTTCGGGAGCGCGCGGGGCAGGTGGTGGAGGCGACGTGTCCGCTGGTCCATGCGGCGCATCGGGCGGTGCGGGAGTTGGTGGCAGCGGGATTCCATCCGGTGATCGTGGGCCGGCGCGACCACGTCGAGGTGCGCGGGTTGACCGAGGACTTGGCGGAATTTGATGTCGTGCTGAAGGAAGAGGATGTAGCCCGGCTCGCGCCGAGAGCGCGATTTGGGGTAGCGGCGCAGACGACACAGCCGGTCGAGCGCGTGCAGCGTATCGTCGAGTCGATCCGGCAGCGTTTCCCCCACGCCGAGGTACGGTTCGCGGACACCGTTTGCCGGCCGACGAAGGATCGGCAGACGGCGGCGGTCGAGTTGGCGAAGCAGTGCGACGCAGTGGTGGTGATCGGTGGTCGCAACAGTAACAACACCAACGAACTGGCGCAGACCTGCGCCCGGTATTGCGAGCGCGTGGTGCGGGCAGAGACGGCGGCGGATTTGCGCGTGGAGTGGTTTGAAGGCGCGGAGACGGTCGGGATTACGGCGGGGACCTCGACGCCGGATGTGGTGATCGATGGGGTGGAACGATGGCTGAACGAACTGGCGGAGGAGAGAAATGAAAGCGAATCAACTTCCAAGTCGAAGGTTTGTAGTGAGCTACGGAGCGGAGTAGCGGTCCGTCCGGTCACGGCACTCCGCTGGCGCTGTGTGCCTCACTACGAACGCGGATGCAGTCGCCGCCACCACTTGATCCGGCTGCGCGGGCGGGTCGGCGACACGAGCGACTGGCGCTGTTGATCAATCCGTTTTACCCGAAAGACCCGCACACCAGTTACGGCAAGCACGTGCTGACGCCGTCGCTGGCGTTGACGAGCATTGCGGGGGCGACGCCGGCGGGGTGGGAGGTGCGGTACTGGGACGAGAATCTGTTGCAGGGACCGCCGCCGCTCGGCCCGATGCCGGCGGTGGTGGGGATCACGGTGCATCTGACGTTTTCGAAGCGCGCGTTCGCGTTGGCACAGTGGTACCGGCAACGCGGGACGGTGGTGGTGCTCGGAGGATTGCACGTGTTGAGTTGTCCCGAGGAATGCGCCCCGCACGCGGATGCGATTGCGATTGGCGAGGGCGTGCAACTGTGGCCGGAGATTTTGGCCGATCTCGAGGCCGGGAAGCTGAAACGGCTCTATCGAGCGGACTATCGGCGGCCGTACCGGGAGGATCCACCGCCGCGACGGGACATTTTGGATCGGACGGGGTTTTTGACGACCACAAGTTTGATCGCCACCCGCGGATGTCACAATCGATGTGGGTTCTGTTACTTGTCGACCGACGGGTTGTTCATGCCGTACCAGATGCGTGATCCACGGCAGGTGGTGGCGGAGTTTGCGGCGGACGGACAGCCGTATGGGGTGTTCATCGACAACAATCTCGGATCGCGACGGGATTATTTGCGCCAGCTTTGCCAGGCGCTGCGGCCGCTTGAGAAAATTTGGAGCGCGGCGGTGACGATTGACGTGACCGACGAGCCTTCGCTGGTGCGGGAGATGGCCTTGGCCGGGTGCACGGGGGTGTTCGTCGGATTTGAGAGCCTGACGGATCAGAATCTCGCAGACGCTCACAAGAAAACGCCGCGGACAGATGATTACGCACGGCGAGTGCAGATCCTCCACGACAACGGAATTCAGGTGAACGGCAGTTTCGTGCTCGGGTTCGATCACGACGGGCCGGATTGTTTCGAGCGGCTTTGTGATTGGATTGAGGCCAACCGGCTGGAGTGCGCGACGTTTCACATTCTGACGCCCTATCCCGGCACGCCGCTGTACCGGCAGATGGAAGCGGAGGGACGCTTGCTGCACAAGAACTGGGAATTGTACGATACCGGCCACCTGGTGTTTCGTCCCAAGCGCATGACTGAGGAACAACTGGCCGCGGGTTACGCGTGGTGTTACCGGCGACTGTTCTCACACGATTCGATCTGGCGCCGTCGTCCTGCCGACCGTCGCGCCGTCGCGGCGTATCTGGCGATGAGTTATCTGTACAAGAAATCCAACGGGCTCTGGCCGCTGCTCATCCGGTATCGGCTGACGGGTGCGGTGTGGCGACCGCTGGTGGAGTTGAGTCGTCGCCGGCAAGTGCAGTTCCGGAAGCGGCTGGCGATACAACCAGACAGAGTCGCGACAGGAATGTCGCTCCCACCAAGCTTTGTTTCAGCCGGGGTTTAGCTATGAACTTGTGGAAACGAGTGGCGTTGACGGCGATTGCTCTGTTGCTCGGCACCGCGATTTGGCTGCCGTGCGTGCGCTTCGTCTTCGCTCGGCCGGAAACGGACTACTATCGGCAGGACGGGGTGCCCCGGTTGGCGCGGGAGTTGGCGGCGCGGCAACGGCGGTTGTGGACGGAGCCGGAGTCGCGCGAACGGGAGTTGAATCGGATGCGGGTGACCAACGCGGAGTGGGATTTCATGGGGCGGACGTTTCTCGTGCTGGCGCTGGCGAACCTGTCGCTGCGCGAGCCGGCGGAGGCGGAGAACAATCTGGCGGTGATGGACCTGATCATTGAGGAGACGTTGCGGCTGGAGCGCGAGAAGGGAATGTATTTCTTTCTGATGGATTATGCGCGCAGCAACGAGTTCGTGAACCAGCCGGCCCGCAGCTTGTTTCTCGATGGCGAAATCGCGCTGATGTTGGGGGCGCGACGGTTGGTGCGGGAGAACGAGGAGTACCGAGGTCTGCTGCGCGAACGCGTGCAGATCATCGAGCGCTCCATCCGACGCGGGCCGTTGTTGGCGGCGGAGAGTTACCCGGATGAGTGCTGGATGTTTGACCACGCGATGGCGCTGGCCGCGATGCGGATGGCCGACACGTTGGACGGCAGCGATCACTCGGCGCTCATTCGCGACTGGTTGGCGACTGCCCGGCAGAGGTTGGTGAATGTCCAGACAGGGTTGTTGGTGTCGAGTTACTCGCTGGACGGCGATGTGACGGATGGCCCGGAAGGATCGACGATCTTCATGGTCGCGCATTGTCTGCAATTGGTGGACGCCGAATTCGCGGCGGATCAGTACACGCGAGCCAAACGGGAGATGGGAAAACAGGTGCTTGGCTTCGGCTTCGCCCGGGAATGGCCGCAGTCGTGGCCGGGGCCGGCCGACGTGGATTCCGGGCCGACGGTGCCGGTGGTGGGGGCGAGCGCGGGCGCCAGTGGAATGGCCGTGATCGCGGCGAGTGCGTTTGGCGACCGGGAATTCTTGGCGTCGCCGGTGAGGTCGCTGGACCTGACAGCGTTTCCCATCCGGCGCGATGGTGAACTGCGTTATGGCGCCAGCAATCAGGTGGGCGACGCCGCGTTGTTGTACGCGCTCGTGCTCGGGCCATTGTGGGATCGGGTGCGATGAAGAATTGGCGAAGATTGTTCGTGAGCGCCGGCATGTTCACCGCGACGGGATTGCTGGTGCGCGCGGCGGTGTTGGCCGCGGCGTATGGCGTCGCGCATGCGGCGGGCTGGCGGGCGTACACGAGTATCTTGTGCGGCACCGCGCCGGGCGGCAACCCGAAGGACCTGCTCGCCGTCGCGTGCGGGGTGGTGTACGTGGCGCTGCATTTTGCTTGGGTGCTCGGCGTGCCGGTGCTGGTGATCGCAGGTCTCCTGCTCGGCGTTGCGGAGCGTTGGGGAGGCCGGCCGCGATGAAATGGTGGGCGGCCGGGTTCGGACTGTTCGTCGTGGCGGTGCGGGCGGTGGCGGTGACGTTGGAGGAACTTTCGCAGCGCTGGCTGGGAAATCGGAGTTTTGATCTCGGCGATCTGGGGTGTGACTACGTGGGGATCGCGTTGGCCACCTGTGTTACTCACAAGTTGTTCACAACGAAGAAATCCTCGTAATCCGTTGATTTTTTGCTTGCTACCGCGGGCTTGGCCGATATTCTTCGGCCAAAGAAAGGGGTGGGGACCCTATGTATTTGAAGAGCTTGCAGCTCATCGGCTTCAAGTCGTTTGCCGAGAGGACTGAACTGGAATTCTTGCCGGGTGTGACGGCCATCGTTGGCCCGAACGGCTGCGGCAAATCGAACGTCGCCGACGCCATCCGTTGGGTGCTCGGCGAGCAATCCGCCAAAGCGCTCCGCGGCAGCGAAATGGCCGACGTGATTTTCAACGGCACCGACGGCCGCAAAGCCATCGGGCTTGCCGAGGTCAGCATGACGTTCGCCGACGTTGACCCGAAGCTGCTCTCGTTGCCCGGCGTGAACCTCGATTTCAACGAGGTCACCATCTCGCGCCGTGTTCACCGCGACGGGCAGGGCGAATACTTCCTGAACAAGACCCCCTGCCGGCTGCGCGACATCCAGAGCCTGTTCATGGATACCGGCATTGGCCGCTCCAGCTATTCGCTCATGGCGCAGGGGCAGATCGACCAGATTCTCAGCGCCCATCCCGAAGATCGGCGGATGATTTTTGAAGAAGCCGCCGGCATCAACAAATACAAGCACCAGAAAAAGGAAGCGCTCCGCAAACTCGAATACACCGAAGCCAACCTCGTCCGCCTCACCGACATCATCAAAGAGGTCAAACGCCAGATCATTTCGCTCCAGCGCCAGGCCGGCAAGGCGCGCCGTTACAAAGAACTGTTCGACCAACTCAAGGCGCTCGACACGCGCCTCTCCCGGCACAAGTACGATCTGCTCCACGCCGAGATCACCGACCTTGAGACGCAGATCGCCAACTATACTTTCCAAGCCGACCAGTTCACCGCGCAGATCACCGAGAAGGAACAGCAGGTCACCGACCTGCGCCGTTCGCTCGCCGATATCGAGCGCGCCATGAGCGAGACGGTCAACCGTGACCACCAACTCAAGGGCGACGCCGACCGGCATCAGCACCGCATTGCCACCAACACCGAACGCATCACCGAGCACGAGCAGCTCATCGAAAACCATCGCCGTGAGATTGCCGGCTCCGAGGAAAAAATCCGCGTCCGCGAACAGGAACTCGAGAGAGTGAGCGGCGAGTTTGCCCAGATCGATTCGACGTTGGCTGTCGAGCAGACAAAATTGCAGGCCCAGCAGGAGTTGACGCGCGCGTTGGAAGCCGAGTTGACCGGCAAGAATGCCGAGCACGAGCAAGCCCGGTCCGCCGTGTTCAAATTGGAGAGCGAATTGGTCCGCGGCCGTAACGAACTCGCCGCGCTCGATCATCGCGGCAATCAGGACGTGATGCGCGGCGCGCGATTGTCCACCGAGAAACTCCAGTTCGAAGACAACCGACGCGCGCTCGAACAACGGATGGAGCAGTTCACGCAGTCGCTCGGCGAGTTGCAAAGCGCCGTGGAAACATTGCGCCATGGCCTGGAAGAGAAGACCGCCACGGCGACATCGCTCGCGCAGGAACTGGCCGATTCCACCCGGCAGCAACAGGCTGCGGAGAAAGAGCTTTCGAAGAAACACGGAAGGTTGGAGATGTTGCGACAGTTGTTCGCCGCGCCCGATGGCCGCAGCACGCTGGCGAACATTTTGGAGATTGAACCGCAGTACGGTGCCGCCATCGAAGCCGCGCTGCATCACAATCTGCGCACGATTTTGGCCGACGATCTGAACAGCGCCCGCGCGTTGCTGGCCGCCGGGGAGTTGAAGAACCCGGCAGTGGTGTCGCCTGAAACCCTTCGTGGGAGCGACATTCCTGTCACGACCGGCACTGAGAACAACGGGGAATCGCGGCAGGAATGCCGCTCCCACCAAGCCCTCGAAGCTGTCCGCGTCAAAGACCCCCGCTTCGATCCTTTGCTCCGCTCCCTGCTCGCGAATGTGCTGATCGCAGACAACCTCGACGCCGCGCTCGCGTTGCGAGCGAGCAATCCCGCCATGGCGGTCGCGACCCGACAGGGCGAGTTCGTTGACGAGCACGGCATCCTCAGTGCCGTGACGAAGAGCCACATCGCCGAGATCAGCGCGTTGGCGGAAGAAGTGACCCGGTTGGAGTATTTGAGCGCGGAACTCACCACGCGCCGCGCCGACCTGGAACAGCGGAAAGCGCAGGCCGATCATGAGTTGGCTCAGGGTCGCACCGATCTGCATGCGAAAGAAGTCGAGCAGGCCGGCAAGAGCGCCGAGCACAATCTATTGCTGACCGAGGAGCGTGATCTGGAAAGCAAGATTCACTCGGTGATTTTCGAGTTGGGCAATATCGAGCAGCAGGACGCTGAACAGAAGCAGCGGCGCGAGGAGATTTTGTCGGCACTGAAAACCGCAGAAGCGCGCGAAGGCGAGGTGCGTCAGCAGATCACGGCGACCCAGCACGCCGTGGATGAATTGACCGCGCGCAAGCAGTCGATGACTGATCAACTCACGGAACTTCGAGTCGCCGTGGGCACGGCGCAACAACGGCGCGATTCACTGGTGGCCCAGCGCGAATCGATCGGCAGCGGCGTCCACGATTTGCGCGAGCGGATGCAAACCTGCGCCACCGAGATGACCACGTCGACCGGCCGCATCGAACAGTTGCGCACCGAGATCAAAGAATCGGAAGCGAAGATCGCTGAGGTCGGCACCACCCGGCGGGGCGTGCAGCAGCAACTCGACGGGTTCAACCACCAGCGGGGCGAGGTCGCCACCGGCATCGAACACGCCGAGGCGGAGTTGAAAGCGCTCCGGCAACAGGCCACCGACGCCCAGCAGCAGAAGGGCGGGCTGGAGGTCGTCGTCGCGCAGAAACGGATGGAACTCCAGAACCTCAAGGACCGCGTCTGGCAGAAGTACCAGGTCAACATCGAAGACGTGCGCGCCGACACCATCAAGATCACTGTGGCCGATCAAGGGCCGGTGGTCAGCGAGGAAGTCGCGTTGGCGACCGATTGGGACGCCCTCGAACAACAGGTCGCCGAGATGCAGTCCCGGCTCGACGCGATGGGGCCGGTCAACGTCGAAGCGATCAACGAGTTCGAGGAACTCGAGCAGCGCCACAATCATCTCACCCAGCAGCACACCGACCTGGTCAACGCCAAGGAGCAGCTCCTCCAGATCATCGCCAAGATCAACACCACCACCCGGCAACTGTTCAGCGAGACGTTCGAGAAGATCCGCGAGAATTTCCAGGTGATGTTCACCGAACTCTTCGGCGGCGGGAAAGCCAACCTGTTGCTGGTGGACGAAACCGACCCGCTGGAAAGCGGCATCGAAATCATCGCCAAACCGCCCGGCAAGCAATTGCAAAGCATCACCCTCCTGAGCGGCGGCGAAAAAACGCTCACCGCAACGGCGCTACTATTCTCAATCTACATGGTGAAACCCAGCCCGTTCTGCGTCTTGGATGAGTTGGACGCCCCGCTGGACGAATCGAACATCAACCGTTTCATCCGCATTCTCACCCGGTTCGTGAGCCAGAGCCAGTTCGTCATCATCACCCACAACAAACGCACCATCGGCATGGCCGACGCCCTCTACGGCATCACCATGGAAGAGCACGGCGTGTCGAAAGTGGTGAGCGTCAAATTCAGTCCGCGCGAAGAAACCGAGCGCCGGCAGTTGGAGAAATCCCGCGAAATGCAGGAAGACCGCATCGACGGCTCGGCGATTGATTCAGGTGGGAGCGACATTCCTGTCGCGAAGAATCTGGATGTCCGCCCCCACGAAGAAGACCTCCACAACGACCTGCTCACAGCCAAGGAGCAGACCGTCGCCCCGATTGTGGAAGCCCCGCCCGTCGTGGCCGAGCAAGCGCCGACGCTGGGCCAACCGGCCCCCGAAGACCTGAAAGCCGAAGTCCAAGCCGCCGTCGCTGCCGTCAACGCCGTCAACGAGACGGTGGAACAGAACGTCGCCGAAGCCACACCCGAACCGGCAAAACCGGAAACACCCACGGCCTGAGTTCACCACAGACTGGTCCGCCGTAGCCTTGTGCGAAGGCGGATCGCACGGATGTGTGTAGCTGCGGTCGCTGACCGCGGCGGGCCACAGCGAACAGGAGGGAGTGCAGTCAATAGGTGCAGGTCGTGCCGTCCACCACCCAAGGAACTGCGCCTTGCGGAACAGGCCACGATCCTGAAAACGAAAACGATCGAAAAAGTTGGCCTACAATTGCATGGCGCTGGACGATTTGCTAGGAGGTACGGTAACTACCGTAGAATCCGATGGCGCCGACTAACCAAATAACACGAGGGCACCTCCGGTAACTCAGCAAAAAATGACGGAGAAGAACGAAACCAGGCGCCTGGGAAAAAGGTGCTGATAGAATTTGCCGCATGAAGACCTGTCAAGCCTCCCAAACTCCCGGTTTCTTTGA
>Ga0247727_10001797_pt1 | contig 49950 bp, 39 predicted proteins | sample WisWelCaveWW1625_FD_202498 | JGI IMG/M metagenome (GOLD analysis project Ga0247727, IMG submission 202498) | Biofilm microbial communities from Wishing Well Cave, Virginia, United States - WW16-25 | ecosystem: Environmental > Aquatic > Deep subsurface > Groundwater > Cave microbial mat | place...
CGTGACCGACAACAACGACCGCGGGTCCGGCGCCCGCTACTACACGGTCGGCGGCCGTTACGCGCGCGACGGCTGGGACAAGAAGGGGTTCATCTGGAACGTCGAGCTTGCGCAGCAGTTCGGGTCGATTGCCTCCGAGTTGATCACCGGCATGGACGTCGACGCCTCCGGCATGGGCGGCGAGGGCATGTTCGGCTTCAACTTCGGCGGCAGCAAGAACGTCCACAGGGTCTATGGCAGGGTCGAGTACGCCACCGGTAACGAAACCCCGGCGACGGGCCCCGATGACGACTACGAGGGCTTCCTCGGCATCTTCGGCGAGTTCCACAACCGCGCCGGCCGCGGCGACTGGTTCCGCGTCCAGGGCAACGACACGTTCTACGGCGCCGCCACGACCCTCCTGGGCGGCAACTACATCGACGCCGGCCTGATGGCGGTGTCGGTGGGCTACAACGGCATGTACAACGAGCGCCACGAGTTCGGCGTGGCCTTCTGGGACTACACGGCTGAGCAGGAGATCGATGTACTTGGCGGCCCAGGCACGGATTTCCAGGATGACCTGGGGTCCGCCTTCGACGTCTGGTACGGCCTCAACTACACGAAGAACGTCGCCTTCGAGGCTTCGTATTCCCAGTTGAGCCCGGGGGATGCGCTGACATCCGATGGCGTCGCCGCAACCAGCGATGCCGACGACTCCGTCGAGCGCTTCTACGCCCAGATCCGGCTGCGGTTCTAGATCAACCGCCGCTCGATGACAGCACCCACCCCCGCGGGCGACCCCCGCGGGGGTTTTTTTTTCGGGAGACCGGGCTGGTGTCGGGCCGGGCGACCGTCTTGACTACCGCCGTCCCGTGGCCCTAAGTTATCTCTCCGCTCGGGATACCGCTGTCCACCCAGGGGGCTGGCTGTTCTCTGATCGTTGTTGGATGGGGGTATCGACATGATCCTGACTCGATCGCTGGGATTGTCCACGCTCGGCGTCCTTGCGTTGTCCTGCGGCACGACGCTCGCCGCGGCGCCGGCGGCGCGTCCAGCCACCGTCGCCGATCTCACCGTGCAGATCGCCGCCGCCCTGGGGTTCGAGCCCGCGGCCCCCGACGAGGCACGCCGGACTCTCCTGCGGGCGGGAATCGACCTCGGCTCCGACCTGGATGCCCCGCTGACCCGGGAGCGAGCCGACGACCTGCTGTCGCGGTTCGGCGTCTCCTCCGGGCCTCCGGCTGATCCCCTGGCGCCGGTGTCCGCAGGCACGCTCAGCCTCATCGCCATGACGGCGGCGGGTGTGCTGATGGCGACACCCGCCTTCCCCGCGCCGGAGGCGGTGCCCATCGATCCGACCTGCTTCACGCTACCGCTGAACGAGTGCGTGCCCTGCTGCGTGCAGTCCGTCCTCCAGATCACGAGGTTCCCGCGCATGCTCACGCGCTTGTGCGCCCACAACTGCCGGACGCTCACGACTCCGCCGAGCCCGAGCAGCCCGGGATAGCGACCATCCGCCGCTCGCCCGCGAGCGGCGCGCCACGCCATGCCGGTCCTCGCCTGGGGACCGCATGGCCTGCCTCTACTCGACAGTCCGCGTCGCGTCCGTCGCCGCGGCGAAATCGTCCCAGAACCGCGGATAGGACTTGGCGACGCAGCCGGGGTCAAGGACGGTCACGCCCGGCAGGCGCAGACCCGCCACGGCGAACGCCATCGCCATCCGGTGGTCGCCGCGCGGATCGATCGTCCCGCCGGAGAGACGCCGCGGCCGGACGACGAGACCGTCCGCCCGCGGCTCGGCGTCGCCGCCGAGCCCGCGGATCGCCGCGCACAGGACGGCGATCCGATCGGTCTCCTTGAGCCTGAGGTGCGGAACGCCGGTGAGACGCGTCTCGCCCGCGGCGAACAGCGCCGCGACGGCGAGGCTCGGTGCGACGTCGGGCATGTCGCCCAGGTCGGCCGAAATCCCCCTGAGCCGGTCGGGGCCCTCGACGACCACGTGTCCTGGGGCGCGCGCCACGCGGCATCCCATGGCCTCGATGAGGTCGAGGAAGCGCGCGTCGCCCTGCAGGGACGCGGCCTCGAGGCCGTCGACCCGGACCCGGCCGGGCACCACGGCGGCGGCCGTGAACCAGTAGGAGGCCGACGACCAGTCCCCTTCGACAAGCATGTCGATCGGGCGGTAGCGTTCGCCCGGCGGCAGCGCGAAGCGGCGCGCCGCGCCGCTGGGCGGAACGGGCTCGGGCCGGGCGCCGAACGCGCGCATCACCCCGAGGGTGAGGTCGACATACGGGCGGGAGACCAGGTCGCCCTCGACGGTGACCGCGACGCCACGCGCGGCCGCCGGACCCGACAGGAGCAGGGCCGAGACGAACTGGCTGCTGCGGGCCCCCGGCATGCGCACCGCACCGCCCGCGATCCCGCGCCCGCCGACACGCACCGGCGGGCAGCCGTTTCCGTGCAGCGCGACCGCCTCGGCGCCGAGACCGCGCAGCGCCGCCAGCAAGTCCTCGATCGGCCGCTCGCGCATCCTCTCGTTCCCGTCGATCACGACGGGGAAGGCGCCGGCGGCGAAACGGGCCGCCAGGAAGCGCATCGCGGTCCCGGCGTTGCCGACATCGACGACGAGGCCGGCGGGAGGCGGCGTGCCGGGGCGGCCGTCAACCTCCACGACGCAGTCATCGCCCTCGCCGCCGACCCGCACCGCGACACCGAACGCCGTCAGGGCCTCGACCATCCGACGGCCATCGTCGCCGAGGAGCGGCCGGCGCAGGCGCGAGACCCCGTCCGCCAGCGAAGCGGCCACGAGCGCGCGCTGGGTGACGCTCTTCGACGGCGGCGCCGTGAGCCGGAGATCGAGCCGCGTGAGGGGCCGGATCGACCGCGCTGCACTCATGGCGATCCAGCGACGGCGCACCGGGGCGCGCGGGATGTGCACCGGGGCAGGCGGGCGATGCCGGCGCGGCGGCGCGCGCCGCGCGCGCCGTCTTGACGGCATCTGCCGGGCCCCCTATCTTGAAGACTCCGGCCGCCGCGCCGCCCCATGACCCGACTCCGCATGCGACTCCGCTCCACCATGCCGCTCCTGACCGCGGCGCTCCTCGGCACGCTTGCCGCGGCCGCAGGGACCCGCGACGGCGGCTTCATCGACCTGCCGCGCAGCGGGGACGACCGCGGCTTCTCGATCCTGCTCATGAGCCCGTCCGACCTCTTCCTGACCGGCCGCCAGACGCTCCACATCGAGGCGATTATCCCCCGGGGCGACGCCATCGAGCAGGTCGATTTCTTCCTCGACGGACACCTCCTCGCCACCGACCGGCGCGACCCTTACGAGACGGCCGCCGATTTCGGCCGCGACATCCGGCGCCACACCATCGAGATCCGCGCCACCACGCGCGCCGGCCGGCGGGCCCGGGTGTCGCTGGTCACCCGATCGGGCGACATCTCCGAAGGCGCTCCCCTGCGCATCCTCGCGGTGCCGGTGGTGGCGCGCCAGCCCGCGGGTCCCTTCATCGACGACCTGGGGCTCAGCGACTTCGCTCTCACCGAGGACGGCGAGCCGCGGTCCATCGCCTACTTCGCGCCGGGCCCGTTCCCGGCCTCGATCGCCGTCGTCGCCGACCCCGGCCCGCCCGCGGCGGCGATCGCCGATCCACTCGCCGCATTCCTGCGCGGGCTTCCGGCGCAGGACTCGACGGCGCTTGTGGAGGGTCCTTTCGCGACCGCCGACGCCGCCTCGGCGGCCTTTTCTTTCGACCCGGCGCCGGCGATCACCCGCCTCGCGACCCCGGCGGGCGACCCCGCGGCGGCGGCGCCCTGGGAGGCCCGCGTCCGGTCGGCGGCCGTGGCGCTCGGCGAGCGCCGCGGCCTGCGCGTGCTTGTCCTCGTCCTGGGCGCGGGCGGCGACGCGCCGCGGCGCGACCTGCTCGATGATCCGGCCGTCCCGGCGCTCGAGACGGCCCTCGAGACCGGTGCCACCGTGTATGCGTTGATCGTCGGGGCGCCGGCGGAATCGGCCCCGCATGTCGAGGCGCTGCGCGACGCGGCCGGTCGCAGCGGCGGCGGCTTCTACGCGGTCGCCGATGCCGCCGGCCTCGATCGCGCCCTCCGGGAGGCCGGGGCGGAGATCCGGCATCGGTACCTGCTGGGGTTCATTCCGTCGGAGGGACGGAGGACCGGCTGGCGCGCGATCCAGGTGCGTCTGCGGGCACGCGAAGCGGCGGTGCGGGCGCCGCGATCGGTATACCTGCCGTGACGGCGCGGGCGATCAGCGCCCCGGTTCGACCGCGGTGTCACCCGCCATGGCCGTGTCGCCGGCGGTCTCGCCGGCGGGCGCCGGCCGCCGCAGGACGACCGGCGTGCCGCCGTCCCCCTCGGGCGCGGTCCAGTTGATCGACCGGCACTCGGCGAGCAGCTCGCAGCGGACGCACTCCTTCATCTTGGTGAGCGTCGAAATGACGGTTCCGAAGCAGTCCTTGACGATCCGTGGCATGCGCGGCTCCGGGACGCCGGCGGCCCGCGGGACGGCCGCACGTGGTGATCGACAGGCCGCAAGATAATGTACGGGCGCGGCGAGCCGTGTCAACCGGCGCGCGGCCTTCGTTGAACGACCGCGACGCCTCGGATATACTCCGCCCGGTCTTTCCACCGCGGCGCGCGGCCGACGGGCGGGCGCGGCGCGTGAGGCGATGCTCCGGCATGCAGAGTCGCGACACAGGGCGTCCGCTTCGCGGCTTCGTCCTCCTGGCCCTTCTCGCGGTGGCCGCGCCCGCCGCGGCGGCCGACCTCACCCCGCGCCAGCTCATGGGGTTCGGCGCCGAGGCCGCGCGCCAGGGACTGTGGCGCGAGGCGACCTTCCGCTGGGAGCGCGCCGTCAAGGGCGATCCCGCCAACGCCCGGCTGCGCAACAACCTGGCGGTCGCCTACGAAAGCCTCGGCAGGTTCGCCGACGCCGATCGCGAGTACCGCGAGGCGCGGCGCCTCGATCCGGAGAGCCGCTCCATCCGCGACAACCACGAGTCGTTCCTCAAGCTCCATCCCGAATTCCAGGAGACGGTGCCCGCCGACGGCGCGGCCGCCGCGGGCGATGCCGCGAGCCCGTAGCCGCGTGCCGCGCCCGGCGGGGCCGGCGGCCGCCCGCGTCCTCGCCGGCGCGGCGGCCGTGGCGGCGGCGCTGCTGGCGACGCCGACCCCGGCCGCCGCGAAGGTCAACGAGATCCGTGTCACCCTGCAGGTGCCGACGCGCGAGAGGATCGATCTCACCGGCATCCGGCGCGTCGTGGTGACCCAGATGATCGTCGACCAGGAGACCGCCGACGTCGATCTCGGCCGCGAGCTGGTGGACGTGCTGCGCCGCGACCTGCGCCGGCGCACGCGTCTCGAGCCGGACGGCGACCCGCCGCCGGCGCTGCCGGAGCAGCCCCTGACCGAGCTCCTGGCGAACACGGGTTTCTGGAGACGCCTGGCCGACCAGCACGACGCCGACCTGGTGATCGCCGGCGAGACCTCCTACCGCACCGCCGACCGCTCGGGATACGAGCAGGTGGACGCGATCTCGCCGACGACCGGCCAGCGGGTGCGGCGCACGGTGTTCGTGGAGCGCGAGGCGTTCATCCTGGATTTGCGCCTGTTCTTCCTGCGCGGCAGCACCGGCGAGCTGCTCTACGAGGATCATTTCAACGCCGAGGAGACGCGCACCGGCCACGGGTACGATCGGCTGGCGGCCCTCCTCGACCTGTACGATCAGATGGCCGACGACATCATGGGGATCGTCTCGCCGCAGCCGCGCCAGGTGCAGCGGACGATCTTCAGCGAGTAGCGCGGAGGTGGGCGTGGGAGCGACGCGGGGACGACGGCTGCTGGTCGCGGCGGGGCTCGCGGCCGCGGCGCTGCTCACGGCACCGGGCCCGGCCTTCGGGTTCGGCAAGAACAAGGTCGCCTACACCGAGTTCGCCTGGAGCATCTACGCCTCGCCGCACTTCGACGTCTACCACTACCCCGAGGAGGCGGCGATGCTCGAGCAGGTCGTCTCCTACGCCGAGTCGCAGTACACGCGGCTGTCGCAGATCCTCGACCACGAGATCCCGTTCCGCATCAACCTCATCGTCTACCGCACCCACGTCGAGTTCGAGCAGACCAACATCGCCCTCGGCTTCATCCCCGAGTACGTCGCGGCCTTCTCGGACCCGATCGCCGACCGCATGGTCATCCCCATCGACCTGCCGCCGGACGAGCTGTACGCCCTGTTCGGCCACGAGCTGGCGCACGTGTTCCAGTTCAGCATCCTGTACCAGGAGTCGATCTCGCGCGCCTTCCGGGCCAACACCCCGGGATGGGTGATGGAGGGCATGGCCTCGTTCCTGGCGCAGGACGAGTCGAGCATCGACCGGATGATCATCCGGGACGCCGTCATCTACGGCCTCATCCCGCCGATCCACCGCTTGCAAGTCACCAACTTCCTGACCTACCGCTTCGGCAACGCCGCCTTCGCCTTCATCGAGGAGAAGTACGGCCAGGAGGGGCTCAGGACCTTCATCATGGAGTTCCGGCGCAGCCTCCTGAGCAACAACATCGCCAAGCCGATCCAGGACGCCTTCGGCATCGACGGCGACGAGTTCGACCGGCAGTTCAAGAAGTATCTGCAGAAGAAATACCTGCCGATCCTCCTGGAGAAAAAAGAGCCGCAGGACTACGGCCCCGAGGTCGCCAGGAAGAAGCCGGGCGCGGAGGACGTGGTCAACTTCTCGCCCGCGCTGTCGCCCTCCGGCGAGCTGCTGGCCGTCCTGACGACGCGCTGGTCCGACATCGACGTCGCCATCCTGTCGGCCAAGGACGGCAAGGTCTTCCGCCCCCTCACGAAGGGGTTCACCAACGAGTACGAGAGCCTCGTCTACGGCGCCTTCCAGGGGAAGAAGGATCTGACCTGGTCGCCCGACGGCGACCGCGTCGCCTTCTTCGCGCGGCGCGAGAACGAGCGCGTCCTGCTCATCCACAGCGCCATCAAGGGCAACCTCGAGCGGCGGATCTCGATCCCGGGGATCGACGACGAGCTGTCGCCCGCCTGGTCGACGGACGGACGAAGCATCGCCTTCGAGGGCGCCAAGGACGGCGTCACCGACATCTTCGCCTTCGATCTCGAGACCGGTGCCACCCGCAACATCACCCAGGACCCCTTCTTCGACAGCAACCCCTCGTGGTCGCCGGACGGCACGCAGATCCTGTACGACCGCCGCATCGGCCCCTACAACAAGGTGTTCCTGACCGACAGCGCCGACCCGTCGCGCAAGGTGCAGCTGTCATTCGGGGACAGCGACGACCTGCAGCCGTCGTTTTCGCGCAACGCGAAGACCGTCTACTACGCCAGCGACGCCGACGGCGGCATCTACAACGTCCATACCCTGAGCCTCGAGACCGGTGACATCGCCCGCCTGACGAGCCTCTCGGGCGGCGCCTTTACCCCGATCGAGATGCCCGGCGAGGGCGGGACGCCCGGGATCGTCTACGCCGCCTACACCGAGGGGCGGCTGCGGGTCTACCGCATGACGCCCGGCGAGCCCGAGGCGGTCGTTCGCGCCGCCGACCAGGCGCGCGAACCGGCCGATCTCGAGCCGTTCGAGCCGCCGCTCCGGCTGACGCTCGACGAGGCGGCGATGAGGCCGTACGACAAGATCCACTACCACATCGAGAACGCGCCGTCGATCTACGTCGGCGTCGCCGACGACGGCACGTTCCTCGGCAGCGCCCAGGTCCTGCTGTCCGACCTGCTGGGCGACAACCGGATGTTCTTCGACTTCCAGACCGTCTCGACCTTCTCGAACTTTTTCTTCCAGTACAGCAACCTCAAGAACCGCTGGAACTGGGGCGCCTACGCGCGCGACTACCGCGACTACTACGTCGTCCAGTCGGTGAACACGGGCGCCACGGCCCGCGAGCGCCAGGCGAGCAGCGTCACGGCGGCCGGGGCGCAGATCAGCTACCCCCTGAACCGCTTCTACCGCGTCGGCGCCTCCGCCGGCTACGCAATGCGCAGCATGGACCGGCCGTATTTCACGGTCAACGGCACCGAGTTCGTGTCGCTCGACGAGCAGTTCCCGGTCCTGGCCTGGAACTTCAACGGCGACACGACCCGCTTCAAGTCGTTCGGCCCGTATCACGGGCAGCGGTTCCTGCTGGGGCAGCAATGGGCCCCGACGATGAACGCCTCCGGCGACACCGACCAGTTCGCGACCGGAACGTTCCTCAACACCGCCATCGACTACCGGATTTACCGCCGGGTCACCGACCGCTCGCTGTTCGCCATGCGGCTGGCCTCGTACATCAGCCAGGGCGAGGGGTACAGCATCTTCTCGCTCGGCGGCCTGAACTACCTGCGCGGCTATGAGTTCCGCGAGCTCTACGGCAGCCGCGTGTCGTACGCCAACTTCGAGTTCCGCTTCCCGCTGGTGGATGCCCTCGCCTTCCCGATCGGCGTCCTGCGCGACATCCGCGGCTTTCTGTTCTTCGACATCGGCTCGGCGTGGTTCCAGGGGGACGACTTCGCGCACCCCCAGGTCGGCTTCTACCTGACGCCGGCGACCAACGGCGTCCTCGACCCGTTCACCGTTTTCATCGATCCGACAACCGGCCAGTTCGTCCAGCGAAACTTCGACTTCTGGGACTCGGAGAACAACCAGCTCGGCGACGGGAGGGCCTCCTACGGATTCGGATTCAACGTGTGGCTCGGTCCCTTCCAGTTGACCTGGTCCTTCGCGCACCAGCTCGAGGACACCATCCAGGTGTGCGACATCTCCGGCGACGGGACCTGCGACCTGTCGACCGACGTCACGCGCATTCCCGACCCGTTCCACGAGAGCGGCACGATCGGGCAGTTCTACATAGCGACCGACTTCTAGGAAGGGAGCACGGATGAGCCACAAGGTCCTCCTGACGAGCGTCTGCCGGCCCCTCGGCGAGCGCTACGGCGACGGCCCGAGCGTCGGCTACGAGCTGCTCTACGGACAGGTGACCCGGGCCCAGGGGCTGTTCAGCCCGCGCGCCACCCACATCCACTTCTCGCTCGAGTACCTGGCCGAGAACCTGGAGGCGCCGACGACCGTCCTGCAGTACCCCTCCCGGCGCGAGCTGGTGCGCGAGCTGAAGCGCGGCTACGACTATGTCGGCGTGTCGTTCCTGCTCGCCACGTTCCATCGCATGAAAGAGGTGGTGGCGCTCATCCGCCGGCACGCGCCGAGCACGCGCATCGTGCTGGGCGGCTACGGGACCGTGCTCCCCGACGAGGTGCTTGCGCCGTTCGCCGATCACGTCTGCCGCGAGGAGGGGGTGGCCTTCATGCGCCGCCTGCTCGGCGAGCCGGAGATCCCGATGCCGTACGGCCACCCGCTGACCGTCAGCCGCCTGCGGGTCTTCGGCCGCGAGGCGTCGCGCACCGGCATGGTGTTCGCAGGTCTCGGGTGCCCGAACGGCTGCGACTTCTGCTGCACGTCGCACTTCTTCAAGCGCCGGCACGTCCGATTGCTTCCGACCGGGCGCGACATCTACCGCGTCATCGAGCGCTACCTCGAGATCGAGCCCGGGATGTCGATCGTCGTCCTCGACGAGGACTTCCTGCTCAACCGCAAGCGGGCGATGGAGTTCCGCGACTGCGTCCGGGAGGGCGGGCGGCCGCTGTCGATCTTCGCGTTCTCGAGCGTCAAGGCGATCAGCCAGTACACGATCGACGAGATCCTCGAGATGGGGATCGACGGCTTCTGGATCGGCTACGAGGGCACCCGATCGGGATACGCCAAGCAGTCGGGCCGCCCGGTCGGCGAGCTGTTCCGCGACCTGCGCGCCCACGGCATCGGCGTCCTGGCCTCGATGATCGTCGGGCTGCCCTACCAGACGCCCGCCGTCATCGAACAGGAGCTCGACGGCCTTCTGGCGCTGAAGCCGGACCTGGCGCAGTTCCTGATCTACGGCCCGAGTCCCGGCACGCCGTTCTTCGAGCGGGTCATGCGGGAGAACCTGCTGCACGCCGACCTGGCGGAGAACCCCGAGCATTACTACCGCCGCTGCACCGGCTTCTCGGCCATGGTGACCCATCCGGCCATGAGCCCGGAGGAGATCGAGACCGCCCAGCGCCGCTGCTTCGACCAGGACTTCGCGCGCCTCGGGCCGACCATCTACCGCTCGCTCGGGACCTGGCTGCTCGGCCACCTGGCCCTCAAGGACTCGCCCGACCCGATCCTGCGCGCCAAGGCGCAGCGCATCGCCGTCGAGATCCGCCAGGCCTACCCCGCCTTCCTGGCCGGGCGGCTCCTGGGTCCGACCGCCGTCGTAAGACGGTCGATCGCCGACCTCGAGCGGCGCATCCACGCCGTCATCGGCCGGCCGACGCTGGCCGAGCGCGCGCAGTCGCTGGCCGCGCTGGCGCTCGCCGCCTGGACCGGTCTCACCCTCAGGCTCGGCCTCTTCCAGCACCCGGGCCTCATGCGCCACACCTTCCGCATGCCCGACGACGGCCGGCCGCGCCGCGCCTGGCGGCGGCTGCGTCCGGCCGCGGCGGAGGGGCATCAGATTGAAGTCGAGCAGCGGCCCGAGTCGACCGTCTGGGTGCGTCTCAGGGGACGCCTGGCGCTGACCGGCGCCGAGACCCTGGCGACCGGGTTGCGCGACGCCCTGCGGCGCACCGAGGATCGGCTGATCCTCGACCTGCGCCGCCTCATCGCCTCGGAGCCGGCCGCCGCCGAGCGGCTGGCGGCGGCGCTCGCGGCCTACCGCGACCGCATCCGCGTCGTCTTGCCGGCTACGGGCGAGATGGCGGCGCTGGCGGCAGTCTTCGCCCTGTATCGCTGAACACAGGAGACGACGGGCGGGGGCCGGCAGCGGAAAGCACCCCGCCCCTCAGGCCGTCGTGGCGCGGCGCAGCGACAGCGCCGCGGCGGCCACCGCCAGCAGGGCGCCGGCCGCCGGCAGGATGAACAGGGTGGCGTCGCCCGGGAAACGGCCGGCGGCGAGGGCCATGAACGGGTTCTCCCGATAGGCTGCAGAGCCGACGAGCGCACCCCATGTCAGCCGCACCGCCGCCGACGCCAGCGCGCCTCCGAGAAGCCCCTGCACCGCGGCACCGACCAGGAACGGCCCGCGCACGAAGGCCGCGGTGGCGCCCACCAGCTTCATGATGTCGATCTCCTCGCGCCGGGCCAGGACCGTCAGCCGCACCACCGCGCCGACCGTGACCATCACCGCCATCAGGAGGAGCGACCCGAGCCCGTACCCTCCCGATCGCACCAGGTCCATGAGTCCCGCCAGGCGCTCGAACCAGCCGCGGTCGTAGCGCACCTCGTCCACCCCCGGCGCCCGGCGCCAGGCGCGGGCGAGCCGCTCGGCGGCGTCGGTGTCGCGGTAGGCGGGACGCAGGACCAGCTCGAAGGCGGGCGGGAAGATCTCGCCGCCGACCTCGCCGGGCAGATCGCCCAGGCCGGGGAACTGCTCGGCGAACAGCGCCCTCCCCTCCTCCGGGCCGATGAAGCGCGCCTCCGCCACCGCCGGATCGGCCGCCAGCATCGACCGGACATCGTCGATCGCCGCGGCATCGGCCGCCGGCTTCATGTAGAGATGCACGCGGAGCTCGCGCGCCAGCGTCCGGCTGGTCGCCCCGAGGTTGAAGGCGAGCAGCAGGAACAGGCCGAAGACGTAGAGCGAAACGCCGATCGACAGCGTCGCCAGGATGGTCAGGGCGGGGTGGCGCACCAGCCCGTCCCGGGCCTCGCGCAGGACGTGGAGGATCGACGCCAGGAGGCCGGTCACGCCGCGACGCCGCGCGTCATGTCAGGCGGCCCCCGCCGGCGCCAGACGCCCGTGCGCCAGGGCAAGTACACGCCGGCTCATCCGGCGGATCAGCTCGCGGTCGTGGGTCGCCACCACGACCGTCGTCCCCTGGGCGTTGATCTCCTTGAAGACCTCGATGATCGAAAGCGCCAGGTCGGGGTCGAGGTTGCCGGTCGGCTCGTCCGCAAGGACGATGAGCGGCCGGTTGACCAGCGCGCGGGCGATCGCCACGCGCTGCTGCTCGCCGCCGGAGATCTGCTCCGGGTAGTTGTGCAGCCGGTGATTGAGGGCGAGCATCTCGAGGACATGGTAGGTCCGCCGGCGCTGCTCCTTCGGCCGCAGGCCGACCACCTGGGTGGCGTACGCGACATTCTCGAACACCGTCTTGGCTTTCAGGAGCTTGAAGTCCTGGAAGACGATCCCCATCTGCCGGCGGAGGTAGGGCACCCGCGCCGGCGGCATCGTGGCGACGTTCTCGTTGTTGACCAGCACCTGGCCCGAGGACGGCAGGTCGTCGCGGAACAGCAGCCTCAGGAGAGTCGTCTTGCCGGCGCCGGACGGCCCGGTCAGGAAGACGAACTCCCCCTTGTCGACCGCCAGGCTGACGTCGGAGAGCGCCGGGGCCCCGGTGCCGAAGCGGCGGGTGACGTGGAACAGCTGGATCAAGGTTTGTCCAGGCGTTCCCGGATGAGGCGGTTGACGAGCGCCGGGTTGGCCTTCCCATCGGTCGCCTTCAACACCTGGCCGACGAGAAAGCCGAGCACGCCGGTCTTCCCGGCGCGGTACGTCGCGGCCTGCACGGGGCTGGCGGCGATGACCGCGTCGACCGCCGCCGCGATCGCCCCCTCGTCGCTCACCTGAGCGAGGCCGCGCTCGCGCACGATGGCGGCGGGATCGCCGCCCGAAGCCCAGATCTCCTCGAAGAGGTCCTTGCCCGTCTTCCCCGAGATGGTGCCGCCGTCCACCAGGCGGACGAGCGCCGCCAGCCGCGCCGGATCGAGCGGCACGGCGTCAAGGCCGATCTTCGCCTCGCGCACCTTGCGCAGCACCTCGGTCAGGACCCACGCCGCCGCCGCGCGCCCGTTGCCCGAGGCCGCGGCCGCCCCCTCGTAGTAGTCGGCGAGGGCCCGCTCGCCGGTCAACGCCCGCGCGTCCTGGTCCTTGAGACCGTGCTCCTTCACGAAGCGTTCGCGCCGCGCCCACGGCAGCTCGGGGAGCCCCCGGCGGACCTCCTCGATCCAGGCGTCGTCGACGCGCAGCGTCGGCAGGTCGGGCTCGGGGAAGTAGCGGTAGTCGTGCGCCTCCTCCTTGGAGCGCATCGGCACGGTGCGGTCCTGCTTCGCGTCGTACAGGCGGGTCTCCTGCGTCACCCGCCCGCCCGAGTCGAGGACCTGGCGCTGCCGGACGATCTCGTGCTCGATGGCGAACTGCACGAACCGGAACGAGTTGAGGTTCTTGAGCTCCGTCTTGACGCCGAAGGCGTCCTGCCCCCGCGGCCGCAGCGAGATGTTGGCGTCGCAGCGCAGCGACCCCTCCTCCATGTTGCCGTCGGTGATGCCGATCCAGACGAGGAGCCCGCGCAGCGCCGAGAAGTAGGCGTGCGCCTCGGCGGGAGTGCGCATGTCCGGCTCGGAGACGATCTCGATGAGCGGCACGCCCGATCGGTTGTAGTCGACGTACGACTTCGCCGCCGAGTCGGCGAACCCCTCGTGCAGCAGCTTGCCGGCGTCCTCCTCCATGTGGATGCGGGTGAGCCCGACGCGCCGGCGCCCGTCGCCCGTCTCGATGTCGAGGTGGCCGCCGGTCATCAGCGGCTGGTCGTACATCGAGATCTGGTACCCCTTCGGCAGGTCGGGATAGAAGTAGTTCTTGCGCGCGAAGACCGAGACCGGCTGGATCGCGCAGCCGAGCGCCAGGCCGGCGCGCAGCGCGTAGTCGACGGCACGGCGGTTGAGGACCGGCAGCACCCCCGGCATACCGAGGCAGACGGGACAGACGTTGGTGTTCGGCGGGGCCCCGAACCGCGTCGGGCAGCCGCAGAAGATCTTCGTCTGCGTGAGGAGCTGGCAGTGGACCTCGAGCCCGATGACCGCTTCGTAGTCCATCGCTCCGGTCCTGGTCAGGGTGGGGGCCTCCGGGACGCGCCCACGGCGGCGCTCCGGCCGCCGCCGAAACTCGAGACTCCGCGCTCCACGAAGCCGGCGGATTATAGCACCGGCGCGCGCGTCGCCCCGCGGGACCGGGGACGTGCCGGCGGCGCGACGCCGACGGCCATCCCCGATATCACCACCGGGGTCGGATGATACAATTCCCGCCATCTTCCTGGGAGGGAGGCACCCATGCTCAAGCTTCGGCGCGCAGGATCGATCACCCGTCCGCGGGTTTCGCCCGCTGGCGCCCGCTTCGCAGCCGGCCCCCGTATCGCGGCGGTCGCTGTCCTGGTCGGCGTGATCCCCGCGCTGGCCCCCGCGTCCCGGGCTCAGACCCCGCCGGAACCCTCCCCGCCGTCCATCGACAGCCAGCAGTCGATGGAGGTCGCGTTCGACGAGTTCTTCAAGGTCGGGCTCGACCTGGCGCGGCCGCTGGCGGTGCGCGGGCTGACTATCAAGCGCGGCACGATGGAATTGACCCTGACGGAGGGGACGCTCTACCTGGCGCAGCCGGTAGCCTGGCGGATCACCGGCGCCTATTTCAAGGGCTCCGGGACCATCAAGGTCACGCTCCCGAACGCCATCGACCGGAAGCTGCTGCAGGAGAAGTACGGCAAACCCGCGTTCGAGGAAGCCGTGGGCGAGGTGGTGCTCCGGTTCGACGACGGGACGGAACGCGAGCTGATCGCGGGCGGGAAGCCGGGCACGGCGCTGGCCGGAGACCCGGGCGCCACCTGGAACGATCGTCTCCGGATCGACTTCAACGCCGACGACCTGCAGGTGGATTTTCTCGACAATACCCTGAACGGAATCAAGGCCACCAACTTCTTCGTCGCCGAGTTGCACACGCGCGACGGCAAGGACTGGTACGCCTTCACGCACAACGGGCGCTCGACGATCGAGAACGCGATCTACCACGAGCAGGCCATGGGCGCGGCCGGCAAGCGCTGGTACCAGGTCGAGTCGATGTTCCACCGGCCGGAGGATTACGACGCCAAGGGGAACTACGACGTCATGCCCGTCTCCGAAGCCAGGGAGCTCGCGGCCGTCCGCCACGTCGAGATGACGGTCGAGATCCCCAACACCAAGTCCTTGAAGATCGACGCCCGATTGACCGTGGAGTCGCTGCGGGACGGCCTGCGCATGGTGCGCTTCGACTTCATCAACAACCTCGACGCCCCCTCCTGGCACGAGGCGGGGCGCCAGGTCACGACGACTCTCGTGGCCGACGCCGGCGGGAACCCGCTCCCCTACCTGCACCGCTGGCACCAGCTCCTGGTGCTCCTGCCGCGGCCGCTCACCAAGGGGGAGAAGACCGTCCTCCATGTCACGGCAACCGAGGACACGATCATCCAACTGACCGATCGCTCGTACTGGATCTACACGACCTACCCGTGGTTCCCCCAGATCGGCTATCTCGGCGGCCGGTACACCATGGACTGGACCGTGAAGACGCCGAAGACCCTGCGCGCCGCGGGAACCGGCGACCTCGTCAAGGAGTGGCAGGAAGGGGAGATGAACTGCGGCCGGTGGAAGAGCGACACGCCGGTGCAGTTCGCGTCGCTCATCTTCGGCGACTTCAAGGCGACCGACGGGAACCACAAGCGCGAGGCGCCGGGGACCGGCGACGTGCCGATGCGGCTGTTCACCATCCAGGGCGGCTCGGAGCACTTTAAGGGCAACCCCCAGAACGTCCTGTTCAACATCTCGGAGGGGATGAAGCGCTACGAGACGATCTTCGGGTCATTTCCCTACCCGCAGCTCGACATCGCCGAGATGGCCCACAACCTGGGGTTTGCGCAGAGTCCCGCCGGGATCCTCCTCGTGAGCTCCGTGCCGGTCGGTGGGACCGTCGACGTGTACGCGGACGGGGAAGAACGGGTGATCGACATCGAGGAGCAGGGCGGCCTCGGCAAGGTCGGCGGGGGCGGCGTCGGGGACCAGTTCGTCTTCCACGAGCTCGCCCACCAGTGGTGGGGACACCAGATCGGCTGGTTCAGCGACGAGGACGCGTGGATCAGCGAATCGTGGGCCGAGTACAGCGCCGGGCTGATCATCGCGGCGATCAACCCGAAGCGGTTCGCCGAAATGCGGGCCGAATGGAGGAAGCGGGCGATCGAGGGCGATCCGTACGGCACCATCAGCACCGCCTACCGGGCGGACAACACCGAGCACCCGGGAACGACCTGGCGCATGCTGTACAACAAGGGTCCTTACGTCGTTCACATGCTGCGCACCTGGATGGGCTGGGAGAAGTTCACGAAGTACGTCGGCACGATCCAGAGCAGGTACAAGGGGACCAACATCAACACGGATACCCTCGCCCGCGAGGCGAGCACCGTGATGGGCTACGACATGTTCCCGTTCTTCGACCAATGGGTGCGGGACAAGGGTATCCCGAAGGTCCGCTGGTCGTGGTCGGCGGCGCCGGATGCGGACGGCAAGCAGATGGTGTCGATCAAGGTGCGCCAGGAGGACAAGGACAACTTCAAGCTCCTCATGGTCCCGATCTACTTCGACTTCGGGAAAGGGGACCCGGTCGTGGTCCAGAAACCGATCCTCAAGGCGGAGACCGTGATCCAGGTGAAGGTCCCCACGGTCCCGAAGGCGGTGAGCATGGACGACGACGAGACGCAACTGGCGATCTTCTTCCCCGAGACCGGGAAGAAGTAGCCGCCCCGGGAGCATGGGCCCCAGGCCATCCGCGGTCGCATGATCGCGACGATCAAGATCGCCGCCGGGGTCATCTTTGCACTGCTCCTGCTGCGCCTCGTCGTCCTGGCCCTCGAGCCCCGGCTGACGTTCTTCCCGTCGCGCGACCTGGTCCTGACACCCGCCGCCATCGGGCTGCCGTACGAGGACGCTGCGGTGGAGACGGAGGACGGAATGCGGCTGCGTGGCTGGTTCGTGCCGGCGCCGGCGTCCGCGGCCCCGGCCCCCGTTCTCCTGGTCTTCCACGGCAACGCCGAGACCATCGACAGCGGTCTCGACCTCGCCGCGCGCGCCCACGGCGCCGGGCTCGCCGCGCTCCTGGCCGAGTATCGCGGCTACGGCGGCAACCCGGGTTCGCCGAGCGAAGAGGCGATCATTCGCGACGGTCTCGCATTCGCCGCCGCCGCCGCGGTGCGGGCAGGCGGCGCGCCCGTCGTCCTGTGGGGCCGGTCGATCGGAGCGTCGGTGGCGGTGCGGCTCGCCGTGGCGGGACACGGCGCGGCGGTCATCCTCGAGTCGCCGTTCACCTCGGCCCGCGACCTGCTGCGCGACCAGGGCGCCTGGCTGTTGCTGACGCTGTCACACCTTGGATCGTACCGGTTCGATACCGCGGCGCGCATGGCGGACGTACGGGTGCCGGTGCTGATCATCCACGGCACCCGCGATGAGATCGCGCCCTTCGCGCACGGCCGGCGCCTCCTCGATCTGGCGCGGGGACCGAAGGAGATGGTCGTCCTCGAAGGGGGCGGCCACAACGACCTGTGGGCCCGCCACGCCGGCGCGCTCTGGACCGGCGCCGAGCGGTTCGTGCGCGCGCTCCCCATCGCCGCGGTCCCCTCACGGCCGGGGGCGGCTGCGCCGCCGGCGGGCGACGATCAGGACGGGTAGGGCTCGGCGACGCTCACCGCCGTCCGGGCGCCGCGCGCTTCGAGATCCTTGAAGAAGGCCGCCGCGTCGATGGCGCGCTCCGGGGGCAGGACCCCAGTCTCCTTCATGCGCCCCGAGGCCAGCCAGCGCGCGACGATCGCCGGCGGCGAGGCGACGAGCAGGGTGCCGCCCGAGATCCCCCACTCCTTGTGCGGGTGGGCGGTGGTCTCGACGCGGCCCGCGACCGGCCGGCCGCCGCGCGTGCCGCGCACCTCGGTGACGATGTCCTTGAAGCCGAGGCTCCCCTTGCGCTCAATCTGAGGAGCCCGCTTCAGCACCTCGACGAGGACGTCGCGCGGCCGCACCGCGACGCCACGCACCGTCACCGGCTCGCGCGCCGCCAGGCCGAGGCCGGCGAGAAACTCCAGCTGCCGGAGCGCCTTCTCCGAGTAGCCGAAGAACGAGATCTTGAAGAAGCACTCGCGGATCCCCTTCGGGCCGTAGGTCAGCGGCAGGGTCGCCACCTCCGAGTGCAGCGACAGGTGCACCTTCGACACCCCGATCGGCTCCTGGAAGCGGTACAGCTCCTCCTCGCCCAGAGGCGCGGTCTCGGCGAAGGCGCCGTCGCGGTACACCATGGGCGGCAGGGTGATCTCGTCGAAGATGGTCTCGATCGAGTAGGCCCAGGCGAGCGAGTCGCCCATGTCGGGGGTCGAGCCGTTGTAGATGCGGATCGACTCGACGGTGTCGAAGGCGTCGGCGAGCACGCGCGCCTGCACGTTGGCGATGCCGGGGCACGAACCGAGGCCGAGGACGGCGAGCACGCCGGCCTTGCGGAACGCGGCGTCCATCTCGAGCTGCTTGCGCGTCGTGTGGAACAGCCCTCCCAGGTCGATGTACGGGACGCGCGCTTCGAGACAGGCCTCCATAATCTCCGAATTGAAATAGTACTGCACCGCGTTGATGACGGCGCCGGCGCCGCCGATGAGCTTCACGAGCGCGGCGCGGTCGGTCACGTCGACGCCGGCGGCCAGGACCCCGGGACGGGCGCACGCGGCGACCGACTTGCGCGCCCCGTCGACGTCCAGATCGGCGATGACGATCTCGCGGATCGCCTGGTCCGACGCCAGGTCGCGGGCGATCGCCCGGCCGATGATCCCCGCCCCGCCCAGCACGACGATGCGCACGAAGGATGCTCCCTTTCCCGTCCCGCGGCCGGGACGGACATCCCCGGCCACGGGTACCCTGATGAGCGGCGATGCTACGCCGCCGGCCGCGGCAGGGTCAATCGCGGCGGCCGGGGTCGTGTCTGTCAGCGTCCCGGCGCGGGCCGGGCGGAGCCGCGGCGCCCGCCGGGCCGCGCCTGCGTCCGGCGCGCCCGCGACGGCGCGGGCTTCTCGAGACCGCGCCCGACGAGCTCGATGAGATCGGTGATCGTGACGATGCCGACGACCTTGCGGCCGCGGAGGATCGGCAGGCAGCCGATGTTCCGGCCGCGCAGGAGATTGGCCGCCTCGCGCACGGTCGTCTCGGGCGACGCGGTGATGATCTGCGGCGACATCAGCTCCTCGACCGAGCCGGCCCAGCGCAGGGCGACGCCGCGCGGCCCCGACAGGTCGCGCGCCGAGATCACTCCCGCCGCCTCGCCGCCCTGCATCACGACGAGATGGTGGATCTTCTTCGTCTGCATCCGGTTCCAGGCGGTCTCGGCGGACTCCTCGACGTCAATCGTCTCCACCGGGCTGCTCATGATGTCGGCCAGGCGCATGAGGGCCTCCTTTCCCCGGCCCGCGGGCGGGCACGGGACGATTCTACGTGAGCGGCAGCGACTGCGGACGATCGATATGGAGCCGGGCCACCCGGCGGGCATCCGCCCGGCGCCCACGGAGCACGGCCTGGTTCAGCTCGTCGAGCATCCCGAAGCACCCGCCGCTTTCGATGAACCCGCGGCAGAAGAGACAGCGGCTGCCGATGGGCTCGCCCGAGGTCGAGATCCTGAGGATCGGGCCGTTGCCCGAATGGGAGCCGCCTGAGGCGGCCTCGCGGCCGAGCATGGCCTCCTCGCGGAACTCGTCGAGCGTGTTGGCCGCGGCGAGGGTACCGGCCTCGTCGCGCCTCTCGACGCGATCGAGCACATGGCGCCAGCGCTCGATCACCGCCGCCCTGGCCCTGATCCAGCGGTCCCGCGTGAGCTCGGTCATCGCCACCCCGTGCGCAGGGCGGTGGATAGCGAAGTCCGTGCCACGGCCCCGCGCCGTGCGCGGGCCCGCCGCGCGCCCGCTTCACGCAAAGAGCGCCCCTCGGCGGGCGGCGCCCGCGCAGACCTTGCGTCGCCCGATCGAGATCCATCGCAATCACCGCGGCGGTTCGTGGCACCTGCCTTGCTGCCCCGCCGGGTGCTGCACGCGCCGCCGGGCGGCGCATGGAGGGGATGCGACATGACACGCACACCGGCTCGCACAACGGAGATGGGCGGTCTCGGCGGGAGGATCCTGGTCGGCGTCGATTTCTCACCGGCGGGCCGCCGCGCGCTTCACCGGGCCCGGTCGCTCGTGCGCGGCCAGGGTGGACGGCTGTTACTCCTGCACGTGATCGACGGCGCCGGGATCGGCGAGATCGCCCGGCTCGCGGGCCTCCCCGAGGGCGATCTCCGGGAGCGTCTGGCGCGCGAGCGCCGCGCCCGCGTCGGGGCGCTGATCGCCGAACTCGACGACGGCGCGGGCGACCCGCCACCCCAGGTACTGGTCGGCTGGGGCCGGCCGTTCGAGGAGATCGTCCGCAAGGCCGAGGACCTGTCGCTCGACCTGATCGTCCTCGGAACATCGGGGCGGTCGGCCGATCTCGAGCGCGCCCTGTTCGGCAGCACGGCCGAGAAGGTCCTGCGATCGTCGTCGCGGCCGGTGCTCTGCGTGCCGGCCGACTGACCGTCCGCGGGGGCGGCGGCCGCGTCGATCGCGGCGCCGCACTGCGGGCAGAACCGCGCCGCGCCTGCGACCTCCGCGCCGCAGGCGGCGCAGGTCATCCGCCGAGGTCCTCGCCGAAGCCGCCGGCGGCGTAGGCCAGGTCGCTGACCTTCACGACGTTGGCGTCCTGGTTCTTCGCCACCTGGTAGAGGCGGCGGCGGGTCCGGCGCCAGGCGGCGTTGCCGAAGGTGCGGGTCAGCAGGATGTCGCGGCGCGCCGCCGCGGCGCCCGATTCGCGGATGCGCGTGTTGGCGCGTGACAGGCAGGCGGCCAGGGCGTAGAGGTCGCCGGCGGCGTCCGCCAGGCGCTCCTGCGCGAGCTGGCGATCGACGATGCCGCGGCCGTGCAGCCGCAGCGCCTGCTCGGCGGTGTCGGCGAAGACCTCGGCGTAATGCGCCGCGCGCGCCGCGGTCTTCACGAGCGGCGGCTCGATCCCGGGGAACGGCTCGTCGGTGACCGCGCGCCGGATGTGGCGCATGGCGTAGTCCGTGAGGACGCCGATCTGCGCCACCGGGTCCTTGAGCGCCTGTCCGACCTTCTTGAGGTCATCGCCCACCAATTGGAGCCCGGCGAGCGCCACGAAGACGCGCAGGATCTCGTTGGTACCCTCGAAGATCATGTTGATCCGGCAGTCGCGCAGGAAGCGCTCGTACGGGTACTCGCGGATGAAGCCGTTGCCGCCGGCGATCTGCACCGCGTGGTTCACCACCCGCCACGAGTTCTCCGACGCGAAGATCTTGCACAGGGCCGACTCGATCGACGCGTCGACGCCCGGCCGCTTCGCCAGGTCCGTGGTCAGGTAGACCATGCTCTCGGCGGCGTAGGTGTCGGCGACCATGGCGGCAATCTTGGCGCGGATGAGCTCGAACTCCGCGATCGGCCGCCCGAACTGCTTGCGCTCCTTCGCGTAGGCGGTGGCGCGGTCGATCATCTCCTTGGCGACGCCCACCGAGCCGGCCGCCAGCGACACCCGGCCGTCGTTGAGGATCTCCATGGCGTACTTGAAGCCGCGCCCCGGCTCGCCGAGCAGGTTCGCCTCGGGGACCGGGGTCTCCTGGAAGGTCAGGTCGGTGGTGGACGATCCCTTGAGACCGAGCTTCTCCTCGTCGCGCCCGGTGGCGACGCCCGGCATGTCGCGGGTGACGATGAAGGCGCTGATCCGATCCTTGCCGTCGACCTCGTGGCGCGCGAAGACGGTGAACAGACCGGCGCGGCCGCCGTTGGTGATGTAGCGCTTCGATCCGTTGAGCACGAAGACCCGCCGCTTCGCGTCCCAGAGGGCGCGCGTCCGCAGCGAGGCGGCGTCGGAACCCGACTCGGGCTCGGTGAGGGCGTAGGCGGCGAGCATCTCCCCCTTCGCCACCGCCGGCAGGAAGCGGCGCTTCTGCTCGTCGCTGCCGTACATGACGATCCCCTTGCTGCCGATGCCGAGGTGGGCGCCGAGGATGGTGGCGGTCGAGGCGCAATGGCGGCAGATCTCCTCCATCAGGCGGCAGTACGACCCGAGCGACAGGCCCGACCCGCCGTATTCCTCGGGGATGGTCATGCCGAGGAAGCCCATGCCGGCGAGGGCCCCGACCTGCTCGTCCGGGAACACCCCGGCGCGATCGATCGCCGCCCCGTCGAGGTTGTCGCGGGCCCAGTCGCGGAACGTGCCGAGGACGAGCGCCAGCGTCCCGCGCTCCTCGTCGGCGGGGCGCGGATACGGGAACACGAGCGCGGCGTCGAGGCGGCCCTGGAACAGGGCCTTCATGAAGCTCCGCGCAGGGGCGGGTCTGGATGGCGGCATCGGCTGCGGTCCTCCCGGGCTCACTCTTCGAAGAAGCGCCGGCCGGCGCGCGCCATGTCGTCGAGCGACCGCGCCGGCTGGAAGCGCGGGCCCAGCCGCTCGGCCATCAGGCTCAGTCCCTGGGTCACGGCCACGAGCCCGAGCGCGTCGGCGTGGCGCAGCAGGCCGCCGCGGAACGGCGGAAACCCGGTGCCGAGGACCATCGCGAGATCGACCTCGGCCGGCGTGCGGACGATGCCGTCCTCGAGGCAGCGGACCGCCTCGTTGATCATCGGCAGCAGCAGGCGCGATTCGGCGGTCGCCGCGCTGGTGCGGCGCCCGCCGGCCCCCGCCACCAGGCCGTAGGCGGCGGCGTTGACGTGACGCGGCGGGCGGCCGCCGTCGCCGGCTTTGCCCTCGCCGCCCCGGTCGCCGCCGTGGTCGCCGCCCCGGTCGCCGCCTTGGTCGCCGCCGCCGTGCAGGTAGAAGCCGCGCCCCGTCTTCCGTCCGAGCCAGCCGCGCTCGCGCAGGGCGCCAAGGATGGACGATTTCGGGGCCCGGTCGGCGAATGCGTCCTGCAGGACGGCGGCGACGTGGGCGGCGACGTCGATGCCGATCTGATCGAGGAGCGCGAACGGCCCCATCGGCATGCCGAAGGCGAGCAGCGCCTGGTCGAGATCGTCGATGCGCGCCCCCTCCTCGAGCATCAGGAGCGCCTCGCCGAGATAGGCCATCAGGATGCGGTTGACCAGGAAGCCGGGCGCGTCGCCGACCACCACCGGCGTCTTGCCGATCCGCTTCGCCAGCTCGACCGCGGTGGCGACCGCCCGGTCGGACGTGCGCGCGCCGCGCACCACCTCGATGAGCGGCATCCGGTGCACGGGGTTGAAGAAGTGCAGCCCGACGACGTCGTCCGGGCGGCGGGCGGGCGCCGCGATCGAGCCGATCGGCAGCGACGAGGTGTTGGTGGCGAAGATGAACCCCTCGGGCAGGATCGCCTCGAGGTCGCGCAGCACCTGGTGCTTGACGTTGAGCGACTCGACGACGGCCTCGATGACGATGCCGGCGCGCCGGAAGCCGGTGTAGTCGAGCGTCGGCAGGATCCGATCGAGCCTGCGGTCCATCTCGAGGCGGGTGATCCGGCGCTTGCGCAGCTCGTACTCCTCGAGCGCCGCGGCGGCCGCCATGCCGCGCCCGAGAGCCGCCGGGTCGACGTCCTTGAGCCGCACCGGGATGCCGGCCTTGGCGAGCGCCCGGGCGATGCCGCCCCCCATCGCCCCTGCGCCGATCACCGCCGCCGCCTCGACGCGGCGCGGTGGCGCCGCGACGACCGGGTCGCGGCGCGCCGCCTGCTGCATGAGGAACAGCGCCACCAGCCCGCGGCTGGTCGGCCCCGCCGCGAGGTGGCCGATCGCCTCGGCCTCGAACGCCAGGCCCTCGGCGCGCCCGTGCCGCAGGCCGTGGGCGATCGCCTCGATGGCGAGGTAGGGCGCCGGGTAATTGCGCTCGTCGACGCGGCCGGCCAGGCGGCGGCGCGCCACCCGGCAGGCCAGCGCGGTCGTCGCCGCGCGGATCGGGTTCCAGCGCGCCAGGGCGTGCCCGGCGAGCGCCCGGAGCGGGCGGCGGCGGCCGGCGGCGGCCTCATCGACGACGCCCTCCGCCGCCGCGATCAGGCGCTCCGCCGGAACGACCTCGTCCACGAGGCCGAGTTTGAGCGCCACGCGGGCGCCCACCGATCGACCGTTGAGGATCATGTCGAGGGCGGGGCCCAGGCCGACGAGGAGCGGCAGCCTCTGCGTGCCGCCCCACCCGGGGACGATCCCGAGGCGCACCTCGGGAAGGCCGATCTCGACCCGCGCATCGTCGGCCGCGACCCGGTAGTGGCAGGCGAGCGCCAGCTCGGTGCCGCCGCCGAGGCAGGCCCCGCCGATCGCGGCCACCACCGGGAAGGGCAGGTGCTCGATCGTCTCGAACAGCCGCTGGCCGCGGCGCGAGGCGTTCTCGGCGTCCTGGAACGACCGCAGGGCGCGGAACTCGTTGACGTCGGCGCCGGCGACGAACGTGCCGGGGAGCGCGCTGGCGACGACGAGGCCGCGCAGCGGCTTCTCGGCCGCCTGGCCGACGAGGATCTCGAGCAGCGCCACCGTCTCGGCGCCGAGCAGGTTGACGCGCCCCGACACCGGCTCGAGCAGGAGGATCCCGAGCCCGTCGTCGCGCACCTCGAGCGCCGCCGCGCGCCCGGCGACGCGCCCCTCGAGCGGCAGGGTCTCCTGCGCCGGCCGCGGGACCGGGGCGCGCCAGCCGTCGCCGCTCACCGGCGTCCCCGCGCGCGGCGAACCGGCCCGCGGGCCGCCCGCGTCATGATCGCTCCACCACGAGCGCCGCGCCCTGGCCGCCGCCGATGCACAGGGCCGCGAGCCCGTAGGTGAGATCGCGGCGCGCCATCTCCTTGAGGAGGGTCAGCGCCAGGCGGACCCCCGAGCAGCCGACCGGGTGTCCGAGCGCGATGGCGCCGCCGTTGACATTCAGGATCGCCGGGTCGATCGCCCCGAGCGCGCCGTCGCGCCCGAGCGTGTCGCGGCCGAAGGCCGCCGAGGCGGAGGCCCTGACGACCGCCAGCACCTGCGCCGCGAAGGCCTCGTTGATCTCGATCAGCTGCATGTCGCGCAGCGCCAGCCCGGCGCGCCGCAGCGCCAGGTCGGCGGCGTGCACCGGGCCCAGCCCCATCACCTCGGGGTCGAGGCCGGCGAACGCCCAGGAGCGGATGCGCCCGAGGTACGGCATGCCGAGCGCCCGGGCGCGCTCCTCGGACGCGACGATGAGCGCCGCGGCGCCGTCGGTGAGCATGCAGGAGTTGCCCGGCGTCACGGTCCCCCAGCGCCGATCGAACGCCGGCCTCAGGCGCTGCAGCGCCTCGAGCGACTGGTCGTCGCGCGGCCCGACGTCGTCGGTGACCGGCGCATGGCCGGGCGGCGGGAAGACCGGGACGATCTCCTCGCGCAGGCGGGCGCGGCCGGCGACCGCGCGGCGGTGGCTCTCGACGGAGTAGGCGTCCTGCTCGTCGCGGCCGATGCCGAAGCGCCGCGCCAGCACCTCGGCCGTCTCGCCCATGTTGAGGCCGGACGTGGCATCGCGCAGGCCGACCTCGAGCGCCGCGAACGGCGTCAGGTCGGCGCGTCCGAAGCCGAGCAGGGCGCGCGCCCGGGCCGGCAGCGAGCGCGCCCGGCGCAGGGTCATCACGCGGCGCGTGAACCCCTGTCCCAGCTGGAACGGGATGCGCGACATCGATTCGGCGCCGGCCGCCACCACGACGTCGGCGACACCCGCCTGGATGCGGTGCCAGGCGGTGACGATCGCCTCGGTCCCCGATCCGCAGTTGCGGTTCACGGTGACGGCCGGGACCGATCGCGGCACCCCCGCCCGGATCGCCGCCACCCGCGCCAGCGTCGTGGTCTCGGCCGGCTGGGCGATGTTGCCGACCACCACCTCGCCGACCGCCGCGGGGTCGAGATCGACGCGCGCCATCGCCTCGGCGATGGCGATGCGGGCCAGGTCGTCCGCCGGGACGTCCTGCAGGACGCCCCAGGCCTTGCAGAACGGCGTCCGCACCCCGTCGATGATGACGACGCCGCGGTCGCCGGTCATTCCTGGACCTGGTCGCGGGAGATGCCGTACTGCTCGAGCTTCTTGTACAGGTTGCTGCGCGGCGTGCCGATCGCCTTGGCCATGCGCGAGATGTTCCAGCGGAACTCGCGCAGCTTGCGCAGCAGGAAGACCTTCTCGGCCTCCTCGCGGTACTCCTGCAGGGTGGTGAAGCGGGCCGGGTCGGGGCCGGCCGCGGCGGCCGCGGGGCGCCTCTCCGCGGGGAGCGCGCCGGCCGCCTCGGGGGCCGGCGACGGCGACGGACCGGGCCCGGCGGCGAACTCCTCGATCGCCAGGATGTCCTCCTCGCGGACGGTCTCGCCCCCGGTCAGGATCAGGACCCGCTCGATGAAGTTCCGGAGCTCGCGGATGTTGCCGCGCCACGGCCGGGCCTGGAGCCGGGTCATCGCGGCGGCGGTGAACGACCGGCGCCGGCGGTTGTTCTCGGCCGAGAATGCCTCGGCGAAATGGGCCGCGAGCGCCGGGATGTCCTCGCGCCGATCGCGGAGCGGCGGCGAGGTCACCGGGACGACGTTCAGGCGGAAGAAGAGATCCTCTCGGAAGCGGCCGGCCCCGATCTCCGCGGCGAGCTCCTTGTTGGTGGCCGCGATGACCCGCACGTCGACCCGGATCGTCTTCGCCAGGCCGACCGGCTCGACCTCGCCCCCCTCGAGCACGCGCAGCACCTTGGCCTGGGTGCGCGGGCTCATGTCGCCTATCTCGTCGAGGAAGATGGTGCCGCCGTCGGCCTGCACGAACTTGCCCATCTGGCGCGCCGAGGCCCCCGTGAACGCCCCCTTCTCGTGCCCGAACAGCTCCGACTCGATGAGGTCCTCGGGAATGGCGGCGCAGTTCACCTTGACGAACGGCCTCTCGGCCCGCGCGCTCCTGCTGTGGATCTCCCAGGCGATCAGCTCCTTGCCGGTGCCGCTCTCGCCCGCGATCAGGACCGTGGCGCTGGTCGGGGCGGCCCGCCCGGCCGCCTCGCGCACCGCCTTCATCGCCGCCGAATCGCCGATCATCCGGTGGCGCGCCTCGACCTGGAAGCGCAGGCGCAGGTTCTCGTCCCGCAGGTGCGTGCTCTCGATGGCGTTGCGCAGCGACGTCAGGACGCGCTGCGACTCGAGCGGCTTCTCGAGGAAGTCGTAGGCGCCCTTGTGGATCGCCTCGACGGCGGTCGGGATGTCGCCGTGGCCGGAGATCATCAGGATGGGGGTCTGGGTGTCGCGGCCGCGCGCCGCCTGCAGCACCTCGAGCCCGTCCATGCCGGGCATCTTGATGTCGAGCAGGACGGCGTCCGGACTCTCGCGCCTCAGGGTCTCGAGCCCCTCGGGGCCCGAAGCGGCCTCGAGGAATTCGAACCCCTCGTATTCGAGGACCATCCGCAGCGATTTCCGGATGGCATCCTCATCGTCGATGACCAGGACGCGGCCGCGCATCGTGAAGGAACGGCGCCGGCGGCTCCGCGCGGCGTCGAGCCGCCCGATGATAGACGAAAAAAACGGGGCCCGGAAGCGGGCCCCGTGAAAAGAACGTGCGCCGGGCCCGGGCCCGCCGGCGGCGGGCGGCGGCTATTCCTCTTTGGGGACGCGGAGGGTCACGTAGCGGCTGATCGGATCGCCGCCGGTGCGGCTCGGCGGGTTGACGACGTAGAGGATGAGGAGGCCGCCGGGCTTCACCTTGCGGATCTCCCTGCGGTATTCGGAGAGGCCGGTCACCTGGACGCGGTTCACCTCGGTGAGGATGTCGCCGCTGTTGACCCCCTTCTCCCAGGCCTCGGAGACCCGCGACACGTGCGTCACGACGACCCCCGTGGTCTCGCGGGTCATGCCGAGTTCCTGCACGATCGCCGGGGTCAGCTCCTCGACGGTGATGCCGAGCTGGGTCTCGTTCTGGTCGCCGGGCTCCTCCGGCCCCTGGCCGCCGCGGCGGTTGGCGGCGATGTCGGTCGGCCGATCGCCGAGGTTGGCGGTGAAGGTCATCTCCCTGCCGCCGCGGAACACCGTCAGCCGCACCTTCGATCCGGGGTCCTTGGCGGAGATGACCCGGACGACCTCCTCGCTCGAGCCGACCGGCCGGCCGTCGATGGCGACGATGATGTCGCCTCTCTGGACCCCGGCCTCGGCGGCCGGCAATCCCGGGGAAACCGACTGCACGAGCGCCCCCTGCTCGCCGGCGAGACCCCAGGCCTCGGCGACATCCGGGGTCACCTCGGCCACGGTGATGCCGAGGTAGCCGCGCGACACCTTGCCCTTGGTCCGCAGCTGGTCGGCGACCTCGCGCGCGATGCTCGCCGGCACCGCGAACCCGATCCCCTGGCCGACGCTGCTGATGGCGGTGTTCACGCCCACGACCTCGCCCGCCATGTTGACCAGCGGCCCGCCGGAGTTGCCGAAGTTGATCGCCGCATCCGTCTGGATGAAGTTGTCGAGCGAGGCGTCGCGCGACAGGCCGCGCAGCACACGCCCCTTGGCGCTGACCACGCCCACCGTCACGGTGTGCTCGTATTGCAGCGGGTTGCCGATGGCCATGACCCAGTCGCCGATGCGCAGGCTCTCCGAGTCGCCCAGCGTCAGGAACGGCAGCTTCTTGGGCACGTCGATCTTGATCAGGGCCAGGTCGGAGCCCGGGTCGGATCCGACCACCTCGGCGGGGTAGTCGCGGCGATCGTCGCTCAGGTTGACCCGGATGCGGCTGGCGCCCTCGACGACGTGATAGTTGGTCAGGATGTAGCCGTCGTCGCTGATCAGGAACCCGGAGCCGCCGCTCTGCTCGATGTCCGGCTCGCCGTCGTCCTGGGACGGGGCGCGCCGCCGCGGTGTCTGTGGTCCCTGCGGCCCCTGCGGCCCGAAGAAGAACTCGAACGGGTCGCCGTGGAACGAGGGCCGCCGCTGCGACTGCTGCTGGATCTCGGTCGCGGTGATGCTGACCACCGCCGGGTTCACCCGCTCGGCGATGTCGGCGAACGACCCGGGCACCATGAGCGAGGCCGCCTGGCCGGCCGCCATCTGCGCCCGCGCCGCGGTGTGCAGGGGCCGCGCGTCGGCGGCCGCGGGCTCCGCGGCCCGCCCCGGCAGCGTCATGTCGAGGCCGCCGGCGAGCACCATGCCGAAGATCACCGAGCCGGACGCGATGAGCGCCAGCGTGAACAACTGACCGTGCTTCTTCATCGAAGGGGGCTCCTTGATCCCGCCTGGGTGGTCGCCTGTCGAAGGGTCGTCAGTATAGGATCGGCCGATCGGGGCCGTCAAGGAAACGGCGGCGCCCGTCACCGGATCCGCGATGGCGCGCTGCACCCGCGCCACCAGCATCGCGGGGTCCACCGGCTTGTCGAGAATCTCCGCCACGCCGAGGGCGCCCGCGGTCGCCCGGAGCGCCGCGTCGGCGAACGCCGTCACCAGGAAGACGGTCGGCGGGGCCGCCCGGCCGCGCCAGGCGCTCCCCTCGCGGACCCGGCGCAGGAAGTCGAGACCCTTGAGACCCGGCATCTGCTGATCGAGCACGACGAGGTCGGCCGTCTCGAGGGCGAGCCGGTCGGCGAGCGCCTCCTCGCACCCCGAATGCAGCCGGACGGCGTGTCCGAGGCGCGCCAGCAGCCGGCCGTAGGCCTGCAGCGCCGCGGGGTCGTCCTCGATGATCAGGAGGGTCTTCGCACCGGCCGGATTCATGCTGCCGGCGAGGGCTGCAATGCCTGTGCCGCGATCACCCGCCCCTGCGCAAAGGACTTGAGCGTCCGCCGCCTGCCGGGCGCCCGTCCGGGCCACGCCGAATGTCGCGTCGCCCCGCCAATCTGGCGCCCGGACCTCACGACCCGGGCTCGTCCGCCCCGGCCTGGCCGTACTCCTTGAGCTTGCGCTGCAGCGTCCTGAGACCGATGCCGAGGATCTCGGCCGCGCGGGTGCGGTTGCCGCCGGTCTCCTCGAGCGCCCTGAGGATGGCCTCCTTCTCGATCGCGTCCATCGTGCGCGGCGCGCCCGCCGGGGACGCCGGGATCGCCGGCCGGGGACGCGCCGCGGCCGCCGCCTCGGCGCGGTAGCTCTCCGGCAGGTCCTCGGGGCGGATGCGGGTGGTCCCGGGCGGCGCGAGCACGACGACGCTCTCCATGAGGTTCCGCAGCTCGCGCACGTTGCCGTCCCAGCGCGCCCGCTTGAGGGCTTCGACGGTCCCGGGGTCGAGGACGAGATCCGGGCGGTCGTTCTCCTCCTTGAAGGTCGAGAAGAAGCGGTGCAGGAGGATCGGGATGTCCTCGGGTCTCTCCCTGAGCGGCGGGATGCCGATGGTCACGACCTTGAGGCGGTAGTAGAGGTCGCTGCGGAACGCCCCGGTCGCCACCCTCGACTCGAGATCGGCGTTGGTGGCGGCGATGATCCGGACGTCGACCCTGATGGTCTCGGTGCCGCCGACGCGCATGAACGAGCGCTCCTCGAGGACCCGCAGGAGCTTGGCTTGCAGCGCCATCGGCAGCTCGCTGATCTCGTCGAGGAACAGGGTGCCGCGATCGGCCAGCTCGAAGGTGCCCGGCTTGCGCTGCACGGCCCCCGTGAAGGCGCCGCGCTCGTGGCCGAACATCTCGCTCTCGAGGATGTCGGGCGGGATGGCGGCGCAGTTGACCGCCACGAAGCGGGCCTCCTTGCGCGGCGAGTGCTGGTGCAGGGCGTTGGCGATCAGCTCCTTGCCCGTGCCGCTCTCGCCGACGATGAGGACGCTGCTGCGGGTCGGGGCGATGAGCGACAGCTGGTGGAGGATCTGCTGCATCGCAGGCGAGGCGCCGACCAGCTTGCCGAAGCTGAACTTCTCCTCGAGGCGCTCCCTCAGGCGCGCCACCTCCTGCGCGAGGCGGCGCTTCTCGACGGCCGCGGCGACGCGCTTGCGCAGCTCGACCAGGTTCACCGGCTTCTGGAGGTAGTCGTCGGCGCCCTGCTTCATGGCGTCGACCGCCGACTCCACCGACCCGAAGCCGGTGATCACCAGGACCGCCAGGGCCGGATCGACGGCGCGCGCCTCGCGCAGGACCTCCAGGCCGTTCATCCCCGGCATGCGCATGTCGGTCACCAGGAGATCGGCGCCGTGCGCGCCCAGGTGATCGAGCCCCTCGCGACCGGTGCCGAAGGCCGCCACGTTGTAGCCGTCCTTGCGCAGCGCCATCTCCGTGCTGCGCCGGTTGCCGTCGTCGTCGTCGACGACGATGATGTCGCCGCGCCCCTCCGTCATCGTGCCTCCCCTCGCCGGCTCCGCCCGGGCCGGGGTCTCACGCCGCGCGCCCCGGGCCCGGGCCCGCAAGACGCAGGAACTCCTCCGCCTCCATGACACGCACGCCCAGGGAGCGGGCACTGTCGATCTTCGACCCGGGGTCGGCGCCGCCGATGACCAGGCCGGTCTTCTTCGAGACGCTCTCCGACACCCGCCCGCCGCCGTCGCGGATCATCCTCTTTATCGCGTCGCGGCTCCAGCCCGGGATCGCCCCGGTGATCACCACCACCTGTCCCGACCACGGCCCCTCCGCGGCCACGCGCCGGCCGGCCGCCGCCCGCATCGCCAGCCCCGCCTCCCTGATCCGCCGCACCATGTCGCGGTTCTCCGGCTGGTCGAAGAAGGCCCGGATCGAGGCGGCCACGCGCTCCCCCACCTCGTGGACCCGCACGAGGTCCTCGACCGTGGCGGCCGTCAGGTCGTCGATCGACGGGAAGGCCTCGGCCAGGAGGGTAGCGGTGCGCTCGCCGACGAAGCGGATGCCGAGGGCGAACACGACACGCTCGAGCGGCGCCTCGCGGCTCCTGGCGATCTGCTCCATCAGGTTGGCGGCCGACTTCCTCCCCATCCGATCGAGATCCGCCAGGGCGCCCGCTTCGAGGCGGTAGAGGTCGGGGATGGAGCGCACGAGCGACCGGGCGATCAGCTGGTCCACGAGAGCCTCACCCAGGCCCTCGATGTCCATGGCCTCGCGCCGCGCAAAGTGCAGGATCGACTCCTTGAGACGCGCCGGGCACGAGGTGTTCACGCAGCGGCTGAGGACCTCGTCGGCGGGCCGCACCACGGCGGCGCCGCAGGCGGGACAGGCCGCGGGCATGACGAACGGGACCGCGTCCCCGGGGCGCAGCTCGGGGAGGATCTTCACGATCTTCGGGATGACGTCCCCGCCCTTCTCGACCAGCACCGTGTCGCCGACCCGCACGTCCCTGCGTCGCACCTCCTCCTCGTTGTGCAGGGTGCAGCGCCTTATGGTCGACCCGGCGAGACGCACCGGCTCGAGGAGGGCGACCGGGGTCAGGGCGCCGGTGCGCCCGACCTGCACGTCGATGCCGATCACCCGGGTGGTCGCCTGTCGCGGCGGGAACTTCCAGGCGCAGGCCCAGCGCGGGGCGCGCGCCGTCGCGCCGGCCAACTCCTGGAGGCCGACCGCGTCGACCTTGATGACGCAGCCGTCCACCTCGTAGGCCAGGCCGTCGCGCCCGCGGACCCAGGTCTCGTAGTAGGTCTCGGCATCCGCGAGCGCGCCGCAGCGGCGCGTCGCCGGATTGACTCGAAGCCCGAGATCGCGCAGCAGCGCCAGCCCCTCCAGGTGCGACGCCGGCGCCGCCTCCCCTGCGATCCGGACCAGCGACCAGACGAACAGGTCGAGCGGCCGCCGCGCCGCCAGCGCCGGGTCGAGGAGCCGCAGGCTCCCGGCGGCGGCGTTGCGCGGGTTGGCGAAGGCCGGTTCGCCCGCCTCCTCGCGTTCGCGGTTCATCGCGGCGAAGGCCTCGAGCGGGTAATAGACCTCGCCGCGCGCCTCCAGGAAGGCCACCGGCCGCAGCAGGCGCAGGGGCACCGTCGGGATGGTGCGCACCGTCGCCGTGACGATCTCGCCGGTGACGCCGTCGCCGCGGGTCACGGCGCGCTCGAGGCGCCCGCGCTCGTAGATGAGCGACACCGAGACGCCGTCGATCTTGAGCTCCGCCGACAGGGCGATCCCCGGGGCCGCCGCGTCGCCGGGATCCCGGCCCAGCGCCCGCAGCAGGCGCTCGTGCCAGGCGCGGAACTCGTCGGCGCCGGTGACGTTGTCGAGGCTGAGCATCGGCACCGCGTGGCGCGCGGTCGGCAGATCTCCCTCGACCGGGGCGCCGACCCGGCGCGTCGGCGAATCGGGGGTCGCGAGGTCGGGGAAGCGCGCCTCGATCTCCAGCAGCTCCTTCTCGAGGGCGTCGTACTCGGCGTCGGAGATGATCGGATCGTCGTCGACGAAGTAGCGCTTGCGGTGCTGCCAGATGGCGCGACGCAGCTCCTCGGCGCGCTCCGCGGCCTGCCCGCGGCTCACGACTTTCCCGGGACCGCGACGGCGCCCGGGGCCGCGGCCGCCGCCTCGGCCGGCCGGCGGCGCGGCACTCTCAGGATGAAGCGCGCACCGCGCCCGCCGGGGCCGTCCTCGACCAGGATGCGCCCGCCGTGGGCGTGCAGGATGCGCGCGGCGATCGCCAGCCCCAGGCCGGTTCCGCCCGGACGGTTGGAGTAGAAGACCTCGAAGATGCGCTGCCGATCGGCTGCTGCGATGCCCGGGCCGTCGTCGGCCACCGACACCTGCACGCCGCCATCCGGGACCACGCCCGACTGGACCAGCACCGTGCCGCCCGGCGCGAGGATCTGCACCGCGTTCATCAGGATGTTCATGAGCGCCTGGCGGATCTGCGACTCGTCGATCTCGGCCGCGGGCAGGAACGGGGCCAGCTCCTGCCTGAGCGCGATCCGCCGCGCCTCGAACTGGGGCTTCACCAGCAGGCAGGTCGCGGCGATCACCTCGTTCAGGTCGCGACTCTCGAAGCGCGGTTGGACCGGCCGCGCGTACGACAGGAAGTTGTCCACCAGGCTGCCGAGCCGGCGGATCTCCCCCTGCAGGGTTGACAGGTAATGGCGCGTGTCCGCGGCCCCGTCCCCGAGGCGGGCGACGACGTCCTCCTCGAGCATCTGGAGGTTCATGCTGAGGACATTCAGCGGATTGCGGATCTCGTGCGCCAGCCCGGCCGCCAGACCGCCGACGTAGGCCAGGCGGTCGTCCATCTGCGCCTGCGCCTCGAGCAGGCGGGTCCGCCTGATGAGCCGCAGCACGTAGAGGAACGCGATCACCAGGATCAGAACGGCGGCGCCGGCCCCGATCCAGAGCTTGGTCTGCAGATCATGCTGCAGGAGCGTGATCTCCCGGTCGATGAGCTCCTCGGGGATGCCGACCTCGCGGACGATCCCCGACACCGGGTCGACCGGCTGCATCAGCGCGATGACCTTCCGGTCGCGCCCCTCGATGCGCCAGGTCTCATGCGCCCAGTCGTGCTCCCTGGTCAGGTGTCCCTCGGGCCGCGGCTGCGCGTCGAGCAGGCTCCCCTGCCAGAAGTCGCGCCAGAGGACGTTGCGACGCGTATCCAGGAGCACCCGCTCGAGCCGCACCGACAGCGACCTGAACAGGCCGCCGACGACCGGGGAGGTGCGGCCCGCCGCCGCGCCGCGGGCGCCCGCGTGGCAGGGCGGGGCGCCCTCGGTCGAGACCGGATCGCCCACCGGGCACTCGTCGCCGGCGAGCGGCGACGGCGCCTCGCGGGGCAGGACGGGATCCGGCGGGATGGGACCCGGGCGGAGGGCGTCGAGCGAGGCGATGAACGCGCCGCCGATCACCTGGCGGCTCAGGGCGCGGAACTGGAGATGCCCGATGACGAACAGGTCGGCCACGAACAGGCCGGTGAACAGGACCGACGCGAACAGCAACTGCTTGCCGAAGGCCGGCCGCGATCGGCAGACTTCCCGCAACGTCGCCTCCCTACAGGGTTTGTGCCGGGACAATGGGTCAGGCACCGTCAGGATAGCACAACGTCCCGGCGGCGGCCGGGCATGCGGTGGTGGCTCCGCAGGCCGTCGCACGGCGCGCCCCCGCGGTCGTTGACAGCCCGAAAAACGCCGTGCTAGCATTCGCCGCCTTTTCGGTGCCAATTGGATTGTGCCAGCATCCGCCGGCTCGAACCCGGGGGGGCCGCCGCGGAGCGGGGGCCTCGACGACAGGTCGCGACCGACGAGGATGAGCCCGCATGCGTCGTGAAGGAACGAGCCGCCCCGGCCGCGCGCCACTCGATCGGTCGTGGTTCACCTGGCCGGTCGCCCTCCTCCTGTCCGCCGCTCTCCTGTCGCTTCCCGCCCTCGCCGAAGAGCGCCGGCACTCCTGGGAAGCGGGCGTCTTCGCCGGTTACACCATCTACGGCAACGAGCTCGAGATCGACGACGGAGCGGACTACGGATTGCGCGTGGGGTGGAACTTCGCGCCGCCGTACGAGATCGAGTTCCAGTACTACCGCGGCAGCGGCACCAACATCACCGACCTGGGCAGCACCCTGGTCGCCAACGATGCCATCTTCCTGAACGAGCAGAGCCGCACCTGGACGCCGACCGCCTACACGGCGCGCTTCATCATCAACCCGCGCAACGAGCGGCGCCGGCTCAAGCCGTACATGCAGATGGGGCTCGGCTTCCTCGAGTGGTCGCCCAACCCCTCGCTCGCCAGTGCTTCGATCGGCGACACCGAGGCGTGGCTGTTCTCGATCGGCGGTGGCATCAGGTACAAGCTGGGCGCCTACACCCAGTTGCGCGCCGAGTTCGAGGATCTCTACGCGGTCAGCGAGGTCTACTCCAACTTCCATCTCAACGTCGGCCTGACCTGGGTGTTCGGCGGCGGCCGTCCCGCCGACACCGACGGCGACGGCATCCTCGATCTGAAGGACCGCTGCCCCGACACGCCCGCCGGCGCGCTCGTCGACCAGCACAACGGCTGCCCCTGGGACACCGACGGCGACGGCGTGATGGAAGGCCTCGACATGTGCGCGGCCACGGCCCAGGGATGGCCGGTCGACGACAAGGGCTGCCCGCTGGACACCGACGCCGACGCCGTTCCGGACGGCGTCGATTCGTGCGCCGACACTCCGAAGGGCGCCATCGTCGATCCCAACGGCTGCCCCGCCGACTCCGACAAGGACGGCATCTTCGACGGCGTCGATCGCTGTGCGGCGACCCCGACCGGGGCGATCGTCGACGGCCTCGACACCGCCACGCCGGGCTGTCCGCACGACATCGACGGCGACGGCATCTACGACGGCGTCGACCAGTGCGCGCTGACGCCGCCCGGGGCGATCGTCGACGAGAAGGGATGCCCGAAGGACAGCGACGGCGATCGCGTCCTCGACGGCATCGACCAGTGCCCCGACACCCCGAAGGGGGCGCGCCTCGATCGCGACGGCTGCCCGCGCGTGCGTCTCGACAAGCCCGAGGCGCAGATCCTCCAGAACGTCAAGTTCCACGGGATGGAGCTGTATCCGGGCGTCGACGCCTGGCTGATGCTGCTGGTCGAGGCTGCGCAGTACTGGCCGGATGTGATCTTCGAGGTCGGCGTCTACACCGACAACGAGGGCGGCGTGGCTGCGAACCGCGCCGCCGCGGCGCGCCGCGCCGAGGTCCTGCGCCCCTGGCTCATCAACGCGGGCGTGCCGGCGAAGCAGTTCGTCACCAAGGCCTACGGCCCGGTCAACTTCATTGCCGACAATTCCACCGAGGAAGGCCGCGACAAGAACCGCCGCGTCGAGGTGAAGCGGCTGTCGGGCGACATCCGCAGGCACCCGAAGCCGGTCGAGGAGCCCGTCGAGGCCCCTCCCGGGGAAAGCACGCCGCCGGCCGAGGGCGCAACGCCGGAGCCCGCGGCCGAGGTGCCGGCCCCGCCCGCGGTCGAGGCGCCGAACCAACCGAACGCCGAACCGCCCGCGGAGAAGCCCCCGGCCGCCGAGCCGGCGCCTGCCGAGCCGCCCCCCGCGGCCGAGCCCGCGCCCGCCGAACCCGGACCCGCGGAGCCGAAGCCTCCTGAGCCGAAGCCCGACGAACCTCCGCCGGCGGCGGAACCGGGGCCACAGGAGCCGAAGCCACCGTCCGGCGGCGGGCTGTGATCCCGGGAGGCTAGGCGGTCTCGCCGCGCAGGATCCCCATCGCGCAGCGATCCGGATCGAGGTAGCGCCAGGCGGCGTCCGCCACGTCCTGGTGCACGACGCCGGCGATGCGCGCAGGGTAGTCGAGCACCTCCCCCACCCCCAGGCCGCGGACCTCCGCATCGAGGTAACGCAACGCCCGGGCACCGTTGGTCTGCATCGCGACGGCATGCCCGCCGGCGATGTGCAGGCGGGCGCGATCGATCTCGTCGAGCCGCGGTCCATCCTGCCGAAGGCGGGCGATCTCCTGGAACAGCACCTTGCGCGCCTCGGTCTCGTCCCTGGGCGAGGTCGCCATGTAGACCACGAAGGCGCCGCCGCGCAGGCGATGGTAGTTGAAGGTCTGCACGGTGTAGGCGAGGCCGCGGCGTCCGCGGACCGCCTCGAAGAAGCGGCCGCCCAGACCCGAGGTCACCGACTGCAGCACGTCGAGCATATGTCGGTCGGGCGACAGCAGCCCCGGGGCCGGGAAGCCGATCACCTGGGCGGTCTGCGTCCGGCGGCGCGTCTCGACGACCTCGGCCGCGCCCCATCCCAGGAGCTGGCCGGGTTCCGATCCGCCGTACCCCTCCTGCGGCCACTCGGCGATGAACCGACCCACCTGTTCGAGCACCTCCGCCTGCCCCGCGTCCCCGACGACCGCGACCACCATCCCCGCCGGCCGCACCGTCAGGCGGTGCCAGCGGAGCAGGTCCTCGCGCCGGAGGGCCTGGACGGAGGCCTGCAGTCCGTGCGCCGGCAGGGAGTACGGGTGGCTGCCGAACGCCGCCTGGCGGAAGAGCTGGAAGGTGTGGGCCAGCGACTGGTCGCGGATCGCCTCCTGCGCCGCCAGGAGGAGCGTCCGCTCCTTCTCGATCTCCTCGAGGGCGAAGGCCGGGTGGCGCACGAGGTCGGCGAGGATCTCGAACCCGCGGTCGAGGTGCCGCGACAGGAGGCTGATCGAGAAGCCGAACCAGTCCTCGTCGACGATCCGATCGAGCGACGTACCGAGACCGTCGACCTCGAGCGCCACGCGGCGCGCGTCGCGCTGCGAGGAGCCCTTGACCAGCGCCGCCTGCATGAGCCGCGTGACGCCGCAGTTGTCGCGCTGCTCGCCGGACCGGCCGCCGCGGAAGCCGGCCGCGATCGTGACCAGCGGCAGGTGGCGGCGTTCCTCGTGCACCACCGTCGGCCCCGCCTCGAAGCGGTGCCGGGCGACCGGGCCCGCGGCCGCGAGGGTCGCCACGCGCGCGAACGGCGCCGGGGGCATCGGTGCCGTGCGGGCGGCGCCCGGGTCGCGCAGCGCCGGCGCCGGCGCGACGCGGCGCAGATCGGCGAAGCGGGCCTCGGCGGGCGGGGCCGGCTCGATTCCGGAATCGTCGGGCATGTACTCGAGGACCGTTGCGCCCTCGAGGTCGAGCCAGCGCTCCGCCACCCGCCGGACCTCCGGCGCCGCCACCTGCGACAGGCGCCGGACCGATTCCTCGGCCAGCTCGTAACCGCCGAGGGCCTGGTAGTAGGCCAGGACCGCCGAACGCCCGAGGACCTCGGCGCGGCTCTGGTGGTAGCGGTGCTCGATCGCGGTGCGCGCCCTGTCGATCTCCGTGGCCGAGGGCGGCTCGCGCCGCAGGCGCTCGATCTCCGCCTGCACCGAGGCCAGGGCCGCGGCGGCCTGGCGCGGCTCGCCCTCGGCCTCGATGGTGAATACGCCGAGATCGCGGAACGACTCCACGCCGGCGCCGATCCCGTCCACCAGACCGTCGCGCTCCTTGACCGCCTGGTACAGGCGCGAGGCGCGGCCGCCGCCGAGCACGTGCGCCAGGATCCGCAGGGCGGGCTCGTCGTCCGACAGGACGGGCGCCGACCTGAAGCCGCAGAACAGGTGACCGCGCCGGATGTCGCCGGCCATCCGCCGGCTGCGGAAACCGCGGCGCGGCGGCTCGGGGGGCGACCCGAGCGGCGCGCCTTCCAGACCCGGCATGTCGGCGAGGAGGCGGCGCGCCGCCTCGAACACCGCCGCCGCGCCGACCCCGCCGGCGACGGCGACGACGATGCGCCCGGGCACGTAATGGCCATGGCAGTAATCGAGGAGGCGCTCGCGCGTCATCGAGCGGATCCCCTCCTCGCTGCCGATGCGCCAGCGGCGGATGCGGTGCGCGTCGAAGGCTTCGCGATAGAGCATCTCGACCGCGTACCCCGACGGGTTGTCGAGCTTGCGGCGCGCCTCCTGGAGGATCGCCTCCTTCTCGCGGCCGAGCTCGTCGGGGTCGAAGAGCGGGTTGCGCAGCGCGTCCGCCTGGATCGCGAACCCCTGCTCGAAGTTCGCGGCCGGCAGCACGACGTGGTAGTTGGTCGCCTCGTAGTAGGTGCCGGCGTTGAGATCGCCGCCGAGCGCCTTGATCTCGGCGGCGATCTGATCCGGCCGCGGGCGCGACGGCGTCCCCTTGAAGAACATGTGCTCGACGACGTGCGAGATGCCGGCCTGGTCGTCGCCCTCGTCGAAGTAGCCGGCCTGCACCCAGAGGTTGATCGCCACGACCGGCGCGTCGGGCACCTCGGCCGCGACAATCGTCAGGCCGTTGTCGAGGACCTCGCGCGCCATCCGCTCCGGTGTCGTGGTCATGGCGGGGATGCCCTCCTACCCGCCGGCCGGGGCCGCCGCGCCGGCCGCCTTGTCGCCGGCATCGACCGGCGCGCCGCGCGGCGCCGGCGAGAAGTGGGCGTGGACCAGCCTCCAGCCGTCCTTCTCGCGGCGGTACAACGCGGTCGCCCGGCCATGGTCGGCGAGCGTGTGGCCGTCGAGCGTGCCGGTGAGTGTCCAGTCGTAGGTGGCGGCGGCCAGGGCGCCATCGACGCTCACCTGGAGGTTGTCGACGCCCATGGCGACGTCCGACAGGCGCAGGAAGAAGTCGTTGAACGAGCGGGCGATGGCCGCCCATCCCTGGAAGCGTCCGGGTGGCGCGACGTCGAACAGCAGGATGTCGTCGCTCTGCGACCAGATCTGCGACAGGGCCTGCATGTCGCGGGCGTTCACCGCCGCGACCTCGCGCTCGACCAGCGTCTTCACCGCGTCGCGGTCGGCGGCGCCGCCGCCGCAGGCAAGGGCCGCAAGCAGCGGCAGGATCGACGCGGCAACCGGGTGGAGGAAAGCGGAGCCAGGGCGGGTTCGACACCTGCGGACGGCGCTGCGCATGCGGCGTGGACTGTATCCCGGCCCCCCCCGCCCCGTCAATCGCGCGCGGCGCGCAGCGGGCGCAGATCGAGGACGTTCTTGCAGCATGTCCCCGCGAGGATCAGCGCGCCGCCGGCGAGCGCCAGTGGTCCGGCGGTCTCGCCGTGCACCAGGTACGCCCACACGGGGTTGAGGACCGGCTCGACGAACAGCAGCAGCGTCGCCGCCATCGCATCGACGTGGCGCAGGGCGGCGGTGAGGCAGGCGTAGGCGACGCCGATCTGCACGATGCCGAGGTAGGCGATCAGCAGCGCATCGCGCGGCGTCGCCGATGCGACCGGCAGCGCCCAGGGCAGGACGGCGGCGAAGGCGACGAGGTTGCCGAGGACCACCGCGCTCGCCGCGCCCGGCCCGCCCGCCGCCTCGCGGCGGCCCATGGATCGCAGCCCGACCAGCGTGAGCGCCCACGCCAGGCCGGACAGCAGCGCCAGGATGTTGCCCGCGAACGGCGCCGGCGCGGTCGCCTGGGGGCGCTCCGCGCCGACGAAGCACAGCGCCAGCCCGGCGCCGAGCACCGGCAGCAGGAGGAGATCGCGGCGCCGCAGCGATTCGCCGAGAAGCCAGGGGCCCAGGAGCACCATGTAGATCGGCGCCGTCGCCTGCAGGAAGATGGCGTTGGCGGCCGTGGTCATCTTGGTGGCGAGGACGAACAGGACGAGCGTCGCGGCGTAGGCGAGGCCGACGATGCCGGCCGCGGCGGTCGGCCGGCGGCGGGCACCGGGGAGCATCACCAGCACCGCCAGGACCGCGACACCGGACCTGAAGCTCGCCACCTGGAAGCCGTCGAGCGCGGTCGCCTTGATGAACGCGCCGCCGGTGGAGAACAGCGCCGCCGCGGCGACGACCTGGAGGCGGGCGGCGATCCCGGTGCGATCCGGCGCCACGGCCGGGTCAGGCGAGCCGGTAGCTCAGGGCGACGCCGTCGCGCAGCGGCAGGATGGAGGTGACGAACCCGGTGTCGTCGTAGAGGAGCTGCGTGAGGCGGCGGACGCCGCGCGTGTCGTCGTCCTCGTCCGGCCCCGCGACCCTGCCGAACCACAGCATGTTGTCGCAGATGAACAGGCCGCCGGGGCGCAGCCTGGTGCGCAGGAAGGGGTAGATGCGCGGGTAGTCGCGCTTGTCGATGTCGCAGAAGACGATGTCGAACTCGCCGTCGACCCGCTCGATCACGTCGAGCGCGTTGGCGGTGTGAATGGTCACCTTCTCGAGCAGGCCGTCGCGCCCCAGGAAATCGCGCGCCAGGTCGCAGTTCTCGGCCGAGGTCTCGGTGAGGATCACGCGACCGCCCGGCGGGATCGCCCGCGCGAACCACCAGGCGGAGTAGCCGAACCCCGACCCGCACTCGAGGACATGGCGCGCCCCGAGGGATCGCGCCAGGACGTACAGCAGGCGGCCGACCAGCGGTCCCACGATCGGGAAGTGACGGCGCCCGGCGAGCCGTTCCATCTCCTCGACGATCGCGGGCCGGGCCGGCGTGACTCGATCGAGGTAGGCCTCGATGCGCGGATCGATGATGTTCACATCGGCATGGTAGCGGATTGACCCGCATCCCACAAGCCGAGACGGATGTTGTGGAGCGCGGAACGGCGCGCCCCGGTTCGAGCGGCGGCGTGGAGGCGGCGCACTGAACAGCGGCACACCGCAGGAGCGGCGCCGCGCGCGGCGACGCGCTTGCGTCGCCGGTGACCGTTTGCTAGCATGCGAAGAGTTGGTTTCACATTATGGCCCGAATCGGGCCGGACCGGAGAATGTATGTCGGTCGCGGACAGCCGACGCCAGCCCAGGCGCCGCGGCGCCCCGCCCGGCGCGCGCGGGCATCCGCGCCCGCCTTCCGACGACACCGCCGATGACGCCGTGCTCCCACCCGGCCGCCGCGACAACGACGGGTTCTGGATTCCCCACGGGTATGACGACCCGGCGGCGCTGTTTTCCCCGCACCAGCGCCGCCTGCAGGAGAAACAGCGCCAGGCGCACCGCACCCGGCGGGGCGGCGAGCCCGACGACGACGCAGAGGACGCAGCACCCGCCGGCGCGGCCGACGTGAAGGCCGCCCCCGCGCGCGCGCCGCGCGTTGACTCACCCCGGGGTTCCGATTAACATCACCGCCCCATGACAACCGAACTGCGCGACACGTTGCGGCCGGCGCGCCTGTTCATCGACGGCCAGTGGGCGGACGCCGCCTCCGGCGCCACCTTCAGGACCATCAACCCCGCCACCGAGGAGACCATCACGGAGGTCGCCTCGGCCGGCGTCGGCGATGTCGACCGCGCCGTCCAGGCGGCCCGCCGCGCCTTCACCTCGGGACCCTGGGCGAAGATGCCCGGCTCCGAGCGCGGCCGCATCCTGTGGCGGATCGGCGACCTGATCGAAGCCAACCTGCAGGAGCTGGCGCGCCTCGAGACCCTCGACCAGGGGAAGACGATCACCGACTCCCTGCGCGTCGACGTGCCGATGGCCGCCGACTGCTTCCGCTATTTCGCCGGCTGGGCGGGCAAGATCGAGGGCGAGACGATCCCCGTGAAGGCGCCGACCCTCAACTACACCCTGCGCGAACCGATCGGCGTCGTCGGGTCGATCACCCCCTGGAACTTCCCGATACTGATGGCCGCCTGGAAGATCGCCCCGGCGCTGGCGGCGGGCAACACCGTGGTCCTCAAGCCCGCCCAGCAGACGCCGCTGACCGCCCTCGTCGTGGCGCAGCTGGCGCTCGAGGCCGGCCTGCCGCCGGGCGTCCTCAACGTCATCCCGGGGTCGGGCACGGTGGCGGGGGCGGCTCTCGTCGACCACCCGCTCGTCGGCAAGATCGCCTTCACCGGATCGACCGGCGTCGGCAGGGACATCATGCGGCGCGGCAGCGACACGCTCAAGCGGATGTCGCTCGAGCTCGGCGGCAAGTCGCCGAACATCGTGTTCGCCGACGCCGACGCCGACATGGCGGTGCGCGGCGCGACCACCGGCATGTTCTTCAACAAGGGCGAGGTCTGCACCGCCGGATCGCGGCTCTTCCTGCAGGACGGGCTGCACGACGCCTTCCTCGACCGGCTGCAGACCCAGGTCGGCAGGCTGACCCAGGGCGATCCCCTGGACCCGAAGACGCGCCTCGGACCTCAGGTAAGCGAGACGCAGATGAAGACCGTCCTGGGCTACGTCGACAAGGGGCGCGCCGAGGGCGCGCGCCTGGTGTGCGGCGGCGACCGGCCGGCGGGAAAGGGCTATTTCGTGCGCCCGACGATCTTCGCCGACGTCCGGCCCGGCATGACCATCGCGCGCGAGGAGATCTTCGGCCCGGTGCTCGCGGTCATCCGCTTCAAGGACCTCGACGAGGTGCTGCAGGCGGCCAACGACAGTCCCTACGGCCTGGCGGCGGCTGTCTGGACCCGCGACATCAAGCAGGCGCACCGCGCCGCCCGGGCGCTGCAGGCCGGCACGGTCTGGATCAACACCTACGGCCTGTTCGACAATGCCATGCCGTTCGGCGGCCTCAAGGAGAGCGGCTTCGGCCGCGAGCTCGGCCGCCAGGGCCTCCTCGAATACACCCAGACCAAGTCGGTCTGGGTCGATCTCTCCTGAGCCGGCGGGGATGACCGACCTGCTGGTGCGGCCGCGCGTCGAGGACGGCGTCGCCGTCCTCGAGCTCGCGGCGCCCCCCGCGAACTGCTACTCGTACGAGATGATGCGGCAGCTCGACGCCGCCATCCTCGACGCTCGCATGGACGCGGCGGCGCACGTCATCGTGTTGCGCGGCGCCGGCGACCGCTTCTTCTGCGCCGGGGCCGACATCCGGATGCTCGACAGCGTCACTCCCGAGTACAAGTACTACTTCTGCCTGCACGCCAACGAGACGCTGATGCGCCTCGAGCAGACCCCGAAGCTGGTCATCGCCGCGCTCAACGGCCACTGCGTGGGCGGCGGTCTCGAAGTGGCGCTGGCCTGCGACCTGCGCCTCGCCCGCCGCGGCGCCGGGAAGATCGGCCTGCCGGAGGTGACGCTCGGGGTCCTGCCGGGGACCGGCGGCACGCAGCGTCTCGTGCGGCTCGTCGGGCGCGCCCGGGCGCTCGAGATGATGGTCACCGGCGGCACCATGTCGTTCGAGGAGGCGCAGGCGACGGGGCTGGTGAACCAGGTGCTCGAGGCCGGCGATTTCGACGCCGCGGTGCTGCGCTACGCCCGGCAGTTCTGCCCGCCGCACAAGGCGTCCATGGCGGTCGGGCGCATCAAGCGGGCTGTCGTGACCGGGGCCGAGATGCCGTTCGCCGAGGCGCTCGCCTTCGAGCGCGAGCTGCAGCAGGAGCTGTTCACCTCGAACGACGCGCGCGAGGGGCTGGCGGCGTACGTCGCCAAGCGCACGCCCCGCTTCGAGGGGCGCTGACGCCGCCGGGCGCGGCCGCGGACCCGGGAGACGCGACCATGGGCGACACGATGAAGGCGGTGGTCATCCCCCGCCACGGCGGCCCCGAGGTCCTCGAGATCGCGCGCCGCGCCCGGCCGCATGCGGGCCCCGGCCAGGTCCTGATCGAGGTGCGCGCCGCCGGCATGAACCATCTCGACACCTGGGTGCGGCGCGGCCTGCCCGGCATCACCCTGCCGTTGCCGATGATCCCGGGATCCGACGCCGCCGGCGTCGTCGCCGCCGTCGGCGCCGGCGTCTCCGGCCTGGCCGAGGGCGACCGGGTGTTCGTGTCGCCCGGTTACTCGTGCGAGCGCTGCGAGGAGTGCTGGGGCGGGCGCGAGCCGCTCTGCCGCGGTTACGGCCTGCTCGGCGAGCACTGCGACGGGACCCAGGCCGAGTACATCGCGCTGCGGGCGAGCCACGTCATGCCGCTGCCGCCGTCGCTGTCGTTCGAGGAGGGCGCCGCCTTCCCGCTCACCTTCCTGACCGCCTGGCACATGCTGGTCGGGCGCGCCGCGGTCCGCCCGGGCGAGGATGTCCTCGTGCACGCGGGCGGCAGCGGCGTCGGCACCGCCGCCATCCAGATCGCCCGGCTGCACGGGGCGCGCGTCCTCGCCACCGTCGGCTCCGACGACAAGACCGGGAAGGCGAGCGCCCTCGGCGCCGACGTCGTCATCAACCACCGCTCCGCCGACGTCCTCGCCACGGTGAAGCAGGAGACCGGCCGGCGCGGGGTCGACATCGTCGTCGACAGCATCGGCGAGGAGACCTGGGGGATCAGCCTGCAGGCGCTCGCGCGGGGCGGGCGTCTGGTTACTTGTGGGTCCACCAGCGGCTACCGCGCCATGACCGACCTGCGCTTCGTCTTCTTCAAGGGCCTGTCGATCCTCGGCTCGACGACGGGCAGCCGCGCCGAGCTGGCCCGCGTCGCCCGGCTCGTCGGCGCGGGGCGCCTGCGGCCGGTGATCGATCGCGTCCTGCCGCTCGAGCGCGTCGCCGAAGGGCACCGCGCCATGGCCGAGCGGTCGCTGTTCGGCAAGATCGTCCTCAGACCCGTCGGTCCCTGACGCCGGGATCGGCGCGGCGCCCGCGCGGAGGTGGCATGGTCGTCGACGCCCACGTCCACATCCAGCCCTGGGGCCAGTTCCGGCCCGAGGCGCTGCGCACCATGGCCGAGCGCCGGGCCGACCTCGACCTCGTCCGGTCGCTGTGCGACAGCCCGGCGGCCTTCCTCGACTTCCTCGACCGCGAAGGCGTCGACCGCGCCGTCCTGGTCAACTACGTCAGTCCCGACGTGATCGGCTTCACCGACGACGTCAACCCCTTCATCGGCGCCTACTGCCGCGGCCACGAGGATCGCCTGGTGCCGGTCGGCGGCGTCCACCCGCGGCTGTCGCGCGATCCGGCCGGCGATCTCGAGCGCATCGTCACGCGACACGGCATCCGGGTGCTGAAGCTGCACCCGCCGCACCAGCTGTTCCGGGTCAACGCCTACCGCGACGGCGGCCGGCTGCCGGGCCTCGCGGCGCTGTACGAGCGCGCCGCGCGGCTCCGCATCCCGGTGATGGTGCACACCGGCACGTCGGTCTTCCCCGCCGCCCGCAACAAGTACGGTGACCCGATGGACCTCGACGATGTCGCGGTCGACTTCCCCGACCTGACCATCGTGATGGCCCACGGCGGGCGGCCGCTGTGGATGGACGTCTGCATGTTCCTGCTGCGGCGGCACCCGAACGTCCACATGGACATATCGGGCATCCCGCCGAAGTCCCTGCTCGACTACTTCCCCCGCCTCGGCGAAGTGGCGCACAAGACGATGTTCGGGACCGACTGGCCGGGGCCCGGCGTTCCGGGGGTGCGCGGCAACGTCGAGGCGTTCCGCGCCCTGCCGCTCGCCGCCGAGGCCAGAGCCGCGATCCTGGCGGGCACCGCCGACCGCGTCTATCCCGCCCGCCCGTGACCGGCGCCGGCGGGGGCGGCATCGAGGGCGGCGTCGGGCGCGGCCTCGAGGGCGTCCTCTGGGCCGACGCGGCCGACGGCGCGCCGCGGCGGCCGGAGCCGGCCGCCCCGCCGCTCCGGGGCGACACCGTCGCCGATCTCGCCATCGTCGGCGGCGGCTACACGGGCCTCGTGACCGCCATCGCGGTGCGCGACCGGTTTCCCGGACGGCGTGTCGTGGTGCTCGAGGCGGAAACGTGTGGTGCCGGGGCCAGCGGCCGCAACGCCGGCATGGCCATGCCGGGTTGCGGGGCGGAGCTCGACCGGCTCGAGGCGATGCTCGGCACCGACGGCGCCCGCCGCGCCGCCGCCTGGCTCGCGGACGGGCCGCGCCGGGTCGCGGCGATGGCGCGCCGGATCGGCGCCGCCGGCGGCGTCGAAGAGGCTGGCAGCCTGGCGCTCGCCCGCACCGCGCGCCAGGAGCGGGCGCAGCGGCGGCTCGCGACGGTCTACGCGCGGCTCGGGGTCGAGGTCGAAATCCTCGACGCGGCGGCGGTGCGGCGCGAGGTGGACTCGCCGCTGTACCGCTCGGGGTTCCACCTGCGCGGCGGGCACCTGCTCATCGATCCCCTGCGCTTCGTCCTGGCGCTGCGCGCCGCCGCCATCGACGCCGGCGTCGTCGTGCACGAGTCGACGCCGGTCGGCGCAATCGCGCCGGGCCCGACCCTGCGGCTCGCGACCCCGGGCGGCGCGGTGAGCGCCCCGGCGATGGTCCTCGCGACCAACGCCTTCTCGCCGCGCCTCGGCTTCTTCAGGAACCGTGTCGCCCCGGTGCATGTCGCCTGCGTGGCCACGGCGCCGCTCGCGCCGGCGGCGCGCGCCGCCCTCGGCTGGCGGCGCCGCCAGGCGCTCTGGGAGGAGGGGCACGTCTATCACTTCATGAGGGTTACGCCGGACGACCGGGTGCTGATCGGCGGCGGCGGGGTCGCGTACCACGCCGGCGACGGTCTCGAGCACGACGGCGCCCGCGACTTCCGCCGCCTCGAGAAGGCGCTGGCGCGCATCTTCCCGGCGCTCGCCGGCGTCGCGATCACGCACCGCTGGACCGGCCCGGTCGCCTTCGCGCGCGATTTCCTGCCGTCGGTCGGCGTCACCGGCCCGGCGCGCAACATCTACTACGCCGCCGGCTACACCGGCCACGGCGTGGCGCTCAGCCACATGGCCGCGCGGCTGCTGTGCGATCTCTACGCGGGAGAGCCGATCGAGGAAGGCGGTCGCTTCCTGGTCGGCCGGCGCTTCCCGACCCTCCTCGCCGGCCCGTTCAAGTGGGCCGCGATCCACGCCGTGCGCAACGGCTGGCTGGCGCTCGACCGCTTCGGGTTGTGACGCGGGGGGCGATCCGGCACCTCGCACCGACGGCAACACGCCGACCGCAACGCCGCCTTGACACCGGCTTCGCCCCGGGTGTATCAGGAGCCACGCCCGCAGCGTCCGCCATCGGAGGCCACGCCATGAAGATCGAGGTCCGCGCCGCCGCCAATGAGCGGATCCTCGACCTGCACGGGCGCCTCGTCCTGGGCCAGCCCGAGGACGCCCTCAAGGAGGCCGTCCTGCGGCTGCTGGGCGAAGGGCACAACCAGATCCTCGTCAACCTGCACGGGGTGCCCTATGTCGACAGCGCCGGCATCGGCCAGCTGGCGGCCTGCAAGAAGCGGGTCCTCGAGAGGAAGGGCGCGATCAAGATCCTCTGGACGGACGGCAGGTACCACCTCGCCGTCGACACCATCATCATGCTGATGTTCCCGGACGCCCTCTTCGAGGACGAGGCCCGGGCGCTCGCCTCCTTCCGCTGAGCCCGCCGCCGGATCAGAGCCGCTGACCCGGCTCGGGCTCGGCCTCGGGGGCGTCGCTTCCCCATGTGACGCAGCCGTCGGCGGGGAACAGCTCGACGAGACGGCGGCGGTCGTCGGTGGCGAGACGGACGAACTCGATCCCGACGGTGTAGCCGATTCCGGTGTCGATGTTCGGACGCACGCCGCAGACGCGCCCGGCCGCCGCGATCGGCTTCTCCTCTGTGCTGCGGTAGATCTTGAGGTTCAGCTCGTCGCCGCCGCGGATGCGCGCGATGGTGTCGAAGCCCATCCCCGATTCGCTGAGGGAATTCGAGTAGCCGAGGAATTCGTGAAAGAGGCGGCCGCGCGCCACCGGCAGGACGACCGGAAAGCGCGGGTGACGCCGCAGCCTGAGACCCAGGGCGCCGGCGATCTTCTCCTGGATGAGGCGCGGCTCGAGCGCCTCGGGGATCACCTCGTTGCAGCCGGCGCGCTGCAGCGCCTCGGGATCGGCGCCGTCGTCCGCGAGCACGAGGATCGGGATGGCGGCGGTGCGCGGGTCGGCGCGCAGACGGCGGCAGGTGTCCTCGGCCGGCATCGCACCGGTGGCGGCGTCGAGCACGATGAGATCGGTCGGCTCGCCCGTGACCATGGCGAGGAGGGTGTCGAGGGCGCCGGCGGCGCGGGTCTCGAGGCTGGCGCGCTGGGTGAAGCTCGATGGTCCGCTCTCGACGCGGCCGCGGACGCGGTCGCTCCAGACGACCCGCTTGATCACCCCGTCCCCCCAGGAGTGTTTCCGAGCCCCGGCCGACCGGGGCGGGCACAGCCTAGCACAGGATGCGGCGGGTCCGAGGCTCGGCGGTTCACGGGTGCGTCGCCGTGACCACCGTGTGTATGCCGCCGCGGACATTGAAATCGCCCACCACCGTCATCCGGCGCGGCTTCAGGAGGGCCACCAGGTCGTCGAGGATGCGGTTGGTGACGTCCTCGTGGAAATGCCCCTCGTCGCGGAACGACCAGAGGTACAGCTTCAGCGACTTGAGCTCGACGCACAGGCGCGCGGGGACGTACTCGATGCGCATGGTCGCGAAGTCGGGCTGGCCGGTCCTGGGACAGAGGCAGGTGAACTCCGGACACTCGAACGAGATGGCGTAGTCGCGCCCGGGCCGCGGGTTGGGAAAGGTCTCGAGCGCCTTCGTCGGGCGGGAGGGCATCGCGGCGCCCCTACTCGAGCGGGGTGTCGTCCGGCGGCACCTTCTTGGGAGCGGCCGGCGGCGCCGGCGCCTTCTGCGCCTGGCTCAACTTCTGGGCGAGGAACATCCGGGTGCGCTCCCAGGCGTCGTGCGACGCCTCCTTGTCGTATCCCGGGCGCTCCTCGTTGAAGAAGGCGTGGCCGACACCGGGGTAGACCAGGACGGTCGCCTCCTTGCCGGCCTCCTTGAGCGCCGCCTCGAACGCCTTGATCTGGTCGAGCGGGATGCCGCGGTCTTCGTTGCCGAAGATGCCGAGGAGCGGCACGGCAAGCGGCTCCAGCGCCTTCGGGTCGGTCTCGACGCTGCCGTAGAACATGACCGCGGCCTGGATGTCGGTTCCCCTGAGCGCGGTGGCCAGCGACAGCCGGCCGCCCATGCAGAAGCCGAGGGTGGCGACCGGCATCGACCGGCCCTGGCCGCGGCGCGTGGTCTTCGCATCGTGGGCCCGGAGCCACCCG
>Ga0247727_10001798_pt1 | contig 49920 bp, 42 predicted proteins | sample WisWelCaveWW1625_FD_202498 | JGI IMG/M metagenome (GOLD analysis project Ga0247727, IMG submission 202498) | Biofilm microbial communities from Wishing Well Cave, Virginia, United States - WW16-25 | ecosystem: Environmental > Aquatic > Deep subsurface > Groundwater > Cave microbial mat | place...
CCAGCCCGACGCCCCCGCCGAAACGCGACATCATCACGCCGCCGGTGATCGTGCTGGAATCGCCGACGCCGCGCGTGCCGACCGCGACGCCGACGCCGTTCATCGTGACGCCGGTCACGTCCATCTCGCGCGATACGTTGAGCGCGCTCGAACGCGCGCAACTCTTGCCGCGCGATCTGTTTCAAATTGCGCCGCGCTTTAAAAAGAATCTCGCGCTCGCGACGCCGACGCGGCGCGCGCGCGCGTTGCAAGTCGGCGATAAAGAAAATTTCAACGTCGCGGTCAACGCGCTCGGCGGCACGTATCGCACCGCCAGCGCGACACTCCAAGTCATTTCGCAGCACGCATATTTTTGGGTGGAAGACAATTTGCGCGCCGACCGCGACGCCCTGCAACGCTCGGCAGATTTTTTCGAGAAAAATATTTATCCGACGAATACGCGCTATTTTGGCAGTGAGCGTACGCCCGGACCTGACGGCGATGCGCGCATCCATGTCCTCAACGCGCGACTCGAAGGCGCGGGCGGTTATTACAGTTCGTCGGACACGTACCCGGCTTCCATTATGCCGTTCAGCAATCAGCGGCACATCATCTATATCAATCTGCCGGCGACGGCGCCCGGGCAATCTCAATATTACACAGTCCTCGCGCACGAATTTCAGCATCTGATTCACAATAGCCAAGCCGCGCAAAAAGCCGGTTGGATTGACGAAGGGCTGGGCGAGCTAGCGGTGCGGCTCAATGGATTTCAAGTCGGCACGAGCGGGGCATTCGCGCAAAATCCGGATACGCAATTGAATGCGTGGTCGAGCGAGCCGCAATCGAACGGCGCGCACTACGGCGCATCGTATTTATTTTTCAATTATCTCGCTGGTCGCTTTGGTCCGGATTTGATTCGCGATGTCGTGCTCGCGCCCTGCGAAGGGATTTGCGGCGTGCAGTCCGCGCTGAACAAACGCGCGAATGGCTTGGCATTCGACGAGGCATTCGCAGAGTGGGCGGTAACGAATTATTTGAACGACGCGTCCATTGAAAACGGACGCTATGCGTACACGAACGAAGGAAATTTCACCATCGCGCGCGCGATTCAAGTGAGCGACTATCCCACGCAGTTCACGCTGAACATGCATCAATACGCGACGACTTATTTTGCGCTCCAGCCCGCCGCGCGTGATGTTACAGTTACTTTCACCGGCACGACCACGGCGAAACTGTTGCCGGTGAATGCGCGCTCGGGGCGGTGGATGTGGTATTCGAATCGGGCGGATTTGTCGAATATGCATCTCACGCGCGAAGTGGATTTGACGCGCGTGAATCGCGCGACGTTGCAATTTTCGTTGTGGCACGACATTGAAAAAGATTTCGACTACGCGTACGTTGGGGTTTCGACGGACGGCGGCAAAGCGTGGGAGACGCTCAAGACCCGCAACACGACGACGGAAAATCCGAACGGGTCGAACTTGGGCAACGCGTTCACCGGCAAATCCGGCGCGCCGGCAGAAAATTCGCCCGCGCAATGGATTCAAGAGCAGGTAGATTTGTCGCCGTATGCCGGAAAAAAAGTTTTGCTCCGCTTTGAATATATCACCGACGACGCGCTGAATCAGCCCGGCTGGGCGCTCGACGACATCAGCATTCCGGAAATCAATTATAACGATGATGTGGAAAAAGGCGCGGAGGGCTGGACGGCGAGCGGCTTTGTGCGCGTGGACAATGTTCTGCCGCAAAAATTTATCGTGCAAATCGTGCAGAGCGGCGCCGGCGCGCGCATCACGCGCGTGCCGCTCGACGCGTTCAATCGCGGCAGTCTGACGGTCACCGGCGCCAGCAGTTCATCGCGCGTGCAAGTGATTGTGACCGCGCACGCGCCGACGACAACCGAGACGACCGGATTTCAAATCGCGGTAACAACGAAATGACGCGCGCCGTCATCTTTGACCTCGACGGTCTGATTGTAGACAGTGAGCCGCTCCATCAAGAATCATTCAACCGCTTGCTCGCGCGGCACGGCATCGCGTATCGCATCGGCGAGGAAGAGTATGGCAAAGTGTTCGTCGGTGTGCCGGTGCGCGAAAATTTCGAGTGGCTGATTGAAAATCGCGGTTTGCAGATTTCGGTGGAACAGGCGATTGTAGAACGCGAAGCGGCATTCTTGGAATTAATTTCCAATCCGCGCAATATTGTTGTCATGCCCGGCGCGCGCGCGCTGATCCAAGCGCTGACCGCGCGCGGCATTCCGATTGCGCTCGCCACCGGCGCGTCGCGCGCGGAAGCGGAGACGATGCTGCGCGGCATCGGCATCACGAATCATTTTCGCGCCGTCGTGACCGGCTCGGACGCCGCGCGCGGCAAACCCGCGCCGGATATTTATTTGCGCGCGTTGGAGCGGTTAGAGTTAAGGGGCGAAGAGTGCCTCGCGCTGGAGGATAGCGCGAGCGGCATCGCGGCGGCGAAAGCGGCGGGCTTGCGCGTCATCGCCGTGCCGAATCGTTTTACGCGGCATCAAGATTTATCGCGCGCGGATAAAAGAGTGGAGAGTTTGGAACACGTGGAGATCGAGGATTAGGGATTGGAGATTTCTCCCATCAAATCATATTCAACCGCGCTTGTAATCTGCACGCGCGCGAATTTGCCGAGCGGCAATTCTTTTTGAATGATGACGACGCCGTCCACTTCCGGCGCGTCGCGATAACTGCGCGCGATACTGACGCCGTCGCCCGCGCCCTCGACCAAAACCTCCAGCGTCGTGCCGATAAACTGCTGATTCTTTTTCAGCGAAATTTTTTGCTGAAGCGCCATCGCTTGTTCGCGGCGGCGTTTTTTTATTTTGCTCGACACTTGATCCGGCATTTGCGCGGAGGGCGTGCCGTCTTCAATTGAAAATTCAAACACGCCCACGCGGTCGAATTGCTGTTCTTCAATGAATTGCAACAGCGTTTCAAATTCGGCGTCGGTCTCGCCCGGAAAGCCGGCGATGAAGGTTGTGCGAATCGCGATCTCCGGCATCGCGCGGCGGAGCGCGTCAAGCATGTGGCGCGTGACACCCGCGTTCGGTCGCCGCATTCGTTTTAGCGTGTCGGGATGCGCGTGTTGAAGCGGCACGTCAAGATATTTCACGATTTGCGGATGCCGCGCCATCGTTTCGATCAGGCGCGGCGTCACGTGACCGGGATACGCGTACATCAAGCGCAACCATTGCAATCCCTCAACCTCGTTGCAAATTTTTTCCATCAATGGCGCGAGCGCGTCGCGCTGTCCCAGATCCCATGAATACGCGGTGGAATCTTGCGCGACGAGAACAATCTCTTTCACGCCTTGCGCGACCATTTCGCGCGCTTGCGCGATGACCGCGTCCGGTGTTTTGGAATGGTGCGCGCCTTTGATCGCGGGAATAATGCAAAAGGTGCAGGGGCGATCACAGCCGTCCGCGATTTTCAAAAACGCGCTCGGCGCGCGCGCGACGCGCGGCAGATGCGCGACGACACTGCGCGCGGTGATTTGCTCGCGCGGCAAATTGAGGTACGCGTCCTTAAACCAGACCTCCGAGGTTTCCAAACCCTCGGAGGTCGCGCGCGTTTTCAAATACTCGATAAAGCGCGGCAGAGCGAGCCATTTGCCGGCATCAATCACGCCGTCCACTTGCGGGACCTCGCGCTGAACGGTTGCGCCATAGCGCGAAATCAAACAGCCCGCGCCGATGAGCAATTGCCCGGCGCGTTTTGCCGCGCCGAGTTCGCGCATCGCCGCGAGTGATTCCGCGCGCGCGGCTTGCAAGAATCCGCACGTGTTGACGATTAGCACGTCCGCGTCGCGCGGCTGATCGGTTGCGCGCAGTCCGGCATTTTCAAGCAACGAGCCAATCCCATCGGAATCAGCAACATTTTTCGCGCACCCAAGAGTGCGTAGGTAATAGCGCATGGAAATCCTTTGTTTGCAAAAGCATAGTCCAATATTCGTAGCTCAGGGTAAACTCCGCGAAGCACACTTGCACCGAGTTCGGTGTGCAGGTGTCTTGTTATTCGCCGGATGATTGGTTTCTATTCGAACAACGAGATTCTTCGTCGCTTTTTAGAATTTATTGCGACGGTGATTCGTCAAGCCGCTCCTCAGAATGACAGGTAGCGCGCGAATCAAAACGGCGTTTGCGTTGGCGTCGGTGTTGGCACGTCGGTCGGCTTTTCGATTGTTGGAGTCGGGGTCGCGGTCAACGTTGGAATTGCGGTCGGCGGTTTGGGCGGGGTCGGGCGCGAACTGACCGGCGTGTTTTTGCTATTCACGTTCCATTGGCGTTCCATCAAAGTGCGTTCCGTGAAAACTGCCGGCAACACTTGTTTGCTGTTGAAAAAAATTTCCGCGCCTTTCGCGTTCTCGATGCGAAAATACAATGCCGTTTTCGCGCTCCATGAACGCGTCGTATTCGGATCCATCGTGCCGGCAAAAACTTGCGCGCCTTCCACGCCAACAATAATTTTGATAGATTCAATCGCGTCCACGTCGAGAATTAACGGACTCGATGAATCAACCGGTCGACGCGTCGGCGTGCGTCGCACCGGCGTGGGATTGCCGGGAAAAGTTGCGAACGGCGGCGCGGTCGCGAGAAATGTCGGCACCGCCGTCGGTTGCGCGCCCGGCACGATCGGCAAAGTAACGGTCGGAAAAATGCGCGTCGCCGTCGGCGTGCGCCGCGTCGCGAGACTGACGGCGGCGCTGAGTTGCGTGAGCGCAAACCAGCCGCACGCGAACAAAATAATAAGCAAGAGCGCGCCGATGCCGAGAATTGCCGGCAGAGGCAACGGTACGAGCCGCATAATATCGCGCAACAGCGAGGGCGGTTCGTTTCTCGGAAAGAAGGTGCCGTCTCGCAATTTTTCCGGCGAGGGCGGCATTGCCGGCGCGGTCTCTTCAATTGTTTCTGATGATTCAGAGACGGGCGGTTCAAACGGCGGAAAAATTTGGCGCGGCGGCAGAGGCGTTAAAGGCGCGCGCGTCGGCGGGCGAACGGGGAAAACCGGCGATTGAACGGGCAGTGGAGGTGGCGCGCTCGGACGCGGTTTCGGCGGCGCGGCAAGATCGGCGACCAAAAGTTTTTGCGCTTCTTGCGAATCCGCGCCGAGATAACGCGCGTACGTTCGCACCAAGCCGCGCAGAAACGGCTCGGGCGGCAGTTGTGCGAAATCGCCGCGCTCGAGCGCTTCAATCACCGCCGCGCGGATGCGCGTTTCAATTTCGATTTGCAAGGGCGAAATGCCGCGCAGTTCGCGCGCGTGGCGTAGATATTCACCGACGAGCGACATTGCAATGGTTATAACGCGGGTCAAGCGATAAGTCAAATCTTGTCGCGCATTTTCGCTTGTGCTATAATTTCAAGTGATGAATGAACCGTATTATCCCCGCCGCGCCTCGCGCGCGCAACGCGAACGCAAGTGGTTGTTGCGGGCGCTTGCGATTATTTTTCTCGCGCTTTTTCTCTGCGGCGCGCCGTTTTTCGCGTATCAGATTTATGAAACCGCGCGGCAAGCCGTCTTGGCGTGGGGCGCGCCGGATCTGGGCGATTTGACGTCGCCGATTGCGAGCGCGCAAGCCGCGCGCGTCGAGCCGCCGAACATCGCGGCGGGTGAGCGCGTAAATATTTTGCTGTTGGGCGTGGATCGCCGTCCGAGCGAACGCTGTCCGTGCCGCACCGATACGATGATGATTGCGACGCTGGATTCGAAAACGAATACGGCGGGGCTGGTGACGATTCCGCGCGATTTGTTCGTGCCGATTCCGGACGTCGGCGATAATCGCATCAACACGGCGAGTTTTTACGGCGAGCTGTACAAATTTCCGGGCGGCGGTTCCGCGCTCGCGAAACGCACGGTCGAATACAATTTCGGACGGCGGATTCATTTTTACGTGCAGATTGATTTCGCCGGCTTTCGCAAAGCGGTGGACGCGCTGGGCGGAATTGATCTTGAGGTCGCGCGCGCGATTGACGATCCGAATTATCCGGATGAAAAATTTGGCGTCAAGCACATTGTCATTCCCGCCGGCAAAGTGCATATGAACGGCGAGATGGCTCTGCAATACGCGCGCGCGCGGCATATTGACGGCGGCGATTTCGGACGCGCCAAGCGGCAGATTCAGGTCTTGTTCGCGATTCGCGATCGCGCGCTGAAATTGGATATTGTGACGAAATTGCCGAGCTTGATGCAATCTATGTGGGGTATTGTCGAAACAGATATTCCGCCGTCAACCGCGCTCGCGCTCGCGAATATCGGCGCGAAGGTCAAGACCGAAAATATCAAAACGGCATCGGTGGACGAATCTATGACCGTGCAGTTTCGCAATAATCAAAATGCGGTCGTGCTATGGCCCGATCGCGTCAAGATCGGGCGGATGATGGATCAGATTATTCCGCCGGAGAATACGCTGGCGGATCAAGTGGCGCGCATGAAGCAGGAAGGCGCGCAGATTCTCGTTCTGAATGGCACGGCATCCCAAACGATTGCCGAACAGACCGCGCGTTATTTGATGGGGCAAGGGTTGCAGGTGACGGCGATTGGGAACGCGGATCGCGCGGATTATTCCAAGACCGTGCTGATTGATTACAACGGCGAAAAAAGCGCGACCTTGCAATATCTCTCGAAAGTTTTCCACGTCGAGCCGAACAATATTCGCAAAGGCGTTGGCGTGAAAGGCGAGCCGGATGTGCGCGTGATCATCGGCGCGGATTGGACGTTGCCGGACAAGACACAGTAGGGATGATTCAAGTCACTCCACCATCAAACGAAACTTTGACCTCCAATCGACCATTGCGCCGCGCCATACAGCACTTGCGCGATCGAACCCAATGCGTAAAATTCGTAACTGAGCGGTTGCCACGATCCGTTTCCATCCACACTCCGTTTCAACCCCTCGCCGCCTCCGCTTTCCCACGCCGCGGAGGCATTGAACGGATCGGCGAGAATGGTGTGATCCGCCGGATTCAACGTGTTGTCTACTTTGACCGCGTTCCATGTCGCGCCGCCGTCGGCAGTGCGATAAACGAACTGTCCGCCTAGTCCTTCTTGTGAAAGCGCCCACACGATGTTCGAATTGACGGGCGAGAGCGAAATCGCTGTGAACACATTGTAGGTGTTCTTCATGGACTGCCATGTTTGACCACCATCGGTCGAGCGCATCACCGCCTGCGCTGTCGAATCGCCGCCGCGTTGACCAATCCAGAGCACGTTTGAATTCTTGGGGTCAATTGCCAGCGAGGTGATCTCGCAGTCCGTCGTTTTCGAGGGATCGGTTTGCGTGTGGCAGTCGCTCAGCATGTGTGAGCCAAAATACGAAACGCGGCGTTACCTAACCCCCACCGCGTTTGTCTCTAACCTCGCATTCTTGAGAAGAAAAGTTCCTCACGGAAAAGGGCTGTATACGAATCCTACTGTGACACCCACCCTTGCCTCGTTGTAACACGTATCGTTGTAATCGCAATACCACACTCTCCCCGCAATTCCGACACTAATGTGCTTGTCTTCCTGACCCGGTGTCCAAATCATCTCAATCACTCTCGATTCGCCCGGCTTGAGTTCTAAGCGGGTCAGTTCAGTCGTCATCGGTTTTCCATCCGACCAACGCGGTCTCGGTGGGTCTCCCTCCCGAACAGGAGAGGTCCCAGCGATAATATCCATCACCGGTTTGCCGGTGCGTTCGTAGATCGTTGTCCGCTCCTTCCCGCTATTGTGCACCGTAAAACGTATCGTGACGGGTTGCCCCACATTCACCGAACCATGGCTCACCTATAAAGAGAGTGTGAGGTCACCTAACACGGTCACGCCTCCTTGCGGAGAGGGCCAGCCCACACAACCCGTCAACAGCAGAATACTAACAAGAGAAGCGAAAAGGTTTTTCATACTCTGCGTCATCGGCTGACCACCGACAGCGGTCCTCCGCCGACCATCGGCGGAAGCCCGAGGTTGAACCAAGTGGAACCGCCATCGGTTGACCATTGGATGCTTTCCACACCCGCTGGAAATCTTCCACTGGCGTAAAGCACCTGTGGTGCAGTCGACCCCAATGCATTGAAGAAACGATTGAAGACCGGTTGCCAAGTCAGATTGCCATCTGTACTACGCTTCAATCCTTCAAAGCCGGAACTCTCCCATGCGGCCAAGACGTTGAAGGGATCTGCCAAGATGACTCGCGCATCGGGATTGAGCGTATTGTCTACTTTGGTCGCATTCCAAGTTGCAGCTCCGTCGGTTGTCCGGTACTCAAATTGTCCGCTTTCCTTTTCGGCTATCACCGCAACAAGAAACGACAAACGCGGCACCGTTGTGAGTGCCGCGTCTTTGGCATTATCGCTGATGCAAAAGCACACTGCATACTCTCCTTCAATCCAACACGCGATGCCCAAACAGCGGCAGACCAACCTTGACACCCAACCTCACTTCGGTGTAACACGTATCATTGTAGTCACAATACCACACTCTTCCCGCAATGCTTATGACGTAGTACTTGTCTTGTTCACTCGGTGTCCAAACCATCTCAAGGACTCTTGATTCGCCCGGCTTGAGTTCTAAACGCGTCAGTTCCGGCGTCAATGGTTTCCCTTTGGACCAGCGGGGCCAGTTCTCCTCCTCTATCCCAAAAGAAGGAACAAACAGGTCTATTACCAGTTTGCCGGAGCGTTCGTAGACTACGGTTTTGTCTGCCAGATTTTTTACTGTAAAACGTATTGTGACCGGCTGACCCACATTCGCTGACCCATGGCTTACCCACAGCTTTAGAATTAGAGTGTTTAAAGTCGTCGCGCGTGATTGCGGAGAGGGCCAGCCCACACAGCCCGGTAGAAGCAAGACCGTCAAGACACACAGAATTAATCTTTTCATCTTCGCCTCTCACGGCAACACGACTGAGAGCGGTCCTCCGCCGACCATCGGCGAGAGTCCGAGGTTGAACCAAGTGGAACCGCCATCGGTTGACCATTGGATGCTTTCTGCGCCTGAGGGAAACCTGCCACTGGCGTATAGCACCTGAGGCGCAGTCGAGTGCAGGGCATTGAAAAAGCGGTGGTGCGATACGCGTACTGCTCGCTTTTCCTTTTTTGCTATCGTCGCAAGAAGAGACAACAAACGCGGCATCCGTTTTCAATGCCGCGTCTCTGGGAGCGCAAATGAAGCAAAACCAGATCGCGGGCACCCGTTCATTCCCACACGCGATGCCCAAACGGTGGTAGACCAATCTCAACCCCCAATAGCACTTTCTGGTAACAGGTATCAATGTAATCGCACCACCAAACTCTCCCTTCAGCATCACGAACGTTATAATTGTCCTCCTCATTCGGTATCCAGATCATCTCAATTACTCGTGATTCACCGGGCTTGAGTTCCAGGCGGGTCAGTTCGCTTGTGAGTTCTTTGCCATCTGACCAGCGCGGTCGCGGTGGAGCACCCGGGCGCGTGGGGGCAGTCCCAACGATGATATCCATCACCGGCTTTCCTGTCCGTTCGTAGACCGTTGTCCGTTCTTTCCCATCGTTGCGCACCGTGAAACGAATGGTGACCGGCTGACCCACATTCGCTGACCGATGGCTCACCCATAGGATAAGCGTGAGATCATCTAACCCGGTTGCACCCGCTTGTGGAGAGGGCCAGCCCACACAAGCCGTCAACAGCAGAATACCAACAAGAGAAGCGAAAAGGTTTTTCATTCTCTGCCTCATCGGCTGACTACCGACAGTGGTCCTCCGCCGACCATCGGCGTAAGCCCGATGTTGAACCACGTGGAACCGCCATCGGTTGACCATTGGATGCTTTCCACACCCACTGGAAATTTTCCACTGGCGTATAGCACCTGATGCGCAGTCGAGTGCAGGGCATTGAAGAAGCGATTGAAGATCGGTTGCCAGGTCAGATTGCCATCTGTGCTTCGCTTGAGTCCTTCAAACCCGGCGCTCTCCCAAGCCGCCGACGCGTTGAACGGATCTGCCAAGATGCTTCGGGCATCGGGATTGAGCGTGTTGTCCACTTTGGCAACATTCCACGTTGCGCCGCCATCGGCAGTGCGATACACAAACTGCCCGCCCAGCCCCTCCTGTGAAAGCACCCAGACGACATTTTGATTCGCAGTGGAAATGGAGAGTGCCGTGAAGGATGATTGGATGCTCTTGACCGACTGCCAAGTTTGACCCCCGTCCGTTGAGCGCATCACCGCTTGCGGCATTGCATTGAACCCATTCTGTCCAAGCCAGAGCACGTTGGAGTTTGTCGGGTCAATCGCCAATGCAGTGATCGCGCAATCCTGCCAATCGGCGGGATGCTTGTTTGCGTGGCAATGCGCGAGCAAATCATTGCCAAAGGATAGACCGCCATCCGCGCTCTTGAAGAGCGCGCCCTTTTCGGGTTCGACCAAGCCCCTTGATAACACAAGTCAAACGCGGCACCACAAGCGCCGCGTCGATTGCTTCCAAGTAGTTTGCGAATCCTTCGGCTCAAGGACCAAGAATGCCAAAGGGGCGCCGGCCAACATAAATGCTGATACTGGCGCGGAGAGGATCATGGACAAAGCGTTCGCTCTCAATGAAAATTACTTTGGCTACTAGATGACAGCAATCGCTAACCTTGTAGTCCATCTCGATCGTTCTGGACTCGCCGGGTTTGAGTTCGATGTAAGTCAGATCACGCGTCAGCGCTTTACCATCCGACCAGCGCGCCAGAACTTGGCGCATATCTGTTTCCACCACAATATCGAACACGGGTCGGTCCTTCAGGTCAACGATATGCACGCGCCGGGTGGACATCCGGTTCGTCTCATTGGTAACGGTTGCGCGCAGTTTGACTCTATCGCCCAGTTGCACGAGATCGGCGCTTGCCCAAATCTCAACAACGAGTCCTTCCCTCACGGCGGAGCCGCTGACTGGCACAGAGAGAGAACATCCTGACCAAAGGATCAGTGTCACGAGAGCCAGAGCAACTTGCCAACACCGTATAGTCTTCATCGCCTCTTACCAAGCAACCACCGCGAGCGGTCCGCCGCCGACCATCGTCGGGAGTCCGAGGTTGAACCACGTAGCACCGCCATCGGTTGACCATTGGATGCTTTCTGCACCCGCGGGAAACCTGCCACTGGCGTAGAGCACCTGCGGGGCAATCGAACCCAACGCGTTGAAAAAGCGATTGAAGATCGGTTGCCAAGTCAGATTTCCATCTGTGCTTCGCTTGAGTCCTTCAAACCCGGCGCTCTCCCAAGCCGCCGACGTGTTGAACGGATCAGCCAGAATAGTTCGGGCATCTGGATTCAACGTGTTATCCACTTTGGCGCTATTCCACGTCGCGCCGCCATTGGCAGTGCGAAGGACAAACTCGCCGCTCAATTGCTCTTGTGACAGTACCCAGACGACATTTGGATTGGCGTTGGAGATGGAGAGTGCCGTGAAGGATGATTGGATGCTTTTGACCGATTGCCAGCTTTGCCCGCCATCGGTCGAGCGCATCACTGCTTGCGGCATCGCATTGAACCCGTTCTGTCCAAGCCAGAGCACGTTGGAGTTTGTGGGGTCAATTGCCAACGCAGTGATGGCGCAATCCTGCCAATCGGCAGGATTCCTGTTCGCGTGGCAATGCGTGAGCAAATCATTGCCAAAGGATAGACCGCCATCCGTGCTCTTGAACAGCGCGCCCTTTTCTGGTTCGCCAAAACCAACTCTATCCCTGTAGCCACGGATGCCGACATAGAGTGTGTTGGAAACCCTTGGATCAACGGTGATGAGTGAGGAGACCGTATTCGTAATCAAGCCCTGTAATTTGGGCTTGAAATCGTAGATGGCGGAGAATGTCTGACCCGCGTCGGTTGTCTTCCACAGTCTAACGTCGGTCGTGCTCATATAACCCACTTGCCCTTGTGCGTTAGGAACGGCAGCGACGGCTTGAACCAGTGCGGGGCTTGGAAATGTGAAAGTGTTCCACATTGCTCCACCGTTAGTGCTCACGAAACCGTTTGCGTTTTGCCCGGCGTACAAAACCGCCGGCGGAACGACGCCAGCCGAGTAAGTGTAATTGAGCGATGCCCCGCTGACTTGGGGGTTGATGATTGCCATCCCGACGCGTTCGTAACTATCGAATCCGGGTATGCCGGCTTTGGCGACATAGTGCCGCCCAGAGCCAATTTGCTCGACAAGACGGAATTGGGGGGTTATGACCGTTACATCCAACGTGGGGGTGTATTGTTTGACTGCCCACAGTTTGATCACCGGATCCGTCGTGGCATTTGAGACAAAGATGTCCACGGTAATCGTCAAAGCGCGACCGATCGGTGGATTTGCAAATCTGTTGTTGAATTCAACGTATGCGGCTCCCAATCGCTCAATTCTCTGACCGCCATACGAAGGCAGAGGTCCAACAACCGACGTCACTTGGGTGTCTAGCGTGCGGGAGTCCGATCTTCGAAGAAAAACCTCATCCATGCGCGCTGCCGTCAAAAAGTCTGCGCGCTTCTGGTACGACAGGAGATAATTGGCTTCGACAAATCTTGGAAACGTTGGCTCTACCGTTGTGCCGCGTGTTTGCAAGGCACTTTGCAACGCCGGCTCCATTGAACCGCAAACCAACCCTTGCGAGTACTTTTCCCAACTGACCCGGATGATTCCTCCAGATGAATCCAACCGCTCTGTCAAATAGATGGGAAAGAGGACGGTGCCGTAAGGAAACGCGATCAATGGGTCAAGAGGAGAAATGGGGCGCGTGTCCAAATGTTGCCACGGACGCTCCATAAAGTTGCTGAGATAGGCATGATAGTAACTCTTATCCGTATCACCCGTGACCATGTGTTGCGCCCATTTGGCCGTTGGTTCCATCCACCACCGCACATCTTCATGAATGATCCATGACAGCAGTATGCCAAAAGGATCTCCCAAGAGTGCGCACGCAGAAGGAAAATAGTTCCACTGAACGATGTGGAAAAATTCATGCGCCACTAGTCCTCTCAACCATATGGTTGGGTCTGTTCCATCGACGAGCCGACCCGGAGTCAAGTCAATGTCATTACCGATAAAGACTCCTCTGGGCGGAGCGACTGCGCCACCTCCCACTCCAAATGGAACGATAAACACAGTAGTCAGGGCTGGCGCGCGGTAACCGAGTGTATTGGCATACTTGGACCACGCTTGCTCCAATCCATTGGCGATGGTCTCAACATACACTTGGTTCACCCTGCCGACACAAAAGGAGCCAATCAATGGGTAAAAGATCACAAAGTGCTGTGTCGTCCAAACACCATAGAGATCGCATCCAACCACTCTCCGCCCCGAAGGCAATTGCCTTGCGACGCCCGGAACGCGCTTGGGTTGAAGATTCTCCGGCAATGAACTGGTTTGCGTTATCACTTTGGGCGTTAGAAAATCCGTGATCGCCTGTTGTGTCGTTGGCAAAAGTTGATTCCAATTCTCGACCGCGTTGACGTATGCCGCAAGTCCGTCTACCGGTATCAGAACATTCGATTGATACTGAAATGGCAATAGTGGGCTCTTGAACATCGAATAAACCTTGTACAGCGCGGCTTGATTGATGTCAATCACGCCCCGCGCCAGATCCTGCTCAATCAGCGTGAAACTGTCCACCGTCGCGCTCGGCGTTGGCGTGGGTGTTGGCGTGAAAGTTGCCGTTGCAGTTGGCGTGTTGGTCGCAGTCGCAGTTGACGTCGGTGTGGCAGTACTCGTTGGTGTCGCGGTTGATGTCGGCGTTGCAGTCGCGGTTGGCGTAGCGGTATTTGTGGACGTTGCCGTCGCGGTGGAATTAGAGGTCGCGGTTGCTGTTGGAGTCTGGGTTGCTGTTGACGTTGGAGTTCCAGTCGGCGTGGAGGTTGTCGTCGGTGTAAATGATGGAGTTGCCGTCGCAGTGAATGTCGGCGTTAAAGAAGCGGTTGGAGTCGTAGTCGTTGTTGCGGTTTGCGTTGGCGTGCGTGTGCGCGATGAAGTTGGAGTTGGCGTCACCGTTGGAGTTGCGCTGGGCGTGCGGGTTGCCGTAGGTGTTTGAGTGATTGTGCGCGTCGGCATCGCGGTCGGCAGTGTCGTCGCCATTGGAGAGAGCGTCGGCGTGCGCGTTTTTGTAATCGTTGAAGTCGCTGTGTGCGTCGGCGTCAGAGATGCAGTGCTCGTACGCGTCCGCGTTGGAGTGTTCGTCGCGGTTGCAGATTGTGTTGGAGTGCGCGTTGCGGTTGGCGTGGCAGTCGGAGACGCGGTTGCCGCGCCGACGCGAAGGCGCAGATTGAGCGGATCGGGTCGCGTCGCATTGCCTTCATGCACCATCAGTTCGCCATTGTATTCTTGGCGCTTGGTATCGGCGGGAATGGTAATCGTCAGGTTCACGGTATAAGATACTCCCGACGCAATTGTAGCAAATTGGCTGGGGCTTGCAACTAGAACGTCTTGTAGAGAGGGTGTGAACGAGAGCGTGGCGTTGCTGATGGCGGCGGTACTGGTGAAGGTTACGGTGGTGGTAAAGACAGAACCAGCGTTGATGGTTCGGTCAATCGAATTTGGCGTCCAAGAAATTTTGGCAGGTTGTTGCGCGGAGACAGTCGCGGCGAAAAAGCCGGTCAAGCCAATGAAAAGAAGAAAACCAATCGCAAAGAAGAAATGAAAAATCCCGCGTTGCCGCATTTGTTCCTCCTGAGAAATGAAAGCACGACTTGAGCGCGCTTGGATTTTCTGAAGGCGTGTCCTACAACTTGGGCTAAGACAAACTCCAACTGAGCGAACTCGATTGCTTTTCTCTGCGAAGGAGGGGACAAAGTAATTTTTGTTACTCGGCGCGCATTGTAACAGGATGGGAGGGGTGTTGTCAAGACGCTTGTTTGATGCTACACTAGATCGCAAATGAAAACGAATAAACGAATGGCAGCATTCGTTTATTCGTTGAAAAGACCTATGCCAGCGCAAGCGCTCTATCTAAAATATCGCCCGCGATCTTTTGCTGAGGTCGAAGGGCAAGAACATATTATGCGGACGCTCAAGAACGCGATCGCGCTCGGACGCGAGTCGCACGCGTACTTGTTCACGGGTCCACGCGGCACCGGCAAAACGACGACCGCGCGCATTCTGGCGAAAGCGATCAATTGCCTCGCGGAAAAAGACGAGGACAAACCGGATAACACCTGCGCGAATTGCCGCGCGATCAATGAAGACCGCATGCTCGATCTAATCGAGATCGACGCGGCGTCGCACACGAGCGTGGAAGACGTGCGCGATCTGCGCGACAAAATTGACTTCAAGCCGGGCGAGGGGAAATACAAGGTCTATATCATTGATGAGACGCATATGCTCTCGACGTCGGCGTTCAACGCGCTCTTGAAAACGCTCGAAGAACCGCCGCCGCACGTCGTCTTTGTTCTCGCGACGACCGACCCGCAAAAAATTCCGGCGACGGTGCTCTCGCGCGTTCAACGGCTCGATTTTCGGCGGCTGACCTTGCCGGAAATCATCGCGCGGCTGAAAGAGATTGCGGAAAAAGAAAAACTCATCGTCGAGCCCGCCGCGTTCGAAATCATCGCGCGCTATTCTGGCGGCGCGATGCGCGACGCGATCAGTTTGCTCGATCAGCTGGCGTCGTTCGGCAGCGGCGAGGTAACGTTGGCGCATGCGCAAAGCTTGCTCGGCGCGGCGTCGCGCGATGCGATTCAACAAACGGCGTCGGCAATCGCAAACGCGAATCTTGCCGATGGCTTGACGACGATTGCCAACACCATAGACGGCGGGACCGATCCGCGCCAGTTTGCGCGCGAGATTGTCGAATATTTTCGCGCGATCTTGCTGGCAAAAGTCGGCAATCTGGACGCATTGCTATTGACCGCCGAAGCGCAAACAGAAATCCAAGAACTCGCGAGCCAATTTTCGGTACCACAAATTTTGCGCGCGACGCGCCTATTTAATCAGGCGGCGGTCGAATTGCGCGCGAGCGCGAATCCAACTCTGCCGCTCGAACTTGCGCTCGTCGAGGCGATCGAGGGCGAAGTTGCCGCGTCCGCCGCGCCGCGCGAATCGCCGCCGCGGCGCGAAGCATCGGGCGCGAGCGCGCCGGCGGCGAAACCCGAATCAGCCGCCACAAAAAAAAGCGCTGAAAAAATTTCGAGTGAGACGCCGGTGATGAGCGGCGGCGCGCTGACCGTCGAAACGCTGAATACAAATTGGAAGAGCGTGTTGGAGCGCATCAAGCAATACAACAGAACCGTCGCGGCAATGTTGCAGAACACCGAGTTTGTGAAAGTCGAAGGAAATTTGGTCGTGCTGGGTTTTCATTATGAGGCGCACGCGGATCGTTTTGAAATGCAAGCGAATGGAAAAGAGTTGATCGAGCGATCGCTGAATGATATTTTTGGACAGCCGTATCGCGTGAAATGCATTTTGTCGCCCAAGAAAGCGCGCATCAAAGCGGCGGAGCAAGACCCGCTGGTGCAAGAAGCGCGCAAGATGGGCGGCGAGATCGCGCGGATCCATGATTGACAACGAATGGGACAGCGAATAAACGAATCGGAATAAGAGCGTTGAGGAGAACTGATGACAAAAGGAAAAGGCGGACGCGGGATGCCGATGCCGCGCATGAATCCAGCGAACGCGCAAAATCAAGTCGCGATGCTCCAACAAAAAATGTTGGAAGCGCAAGAGGCACTAGCAAACGATACGATTGAAGTGAGCGCAGGTGGCGGAGCAGTTTCGGTTGTGATGAATGGCAAGCAAGAATTGCGCGCGTTGAAAATTTCGCCGGAGGCGATCAGCGCGGGCGATGTGGAAATGTTGCAAGATATGATTATCGCGGCGGTGAATGAAGCGGTTGAAAAATCGCAAGAACTCGCGTCGCGACGATTAAGCACGGCGACCGGCGGATTGAAATTGCCGGGCTTGATGTAATGGTTGTAAATGGACACCACGCCTCGCACCGTCACGCGTCTGATTGAAGAATTTCATCGCTTGCCCGGCATCGGACCCAAGACCGCGCAACGACTGACGTTCTATCTTTTGCGCGCGCCGAAAGAGCAAGCGCGTTTACTTGCCGATGCGCTGACAGAATTAAAAGAGCGCATCGTCACGTGCTCGGTCTGCGCGAACATTGCGGAAGAAAACCCGTGCGCGATCTGTCGCGATGGCGCACGCGAACGCAATATCGTTTGCGTCGTTGAAGAGCCGCTCGATATGCTCGCGCTCGAACGCACGCGCGAATATCACGGGCTGTATCATGTATTGCACGGCGCGATTTCGCCGGTGGAGGGAATCGGTCCCGAAGATTTGAAAATTGCGGAATTGATCAAGCGCTTGCAAAGTGATTCGAATATCAAAGAAGTTGTCCTCGCGACGAATCCAAATATGGAAGGCGAAGCGACTGCGATGTACTTGGAGCGTTTGATCAAACCGCTCGGCGTGCGCTTGACGCGGCTGGCGCGCGGCTTGCCGGTCGGGGGTGATTTAGAATACGCGGATGAAGTGACGCTGACGCGCGCGTTGGAAGGGCGGCGTGAGGTTTGAATTGCGCGCGCTAAAGTAAAACTTGACAAGGCTGTGTTGTGCTGTTATAATCTCGCTCGTAAGTGTACGAGATTTAAAAAATCATATTTCGAGGAGGGCAAAGAGAAAACCAATCGTTATCAACGAGTAACGTGCAGTTTCGTTGCTGGGGTTTCCTTTTTGCCGCCGAGAGTTCGAATCGGCGTTTTTTATTCTCCGGAACTCTCGCTCTCCAAATTTGACACGAGTGGGCTTCGATGCTATATTCCCGCCCGCTCTTGTGAAAGATAACAATCGCCCGTGCGAAAGTTATCACGTACCTTAACAACTGAAAAGTGGAAGGAAAGATTTGCGTTCTGATGCACGCAAGTGCATCACCGGATTGAAGAGGCTTGGATACTAAACTCACATTTTTAATGGAGAGTTTGATCCTGGCTCAGGATGAACGCTGGCGGCGTGCTTAACACATGCAAGTCGAACGGACGCTTTGTAGCAATACGGAGCGTTAGTGGCAGACGGGTGAGTAACACGTGGGCGATCTACCTCAAAGTGGGGAACAACGGATCGAAAGGTTCGCTAATACCGCATATGCTCGGCGATTCACTTTGCCGAGTAAAGTCCCCTTCGGGAGACGCTTTGAGAGGAGCCCGCGGCCCATCAGGTAGTTGGTGAGGTAACGGCCCACCAAGCCGATGACGGGTAGCTGTTCTGAGAGGAAGATCAGCCACAATGGAACTGAGACACGGTCCATACTCCTACGGGAGGCAGCAGTGAGGAATATTGCGCAATGGGGGAAACCCTGACGCAGCGACGCCGCGTGCGGGATGAAGGCCTTCGGGTCGTAAACCGCTTTTAGCAGGGACGATGATGACGGTACCTGCGGAATAAGTCTCGGCTAACTACGTGCCAGCAGCCGCGGTAAAACGTAGGAGGCGAGCGTTATCCGGATTTACTGGGCGTAAAACGCGCGTAGGCGGTTGAGTAAGTCGGACGTGAAAGCCCCTGGCTCAACTGGGGGAGGTCGTTCGATACTGCTCGGCTTGAGGGTGAGAGAGGAAAATGGAATTCCCGGTGTAGCGGTGGAATGCGTAGAGATCGGGAGGAACACCAGTGGCGAAAGCGATTTTCTGGCTCACATCTGACGCTGAGTGCGCAAAAGCGTGGGGAGCAAACAGGATTAGATACCCTGGTAGTCCACGCCCTAAACGATGAGAGCTGGGTGTCGGTGCCATTAGGCATCGGTGCCGAAGCTAACGCGTTAAGCTCTCTGCCTGGGGACTACGAACGCAAGTTTAAAACTCAAAGGAATTGACGGGGGCCCGCACAAGCAGCGGAGCGTGTGGTTCAATTCGATGCAACACGAAGAACCTTACCAGGGCTTGACATGGATGTGGTAGGGAAGGGAAACCGGACCGACCCGCAAGGGAGCATACACAGGTGTTGCATGGCTGTCGTCAGCTCGTGCCGTGAGGTGTTGGGTTAAGTCCCGCAACGAGCGCAACCCTTATCGCTAGTTATACGTGTCTAGCGAGACTGCCGGATTAACTCCGGAGGAAGGCGAGGATGACGTCAAGTCAGCATGACCTTTATGTCCTGGGCTACACACACGCTACAATGGGTGCCACAATGCGTTGCCAAGCCGCGAGGCGGAGCTAATCGCACAAATGCATCCTCAGTTCAGATTGCAGGCTGCAACTCGCCTGCATGAAGTCGGAGTTGCTAGTAAACGCGCGTCAGCTATAGTGCGTTGAATGCGTTCCCGGGCCTTGTACACACCGCCCGTCACGTGATGGAAGCCGGTAACACTTGAAGTCGGTGACCTAACCGCAAGGATGGAACCGCCGAGGGTGGGATTGGTAACTGGCACGAAGTCGTAACAAGGTAGCTGTACCGGAAGGTGCGGCTGGATCACCTCCTTTCTAGGGAGCATTACTTGCTCCAAAATTCTCTTCGATTCCGAATGCGTCTTTCCTTCCACTTTTCAGTTGTTAAGGTTGTTCACAAAGCGGGGGCTTTTAGCTCAGTTGGTTAGAGCATCCCTCTGATAAGGGGAAGGTCCGTGGTTCGAGTCCACGAAAGCCCACAGAAATTTCTGATTTTAGATTTGTGATTTCAGATTACATGGCGGTTTCTTCTCCCAATTCAGAGTCGGGAATACGGAAACGAAAATCGAAAATGATAGGGGCCGTAGTTCAGTTGGGAGAACGCTTCCTTTGCAAGGAAGAGGTCAGGGGTTCGAACCCCCTCGGCTCCACTCGCATGAGATAGGCGAGAAGAAAATTTCTTGACATTATTGTTCGAGAGTTGTATACTGCGCGGCGAGAGGTGAACCGACCGAACTATGTTCAATAACTCGGAGATGTTTTTCGACTAATTTTTTTGGGCTGTGTCTGCGCGCCGGTTCTATCGGTGGGCAATGCGCCCGCCGATTTTTTGTCTCTGAAAATTGTGATTGGTTTCTGGCGATTGTCAATTAAGTGGCTCGAAAAAAAATTGACAATCGCTAGCGACTAGATCGCTAGGGTTGCGTATGGCGCAACACAAAGTGGAATTCGTAATCAGCCATTCGCAATTAGCATTCGCTCTTTAACAACCGAATAGAAGGTAAAATGGAGAATTGACAACTAAAGTTTCAATTCGTCCGTATCCCGAGAGATAAAGCTACAAAGAGCATACGGTGGATGCCTTGGCGCCAAGGGCCGAAGAAGGACGTGGTAGGCTGCGATAAGCCGCGAGAAGTCGCCTGCAGACGTTTTACTCGCGGATTTCCGAATGGGGGAACCCCCTCGATAAAATCGAGGACCTGCGTTTTGAATACATAGAGACGCGGGAGGAGACCGGGGGAACTGAAACATCTAAGTACCCCGAGGAAAAGAGATCATTCCTCTAGTAGTGGCGAGCGAACGAGGAAAAGCCCAAACCGATAGACCGAAAGGTTTATGGGGGTTGTAGGACCGACATATGGGAGTTACCAATCTGATTTCTAGCGGAAGGATTCTGGAAAGTTCCGTCATAGAAGGTGATAGCCCTGTACGCGAAAGAAATCAGACTCTCGTCGAGTTCCTGAGTACCACGGGGCACGCTAATCCTGTGGGAATCTAGGGAGTCCACTCTCTAAGGCTAAATACCTTTGGCGACCGATAGTGAACTAGTACCGTGAGGGAAAGGTGAAAAGTCCCCCAGTTAGGGGAGTGAAATAGAACCTGAAACCGTATGCTTACAAGCAGTGGAAGGGCTATGGCGCGATTCGTCGCGCAATGCCTGACCGCGTGCCTCTTGAAGAATGAGCGAGCGAGTTACTTCTCTGTGGCTAGGATAAGGGAGTGACACCCGGATCCGTAGCGAAAGCAAGTCCGAATAGGGCGATCAGTCGCAGGGAGTAGACCCGAAACCCGGTGAGCTACTTATGGGCAGGTTGAAGCGACGGTAACACGTCGTGGAGGACCGAACTCATTAGCGTTGCAAAGCTATGGGATGACCTGTGAGTAGTTGGTGAAATGCCTAACGAACCGGGAGATAGCTGGTTCTCCTCGAAATAGCTCTAGGGCTAGCCTCACATGTTTAATCACGGAGGTAGAGCACTGGATTGGCTAGGGCGCGTTGAGCGTACCAACCCAAACCAAACTCCGAATGCCGTGATTCCAAGTGTGGGAGTCGGACTACGTGGGATGAGCTTCGTAGTCAAAAGGGAAACAGCCCAGATCGTCGGCTAAGGTCCTCAAGTCTAGACTAAGTGGGAAACGATGTGAGACTGTTCTGACAGCCAGGAGGTTGGCTTAGAAGCAGCCATCCTTTAAAGAGTGCGTAATAGCTCACTGGTCAAACGGTCTTGCGCGGAAAATTTAACGGGGCTAAGTCTAGCACCGATGCCACGAGTTTGCGCAAGCAAGCGGTAGAGGAGCGTTCCGAAAGCAGTGAAGCCAGACGGCGACGACTGGTGGAGCGATCGGAAGTGAGAATGCTCGCATAAGTAGCGAAATTGGTGTGAGAAACACCAACGCCGGACGCCTGAGGGTTCAGACGCAAGGGTAATCCGCGTCTGGTTAGTCGGGCCTAAGTCGAGGGCGAAAGCCGTAGGCGATGGACATCCGGTTAATATTCCGGAACCATGCAAGTGGAGCGAAGGGGTGACGCAGTAGGATAGCCCAGCCTACCTATTGGACATGGTAGGTGCTAAGCTGTAAGGGGATGAGGCGCATTGGCAAATCCGTGCGCTGACCTAAGCAGTGGGCGGTGCCGCAAGGCCACAAGTGGGTGATTTCAAACTGCCAAGAAAAGCCTCGTAGCGTTGAAATTTGCATGCCCGTACCGCAAACCGACACAGGTAGGCGGCATGAGAAATGCAAGGCGATCGGGATAACCTCCGTTAAGGAACTCGGCAAAATGCACCCGTAACTTCGGGAGAAGGGTGGCTTGTTGGGGTGAGTGAATTCTCACAAAGCTCTGACAAGTTGCAAAAAAGTGGCTCTACTGACTGTTTAACAAAAACACAGGTCTCTGCAAAAGCGGAAGCTGATGTATAGGGGCTGACTCCTGCCCAGTGCCGGAAGGTTAAAGGGAGAGGTTAGGTTCGCTGCAAGGCGAGCCAAAGCTTTGAACTGAAGCCCCGGTGAACGGCGGCCGTAACTATAACGGTCCTAAGGTAGCGAAATTCCTTGTCGGGTAAGTTCCGACCCGCACGAAAGGAGTAACAAGTGGAGCGCTGTCTCAACGGAGGGCCCGGCGAAATTGAATTAGTGGTGAAGATGCCATTTACCCGCACTAGGACAAAAAGACCCCGTGGAGCTTTACTGTACCTTGGCATTGAGTTGAGGTTTGTTGTGCGTAGGATAGGTGGGAGGCTTTGAAGCTGGGCTTGCGGGCTCGGTGGAGCCAACGTTGAAATACCACCCTCAAGAAATTTCGACCCTAACGTCTTGCCGTAAACCGGCAGACGAACAGTGCCAGGTGGGCAGTTTGACTGGGGCGGTCGCCTCCTAAAAGGTAACGGAGGCGCCCAAAGGTTCCCTCAGGCTGAATGGAAACCAGCCGTTGAGTGCAAAAGCAAAAGGGAGCTTGACTGCGAGACCTACAAGTCGAGCAGGGACGAAAGTCGGGTTTAGTGATCCCACGCACCCGTGTGGAAGGGTCGTGGCTTATCGGACAAAAGCTACCCCGGGGATAACAGGCTGGTGAAGCCCAAGAGTTCACATCGACGGCTTCGCTCGGCACCTCGATGTCGGCTCGTCGCATCCTGGAGCTGTAATCGGTTCCAAGGGTTGGGCTGTTCGCCCATTAAAGCGGTACGCGAGCTGGGTTCAGAACGTCGTGAGACAGTTCGGTCTCTATCCAGTGCGGGCGCAGGGGATTTGAAGGGAGCTGCTCTTAGTACGAGAGGACCAGAGTGGACGGACCTATGGTGTGCCAGTTGTCGTGCCAACGGCATCGCTGGGTAGCTAAGTCCGGCAATGATAACCGCTGAAAGCATCTAAGTGGGAAGCATGCCCTAAGATTAGATCCCCCATCCGCAAGGAGTAAGCGCGGTGATAGACCATCACCTTGATAGGGCAGACGTGTAAAGGATGTGAGTCCTGAGCCAACTGCTACTAATGCGCGAGGGCTTACTCTCGGGATATTGATGAATTGAAACTGATCATCGTAGAAAAAAATCCATTTCCTTCTATTCGGTTCGTTAAATTACGAATCAAAAACAGATTCCTCTGGTGATTTGAGCGGTGGGGAAATACCCGGTCCCATTCCGAACCCGGAAGTCAAGCCCACCAGCGCCGATGGTACTGGCGGTACGCACCGCTGGGAGAGTAGGTCATCGCCAGGCGGGAATCTGTTTTTTGTTTTAGCATTTTTTCTTTTTCTATGCTAAAATGTGTGCCTAGTATCATTTGCCGTGGTGTTCTTGGTGGGGCGTCGTCTAGCGGTAGGACAGCGGACTTTGAATCCGTATGCGGAAGTTCGATTCTTCCCGCCCCAGTCGGGGCAACCCATTGCGGTTGCCCAATGGCGATCCTTGTAATCGCCCACGCATCCCGAATTGCAGATGGCGGATTGCAGACTTGCCCTTGCTGTTTATACAAGGGCTGAAAGAATCTGCAGTTTGATATCTGCAATTTTCATCTTTAACGCAAAATGCTCCGCCTCATTCGGCGCGAAAATTTTTTCCTCGCAATCCTCGCACTCACCGCGTTCCTGCGCCTGTATCGCTTGGACGCCATCCCGCCTGATTTCCACTTTGACCAAGCGTATTACACCCTCGACGTTCTGCAAATCCTCAGCGGTCATTTCGGAATCTTTTTTGAAAATCCGGGCGGCAGCGAGCCGCTCTTTATTTATCTCGCGCTCGCGCCCGTTTTGCTTTCTGGCGCGGACAGCGCGCTCGCCCTCAAAATAGTTTCGGCGCTCATCGGCATCGCGACCGTCGCGCTGATGTATCCAATCGCGCGCGGCATTCTGCGCTCCCCGCGCGCCGGCATCTTTGCCGCGCTTTTCACCGCGATGATTTCGTGGCATTTATTTTATAGCCGCAATGGCGAGCGCAACATTCTCACCGTGCTGTTTGTAATGCTCGCGCTCTATTTCTATTGGCGCGCGATCACGCATAACGCGCCGCGCCATCTCGATCAGCCCTCCGCGATCAACCGGCATCAATTGAATCTCGCCGGCGTTTTCACCGGCATCGCGCTCTACACCTATCCCGCCGCGCGCATCTTGCCAATCCTTTTGGTTGCACTCACACTCTTGTTTGCTTTCAGCGAACGGACGCGCGCGCGCGAATATTGGCTCGGGCTCGCGCGCGCGTTTGGAATCGCGCTGATCGTCTTTCTGCCGCTCGGCATTTTTTACTTGCAATTTCCGCGCTATTTTATCGAACACACCGCGCAAGTCTCGCTCTTTGCCACGCACACCAACGCCGCCGATTTGCTCGCCGCGATCGGCGATAATGCGCGCAAAGTCGCCGCGATGTTTTTGTTCAGCGGCGATCCCGGCGCGATTCGCAACGTACCCTTCCGCCCGGTGTTCGATCCTTTCATTGGCGTTTTTTTTGTTTTGGGGTTGGCAATTAGTTTGTCGCATGCTTTTTTATCGCGCTCAATCGAACAAAAGCGCGCGCAGTTCATCCTGCTCTGGATGCTGGCTTGGCTGTCTGCTTCCCTTCTCAGCGACGACGCGCCAAATTACGCGCGCACAATTCCGGCTCTGCCGGCAGTGGTGATGCTCGCGGCATGGGGCGCGAACGAAATCTACGCGCGCCTCTCCAGTCTTTTCATTCCTACTGCGCCGCGCGTTTCGCTCTATGCAACGCGCGCGCTATTTGCAATCATCCTCTTCGCCGCCACCGCGCTCATGTTCCGCGACTATTTCGGAAATTTTGCGAATGACGCGGGCACGTACTATGCGTATAACGGCGACAAAGTCGAAATCGCCGCATGGATCAAGGCGCGCGCGGCAAACGAACGGCTTTATCTTTCGGAAATCGTCGCGAAAAATTCCACCGTCGCGCTTTTGACGCGCCGCGCGGTGTTGAAATCTTTTGACAGTCGCGATACAATCATCCTGCCCGCGAACTCGCGCGGCGGGGATGCCCGTTTTGTTTTTCCCGCCGAACAAGAAAAACGCTGGCTCACAATGGCGGAGCGGCTGGGCGCGCTCGCGACGAGCGAAATTGTGCGCGGCAAGCATAATGAAATTTTGCTTTACACCTTGCGCGTCGCGGCAAGCGATCTGCCGGACGCGAATAATTCGCTGACAACGCTCGCGCGCGGCGGCGCATTTCTGAAAATTCAAAATGCCGAACGCGTGAATTGGATGAATGAAATCGAAATGCTCGGCTATCGTCTCGACCCCGAAGGCCCCGGCGGACGCAATCTTGTCGTCACGCTGTTCGCGCGCGCGAACGCGAAAATCAATGCCGACTATACTTTTTCCGTTAAAGTGCGCGACGCGCATGAACGCGTGTGGGGACAGGAAGACAAATGGCTCGGCGATAATAGTTACGCGTCGTCGCGCTGGGACATTGGCGAAATCATCGTCGAGAAATTTTATCCGGGTTTGAACGCGTGCGCGCCGGCGGGCGATTATCGCGTCAGCGTCGAGATGTATGACCCGCAATCGAATCAAGTCGTTATGCTCGTGAACGGCGCGGGCAATATTGCGCCGCTCGGCGCGTTCCGCGCCGGCGCGTCGGAAGGCAATCGCTACGAAGATTTAGAGCCGGCTCAACGCGCGGAAATTCGCGTGGGTGATTCGTTGCAACTTTTCGGCTACACGCTCACACCGACTCCGCTGCGCGCGGGCGACGCGTTCGCGCTCTCGCTCTTTTGGCGCGGCGATCCGAATGCCCGCGCCGCGCCGGTACGCATACAATTGCGCGATGCGACAGCGCGCGAATTCGCGCTCGCCGATGCCACGCTCGCGGTTCCGCGGGACGCTCGCGGGTTGTGCACGCTGTTTGATCTGCGCGCGCCGCGCGAGACCGCGTCGGGCGCGGGCGTCCTTCTCGTCAACAATATTGAAATCGCGCGCATCGTGATCAAATAATCACTTTCGCGCCTTTCACTTCTCAGAAAGGGGTTTGATGATTCTTGCCGCCGTTCTGCTTGCCGCCGGGCAAGGCACACGAATGAAATCGGACTTGCCCAAAGTTTTGCATCCACTTGCCGGCAAGCCGATGGTTTTGCACGCGCTGGATTCGATGCGCGCGCTGAATTGCGCGCATACCGTTCTCGTCGTCGGCTACGGCGCGGAGCAAGTCAGAGAAACAATTACGAATGACCAATTACCGATTACTAATTTGCAATTCGTTGCGCAACCGGAACAGCGCGGCACGGGGCATGCCGTTCTTCAAGCGCGTGACGCGTTGCGCGGCAAGAGCGATGCGGTGCTCGTTGCGTACGCCGATATGCCCTTGATCAAAAGCGAAACGTTGCAACGTCTCGTTGATCTGCACGCGCACACGCGCGGCAAACTCACGATGCTCACCGTCCGCGCGGATGATTCGATGCAATTCGGCAGAATTGTGCGCGACGCGAACGCGCGCGTCGTCGGCATCGTCGAAGAAGCGGACGCGACGCCCGCCCAGCGCGCACTGCGCGAATTGAATTGCGGCGTGTATTGTTTCGATGCCGAATGGCTGTGGGAAAATTTGCCGCGCGTTCAGCCGAGCGGTGCCAAGTCGGAAATTTATCTGACCGACCTTGTCGCGCGCTCTGTCGCGCAAGGGCACGCGATTGAAGCGGTGATTCTGGACGAAGTGTCGCAAGTGATTGGGATCAACACGCGCGTGCATCTCGCGCAGGCGGAAAAAATTATGCGCGCGCGCATCAACGAACGCGCGATGCTCGCCGGCGTAACGCTGATAGACCCGGCGACGACGTACATTGACGCGGATGTGGAAATCGGCGCGGACACGCTGATCGAGCCGAATACGCACATCAAAGGCAAAACGCGGATCGGCGCGCATTGCGTTATTGGCGCGAATTCAGAGATTAGAGATTCAGAGATTGGAGATTATTGCGTGATTCGTGCCTCGACGCTACAAGATGCAACGCTCGAAGATCAAGTTGAAGTGGGACCCTATTCGCATTTGCGCGCCGGCGCGTACTTGGGTCGCGGCGCGCATCTTGGCAATTACGTTGAGGTGAAAAATTCGCGTTTGGGCGAAGCCGCCAAAGCCGGACATTTCTGTTACCTCGGCGACGCGGACATCGGCGCGCGCGCAAACATTGGCGCGGGAACGATCACGTGCAATTTCGACGGCGAACGGAAAAACAAAACCATCATCGGCGCGGACGCGTTCATCGGAAGCGATACGATGCTCGTCGCGCCGGTGACGATTGGCGATCGCGCGCGCACCGGCGCGGGATCGGTTGTGACGAAAGATGTGCCGCCGGATGCGCTCGCGGTTGGCGTGCCGGCGCGCGTGATCCGAAAATTCGCAATTCGTAATTCGTAAAATGGAACTCTTATTGTGGTTTATCCTCGCCGCGCTCGCATCTATTGGCGGCATCGCGCAACTTGTTGTCGGCTCGGTGCGCCTGATCAACCCGATTTTTTTCGCGCGCCAAGTCGCGCGCGTGCGCGCGTTGAATTGGCTCGGCGGAATTTTCAGCGCGATTGGTCTCGCCGGCGCGGGCATGCTGGGAACGCTGGCGCTGTTTTCAGCCGGCGCGCCGTTCGCGCCTCTCGCCGGCGCGTTCTCTACGCTCGCCGTGTTCGCGGTGCGCGAAGCCACGCGGCAATTCGCGCGCACGCGGCTGGAGCGTTTTGCGCGGCCGCTCTTGGGCGATGCCGCCGCGCTCATTTCATTTGTTGATTCGCCTAATCAAAATGCCGCGCCGCGTGAAGCCGGCGACGAAACCATTGAACAAATGGTGGACGCCGGCGCCAAAGCCGGTTTGATCCAAGCGGACGAACGTCAGATGATCAGCGGCGTTTTTCGCCTCGACAAAACGCAGGCGCGCGATATTATGGTGCCGCGCATTGACGTGGTCGCGGTCGACGCGCAAATGGATTTGCCGCGCGCGCTCGACGTGGTGGTCGCCGGCGCGCATTCACGCGTGCCGGTGTACGAAGAGACGATTGATCGCGTCATCGGGTTGCTGTATGCAAAAGATTTGCTGAAAAATTTGCGCGACGGCGCGGAAAATATTTCATTACGCGCCTTGATGCGCCCCGTGCGTTTCGTCCCCGAGTCCAAGCGGCTCGATGAATTACTGCAAGAATTACAATCGTCGCAAGTGCATATGGCGGTGGTCGTGGACGAGTACGGCGGGACCGCCGGCATCGTCACGATCGAAGATATTTTGGAAGAGATCGTCGGCGAAATTCAGGACGAATACGACACGAGCGAAGAGCCGCTCGTCGAGCGCGTCAGCGAAAAAGAAATCGTCGTGAACGCGCGCGCGACGATGGATCAATTGAACGAAATTCTCGCGCTCGCACTGCCGACCGACAGCGATACGATTGGCGGCTTGATCTATCAACGCCTGGAAAAAATCCCGAAAGCCGGCGACGCGTTGCGCATTGACGATGTGGAAATTTCCGTCGTCGCGGTCGTGGGACGGCGCATCCAAAAAGTGCGCGTCCGCAAACTGGATCCAGAAAAACCAGAAGCGGCATCGCGTCGAAAGAGGAAACCCAAACCCGTATGAATTTCAACCCACTCCTCGCCGCCGCGCGCGCGGCGCGCGCAAATGCGTACGCGCCGTACTCGCATTATCGAGTCGGCGCGGCGGTGCAAGCCAAATCCGGCAAAATTTACGCCGGTTGCAATGTCGAGAACGCCGCGTATCCCAGCGGCTTGTGCGCGGAACGCGTCGCGATTTTCAAAGCGATTTCGGAAGGCGAGCGTGAATTGATCGCGCTTGCCGTCGTGACGAAAAACGGCGGGTCGCCTTGCGGCGCGTGCCGCCAAGTTTTTTCCGAATTTGCGCGCGGCGACGCGTTGTACGCGATCGCGTCGACACGCGGGGGCAAACCGAAAGTGTTCACGCTGGCTGAATTGTTGCCGGAACGATTTGGCGCGGAAAAACTCAAAAGTAAAAACGCCAAATCCGCCAAATAGCCAAATGAACCAAATAATTTGTTTGGCAAGCCGGGCATCTTTTGGGTTGGAGGGTATGGTATAATCTTATCGTGGATATCGGAATGCGGATTGCAGAAAAATCCGAAATCCGAAATCTGAATTCCGAAATTGCCAATGCGAGACCGTCTTTACCGCGTCCAAGCGATTATTCTCAAGCGAAGCGATTTCGGTGAAGCCGATCGTCTGCTCACGCTGTACACGCCCGATCACGGCAAATTGCGCGCGATTGCAAAGGGCGCGCGCAAGCCGGCGAGCCGCAAGAGCGGGCATGTCGAATTGTTTATGCATTCGGAATTGCTACTCGCCAAGGGGCGCGACCTTGACATCGTGACGCAAGCGGAAACGCGCCACGCGTTCCTGCCGTTGCAAGAAGATTTGCAACGCGTCGGCTATGCGTATTACTTTGCGGAGCTCGTGGATCAATTTACGGCGGTCGCCGTTGAAAATCATGCGCTATATGAATTGCTGTTAGGCGCGCTCGGTGGGCTGAGCGATGATTCAAACGACGCGGCATTGCTCGCGCGGTATTTTGAATTGCATCTGCTGGCGTATTCCGGCTATCGCCCGCAATTATTTCACTGCCTGCATTGCGGCAAAGCGTTGGAGCCGACCGACGAAATTCTTTTTAGCGCGGAAGCCGGCGGCGTTTTGCACGCGGCATGCCTGCCGGAGCATTTCAAGAAAACGCCAGAGCAATGGCGCGATGCGCGTCCCCTCACGCTAAACGCGCTCAAGGTCTTGCGTTTTTTGCAGACGCGCGAGTTTGAGACGACGCGCGCGTTGCGGCTGGACAACGAACTGCAGAGCGAGTTGGAGCGATTGTTGCAACATTACATCGCGCATCACTTGGAACGTAACTTGAAGAGCGTCGAGTTTTTACATCGCTTGAAGCGGCTGTTGCCACCGGTGTTGATGGGGAGAGAGAAATAAATGGTTGATATGGACACGCTCGTTTCGTTGTGCAAACGCCGCGGCTTTATTTTTCAGGGATCGGAAATTTATGGCGGCATCGGCGGATTTTGGGATTTTGGTCCGCTCGGCGTCGAGTTGAAAAATAATATCAAGCGCGCGTGGTGGAAAGCGATGGTGCAAGACCGCGACGACATCGTCGGCTTGGACGCGGCGGTGATTATGAATCCGCAAGTATGGCAAGCGAGCGGGCACGTCGAGACGTTCACCGATCCGCTCGTTGAATGCAAAAACTGCCATCATCGCTATCGCGCGGATGAATTGAAAAGCGACGCGTGCCCGAACTGCGGCATGCGCGGGCAATTGACCGAGCCGCGCCAATTCAATTTGCTGTTCAAGACGACGGTTGGATCCGTAGAAGACGCGGCAGCGCTTGCGTATCTGCGCCCGGAAACCGCGCAAGGTATCTTTGTGAATTTCGCGAACGTGCAACAAGCGATGCGGAAAAAAATTCCGTTCGGCATCGCGCAGATCGGCAAAGCGTTTCGCAATGAGATCGTGTTGGGCAATTTTATTTTCCGCGACCGCGAGTTTGAACAGATGGAGATGGAATTTTTCTGCAAGCCCGGCGCGGAAGATGAATGGCACGATTATTGGCGCGACGCGCGGCGCGCGTGGTGGAAGCGTACGTTCAACCTCGCGGAGGATCACCTCCGCGTCAAAGTCATTCGCCGCGACGCGACGACGATCATCGGTCCTGATCCGGAGGATGTCAAGCCGGAAAAGCCGCCGCATTATTCCAAGGGCAATTACGATATCGAATACAAATTTCCGATGGGCTGGAGCGAAGTCGAGGGGATCGCGAGCCGCACCGATTTTGATTTGAGCGCGCATCAAAAGTCGAGCGGCAAGTCGCTCGAATATTTTGACGACGAGACGAAAGAAAAGTATCTGCCGTACGTCGTCGAGCCGGCAATGGGTGTCGAGCGCGCGTTTCTCGTCGCGCTGTTCGAGAGTTATCGCGAAGAGCCGGTGCGCGACGAAAAGCGCGTCGTGCTACGGTTGCCGTACGCGCTCGCGCCGCTCAAAGTTGCAGTGCTACCGCTCGCGCGCAATCGCCCGGAAATCGTCGCGCTCGCGCAAAAAATTACGGCTGAATTCAAGCGGCATTTGATGGCAACGTACGACGACACCGCGAGCATCGGGCGACTGTATCGGCGACAAGATGAAATCGGCACGCCGTTTTGCGTCACGGTGGATCATCAAGCGGCATTGCCGGACGATGAAAAGTATGATGGCAAGGTAACGATTCGTGAGCGCGATTCGATGGAGCAAGTGCGCGTGAGCGTGGATCAAGTAGTGAGCATATTGCGCGAAAAGTTGGCGTGAGGCGTGATGTCAGGTCCAATGTCCGGCGTCCCGTATGACGCGTAGAGGAGGCGAGATGGCGAATCTAGTGGTCGAACGTGACAATGTTCTAAATGTTGTGCAGGAATGGCTTGCCGCAACCGGCGTTCAGAAAAATGAAAAAGTTGAGGTAACCTTTTTGCATGGTGAGGTCATTATCCGCCCGCAATCAGAAAAACGCGCGGAATTAGACGCGTGGCTGGATGAGGCGACGCGCAAGTACGACAGTGTTCTTAAACGTCTTGCGGTTTCATAGCGATGCGATACATCGAACTCGATGAAGTATTGCAAATTCATGAGCGCGCCATTCGTCAGTACGGCGGCTCGCCCGAATTGCGGGATATGGGCGGTTTGGAGTCGTCTTTAGCAACTCCGAAGCAAACAATGTTTGGTGATGACCTCTATCCTGATCTGGCGTCGAAAGCGGCGATATTGTTTTTCTTGCTGGTGAAGAATCATCCCTTCGTTGATGGAAACAAACGCACCGGTCTTTTGTGTCTATTGCGCTTTCTTCAGCTGAATGGCAATATGCTCGACGCGACCAATGACGCCCTCTATCAATTCACGCTCGACGTGGCGACGTCCCAATTGGACAAAGACCAAATCGCCGACTGGATTCGAACGCACTTACGAGCAACACGATGAATCAAGGAGGATTCTTCAATGCCAGCCAAACCCCCCCGCACCACAACCACGCGAAATTCGAAAACTGGTCCTGAACGAAGTGAAGGATCGAAAATCAAAAACCCCAAATGGGTTTATCTCTTCCGCGAAGGCAACGCGCAGATGCGTGATCTACTCGGCGGCAAGGGCGCGGGGCTTGCCGAAATGACCCGCGCGAAATTGCCGGTGCCGCCCGGCTTTACGATTACGACCGCCGCGTGCAACGCGTACCGCGCGGCGAAAAATAAATTTCCCAAAGGCATGTGGCAGCAAACGCTCGCCGCGCTGAAGAAAATTGAAAAGGCGAGCGGCAAAAAGTTCGGCGATGCCAAAAATCCGCTACTTGTCTCGGTACGCTCGGGCGCGAAATTCTCGATGCCGGGAATGATGGACACCGTTCTCAATCTCGGACTCAACCCGCGCACAGTGCAGGGCATCGAGGCGTTGACGAAAAATCCACGCTTTGCGCAGGATTCGTATCGCCGGTTTATTCAGATGTTTGGAAAAACGGTAATGGGGATCGAAGGAAAAAAGTTTGATGCGATCTTTGACGCGGCAAAAGCAAAGTACCGCGTCACGCAAGATACGGATCTTGATTCGAACTCGCTTAGACAAGTTGTCGCGAAATACAAAGAACTGTATCAAAAAGAAATTGGCGCGGATTTTCCGGACGATCCGTACCAGCAACTCGAGCTTGCGATTGGCGCGGTCTTTCGTTCGTGGATGGGAAAACGCGCGATCGAATATCGCCGCATTGAAAAAATTCCGGAGGATCTGGGCACCGCGGTCAATGTGATGCCGATGGTGTTTGGAAATCTCGGCAACGATTCTGGTACCGGCGTCGCGTTCACGCGCAATTCCTCGACCGGCGCGAATGAATTGACTGGGGAATTCTTATTGAACGCGCAGGGTGAGGATGTCGTTGCGGGCGTGCGCACGCCGTTGCAGATTGCGGAAATGAAAGCGCGCATGCCAAAATTGTATGCTCAACTTGGCGCGATTGCGCGGCGGATGGAAAAGCATTATCGCGACATGCAAGATGTGGAATTCACGATCGAGCGCGGCAAATTGTATATGCTCCAAACGCGCACCGCGAAACGAACGGCACGCGCCGCAATCAAAATCGCGGTGGATCTGGCGCGCGAAAAAGTGATCACGAAAGAAGAAGCAGTGCAACGGGTAGACGCGAAGCAAGTGGAAATTTTGCTCAGCCCGCAATTCGACGAGCGCGCGAAAGAGGCGGCGCGAAAAAGCGGCGCGTTCTTGACGCACGGGCTGAATGCATCGCCCGGCGCGGCGAGCGGCGTCGCGGTGTTCGATCCGGATAAAGCGGTTGAGCTGAGCCGCGCGAATCGGCACGTGATTCTCGTGCGATACGAAACGTCGCAAGAAGATGTGCATGGAATGTTTGTCGCGCGCGGAATTCTCACCCAACACGGCGGCGCGACCTCGCATGCGGCGGTCGTCGCGCGCGGGTGGAATAAGCCGTGCGTTGCTGGTTGCGAAGCCATCCGCGTTGAAGAAGACGCGCGAAAATTTTCGGTGAACGGCCAGGTGATTCAAGAAGGCGACACGATTTCGATTGATGGCGGCACCGGCGAAGTATTTGCCGGTGAAATCAAAACCAATCCCGCCGATTTTGAAAATGAAGCGGATTTGAAATTGTTGTTGAGTTGGGCGGATGTGGTGCGCGCAAAGAAATCGCGCCGTGCCATTCCGCTTTCACCGGCGGCAGGGCTAGAAATTTGGGCGAACGCGGATTATCCGGCGGACGCGCGCGTCGCGCGTCGGTTCGGCGCGCAAGGCATTGGATTGTGCCGCACCGAGCATATGTTCAAAGAAGCAGAGCGCCTGCCGATTGTGCGAAGTATGATTCTCGCCAAAGAGGATGCCACGCGGCAAAAATATCTCGATCAACTTTTGCCGATCCAACGCAACGATTTCATTGGCTTGTTTGAAGCGATGGGCGAATTGCCGGTCGTGATTCGTTTGATTGACCCGCCGTTGCACGAATTTCTGCCGCCGTTTGAAGCATTGTTGGTGCAAGTAACAGAACTGCGAGTGCGCGGAAATAATCCGGCGGAACTTGCGGAGAAAGAAGAATTGTTGAGCGCCGTCACCGCGATGCGCGAAGCCAATCCGATGCTTGGCTTGCGCGGCTGTCGCTTGGGGATCACGATGCCGCAGATTACGATGATGCAAGTGCGCGCGATTATTGAAGCCGCCTGTGCGATGCGAAAGCGCGGCGTTCACGCGCATCCGGAAATAATGATTCCGCTGATCGGGCATGTCAACGAGTTGACGAATCAGCGCGCAATTTTGGAAGCCGAAGCAAAAAAAGTGATGGCGGAGCAAGGCGTCACCGTTGATTACAAATTTGGCACGATGATCGAGTTGCCGCGCGCCGCGCTGACGTCCGCCGAAATCGCGCCGTACGCGCAATTTTATTCCTTCGGCACAAACGATTTGACGCAAATGGCGTACGGATTTTCGCGCGATGACGCCGAAGGAAAATTTTTGCTCCAGTACGTCGAGGATAAAATTCTGCCGGAGAATCCGTTTCAATCGCTTGATTGGATTGGTGTGGGACGGTTAATGGAAATTTGCGTGCAAGAGGGACGCGCCGTGCGCCCCGATTTGAAAATTGGAATTTGCGGCGAGCATGGCGGCGATCCGTCGTCGATCGAGTTTTGTCATCGCGCCGGTTTGAATTACGTGAGCGCGTCGCCGTACCGCGTGCCGGTCGCGCGGCTCGCGGCGGCGCAAGCCGCGTTGGCGAAGATTACGAAGGATAAATAAATTTTCCGCGCATCTCTGCTTGACAAGTCCTCCCTCTTGTGCGAGTATTCTGCCGCGAAATTTCTCGCGGCAGTTTTTATATTGTTTGTGAAGCAGGCGCGTGATATCGTACGGTTAGGATTGTCACCTCGAGCGAAGCGAGAGGTCACGTTGTTCGAATAACGAGATTCCTCGCTTCGCTCGGAATGACATCAAAGAATGTGAATCGAAATGTCTTCCGTTGAACAAGTAAAACAAAAACTCGATCTCGTGGATGTCGTCTCCGAGACCGTTCGCCTCCGCAAATCCGGAAAATCTTTTTCCGGATTTTGTCCCTTTCATCCCAACTCGCGCACGCCGGCGTTCTACGTTTTCCCGGATACGCAATCGTGGCATTGCTTCGGCGCGTGCGGCACCGGCGGCGATCTCTTTGCGTACGTGATGAAGCGCGATCATTTGGATTTCGGCGAGGCATTGCGCCAACTCGCGCAACGCGCCGGCGTGCGGCTCGAACGCGCGGATGCCGGCGAAGACGCGCAACGCCAACGCCTGCGCGAAATTCTCGCGGCGACCGCCGCGCAATTCCACTATCAGCTCAAGCATCATCCCGCCGCGCAAGGCGCGCGCGATTACGTTGCCAAGCGTTTCATCTCTGCCGAAACTGCCGCGCAGTTTGAATTGGGCTATGCGCTCGACGATTGGAACGCCACGCGTAATTTTCTGCGCGGCAAAGGATTTGCGGAAGCCGATATCGAAGCCGCCGGTTTGATCGGCAAGAGCGAGCAAGGCAATTATTATGATCGCTTTCGCGGGCGGCTCATGTTTCCGATTCGCAATCGCAACGGCGAAGTGATCGGCTTTGGCGCGCGCACCTTGACCGGTGAAGAGCCGAAATATTTGAATTCGCCGCAGACCGCGCTCTTTGACAAAAGCGGCACGCTCTACGGAATGGATCAAGCCCAAGACGCGATTCGCGCGCAAGACCTCGCGGTGATCGTCGAGGGTTATATGGACGTGATCGGCGCGCATCAAGCCGGCTTTAAAAATGTTGTCGCATCGCTCGGCACCGCGCTCACTGAAAAACAATTGGGATTGTTGAAACGCTTGACGAAACGCTATGCGCTCGCGCTGGATCCGGACGCGGCAGGCGAAGAAGCGACCAAACGCGGTTTGGAAGTCGCGCGCGAAGCCTTGACGCGCAAAACCGTGCCGGTGCCGATGGGCGCGGGCATGATCGGATTTGAACAGCGGCTCGAAGCGGAATTGCTCGTCATTCCATTGCCGCCGGGTCAAGACCCGGACGAACTCATTCACGATAACCCGGCGCAGTGGACGAAACTCGTCGCGCAAGCCGAGCCGCTCGTGGATTTTTATTTTCGCGTGCTCACGCAGGACGTGGATCTAACGAGCGCGCGCGGCAAATCGCTCGCGGTGCAACGGCTCGCGCCGATCCTTCGCGAAATCGGCGACGCGGTGCAGCGCGGGCATTACACGCAAAAACTCGCGCGGCTCGTCAAGACGACTGAAGCGGTCATCGCGCGCGAAACGACGCGACGCGCGGAGACGCGGCGCGCCAAAGATTTTCCGGCGGCGAACGCGCTCGAGGCATCACCGGCGGAATTCAATTTGAGCGAATCCTTTTTGACATTCGCGCTTCTCATTCCAGAACATCTGCCGCGGCTCGCGTTTCTGGACGCGGACGCGATTGCGGATACGGAGCAACGCGTGCTGTATGCCGCCTTGCGCGCGTTTGCGAATCGCGTAGAATTGCTCGAGCGCGATGCGTTCCGCGCGTCGCTCGATGCCGCGCTCGCGCCGCTGTACGATGTGCTGATCGAACGCGGCGCGCAATTCGCGCATCTCGGCGAGCCCGAGCGGCGGCGCGAAGTCGAAAAAGCCGCGCGGCGGCTTTTACTTTCACATGACAAGTCCGAATTGGAGATCGTCCAAGCGGAATTGAGCCGCTGGCGCGATGAACGCGTCGCGCAAACAGAGGGGTCGCTGAAAACCGAGCCAGAAATTATCTTGGAGCAACGCGCGAATCAGTTGACCACCCGAATTGCCGAAAGCCAGCGCGCGTTAAAGGCGCTGACGCTTTACAAGACGCACGCGAATGTGAGCCAATCGGTATGACTATGCCAGTCAAGAAAAAAAAGAACGCGCGCAGGACTGTCGCGCGGAAACCGCGTCAACGCCAGCCCGCAAAAATTTTGAAAATGGCGGCAACGATCAAAGGCGGCAAGCCGGATGAAGTGTGGGCGCGCGCCGCTGATCTGCCGGATCAAGATGCCGCGCTGGACGCGCTCGTAAAAAAAGCCGGCGCGAGCAAACGCCTCAATCTGGAGCAAGTCCGCACGGTGTTTCCGGATGCGGACCGAGATCCCGAATTGATCAGCGATTTGCGCCGCCTTTTGCGCGAGATGAAAATCAAGATCGTCGCGAATGGCGCGTCGCCGGCATCCGATTCGGAAGAAGAACCGACAGCGGACGTGGAAAGCAAAGTGACTCTCGGGTTCGATGTTACCAGCGATCCGGTGAGAATGTATTTGCGCGAGATCGGGCGCGTGCCGCTGTTAAAAGGCGAAGATGAAGGCAGGCTTGCCGCGCTGATCAAGCAAGGCGAAGCGGCGCGCGCGGGTCTGCGGCGCGCGAATCTCACCCCCAAAGTAAAATCGAAATTGCGCGTTCAAATCAAAACGGGCGAAGGCGCGAGCGCGGATTTGGCGGAAGCGAATTTGCGTCTCGTGGTCAGCGTCGCCAAACGCTACATCGGGCGCGGCATGTCTTTCCTCGATTTGATTCAAGAAGGCAATATTGGCTTGCTGCGCGCGGTCGAACGCTTTGATCATGCGCGGGGCTATAAATTTTCCACGTACGCAACATGGTGGATTCGGCAAGCGATCACGCGCTCGATTGCCGATCAAGCGCGCACGATTCGCATCCCGGTGCATATGGTCGAGACGATCAACCGGCTCGTGCGCGTGACGCGGCGGCTGACGCAAGAAAAAGGGCACGAGGCAACTTCGGACGAAGTCGCGCTCGAAATGGAAATCCTCGCCCCAGAAGACCGCCGCGCGATTCTCGAAAGCCAAAAGCGCGGCGCGATTCTCGATCCGCGCCTTGAACGTCTGCTCAAGCGCGCGGCGGCAAAAGTTCGACGCATCATGAAAGTCGCGCAAGAGCCGATGTCGCTCGAAACGCCGATGGGCTCGGAAGACAATTCGTCGCTCGGTGATTTCATTCCGGATGAAACCACGCTCGCGCCAACTGATGCCGCCTCGCGCGAATTATTGAAAGAGCAGATGCAAGCCGCGCTGGAGCAGTTGAGCGACCGCGAGCGCGAAGTGCTGGCATGGCGTTTTGGCTTGAAGGACGGGCTGACGCGCACGCTGGAAGAAGTTGGGCAGGAATTCGGCGTCACGCGCGAGCGCATTCGGCAGATCGAAGCCAAAGCGTTGCGAAAATTGCGTCATCCGATTCGCAGTCGCAAACTGCGCGATTATTTGTGATGAGTATCAAATGCGACGCACTTTGAAAATTTGCCGCGAAAAAAAACTTGGGTATAATAGGTCGTGTTCTCGATGACGCGATCCTCGGTAGCTCAATCGGCTGAGCAGGCGGCTGTAAAAGCGCAAGGTTCGCGATGGCTGAAAAAAGAAAATACACTGATCGCCGTGAGTATCTGATCGAAGCCGTAAAAAAACGGCGAAAGAAGATTCGGCAAATGGCGCTCGATCGCTTGGGTGGCAAATGTAGCCGGTGTGGTTACGATCAGTGTGAAGAGGCATTAGAGTTTCACCATCTTGATTCTTCTCAAAAAGATTTTGGAATCTCTAGCCAAGGGTACACCCGAAGCTGGAAGAGAGTCGAAGAAGAGCTCAAGAAGTGTATCCTCCTCTGTGCCAACTGCCATCGTGAGATTCATGTGGGCAAGATTGCAGCTTTCCGCTGAAAGGCGGTTTGAAAAATCGGGTGAATTCAGGGAACCCCTCAATCAAACATTAGGGTAATCCTGAGCGAAGCCCGCCGAATGAGGGAAACAGTAGGCGGGAACGTGCAGAGACTAGGGGATGAGAACCTCGATCAATAATTCCCCAATAGCGCCCGACACCTTCCCGCGCAATGCGAAAGGTGATGAGATAGTCCAAGCCCTTTGGAAACAAAGGAGCCCTTGTAACCGCAAGGTTCTAGGTTCGAGTCCTAGCCGAGGAGCCAGATAAAAAAGGTTTGAGATTTTTGATCTCGAACCTTTTTTGTTTTGTCTTTCCGCAGTTCTTAAAATTTCTATTGACACGCGCGCTCCCGCGTGCTATAAAGGCGAACGATGCAAGCTCTTGTCTTTGACAGTCAACTTCAATTCACGCGCCATTATCCAATGCCGCGTGTGGCTGAAAACGAATCGCGCGTGCGCGTTCTGCGCGCCGGCATTTGCAATACCGATCTCGAGATCGTCAAGGGCTATCTGGGTTTTCGCGGCATTCTTGGGCATGAATTTGTCGGCGTCGTTGAGGAGGGCAAAATGCGCGGCGCGCGCGTCGTCGGCGATATCAACGCGTCCGACGGCACCTGCGCGACCTGCGCGCGCGGCGATGAGACGCATTGCCCGCACCGCACAACGTTGGGCATCGTCAAACGCGATGGCGCGTTTGCGGACTATCTCACCTTGCCGACGCGTAATTTGCATCGCGTTCCCGACGCGGTGAGCGACGCGCACGCGGTTTTTGTCGAGCCGCTCGCGGCGGCATGCGAAATCACTGAACGCGTGCATATCAAGCCGACGGATCGCGTCGGCGTGATCGGCGACGGCAAGTTGGGCTTGCTGTGCGCGCAAGTTTTATTTCTGACCGGCTGTGATCTGCTTCTCTTTGGGCGGCACGAAAAAAAATTCGCGTTCCTGCAGAAACGCGGCATTCGCGCGACGACGGATGCCGCGTCCATGCCCGGGCAGTTTGATGTCGTTGTGGATTGTACCGGCAACGCCGGCGGGTTTGACCTCGCGCGCAAATTATTACGCCCGCGCGGCACGCTCGTTTTGAAATCCACTTTTCATGGCGAGCAAGCCATGGCATTCGCGCCGTTGGTTATTGATGAAATCACGATCACCGGCTCGCGGTGCGGTCCGTTCGCGCCGGCGTTACGTTTGCTCGAACAAAAATTAGTGGATGTGGATTCGATGCTGAGCGCGGAATATCCGCTGGCGCGCGGGGTCGAAGCGTTTGAGCACGCGCGCGCGGCGGGTGTTTTGAAAGTACATCTCCTTATGAATTGACCCGGCGACACGGAGACATGGCGACACGAAGAAGGTTTTTCTCGGCGTCGCCGCGTCCTGCAGTCTCGGCGTCAGGGATTACGCGGAGGAGCATTGCCAAAGAATTACTACATCGCTATCGAAGGCGTAATCGGCGTCGGCAAGACGACGCTCGCGCGCGCAATTCAACACGAGCTCAACGCCGAAATTCTGCTCGAGGTTTTTGAAGAGAATCCATTTCTCGCGCGCTTTTATAAAGATCGCAAACTCTACGGCTTTCAAACGCAGATTTTTTTCCTCCTCAGCCGCTATCATCAACAGCATGCGGCAATTCCCGCCGCGCTGACGCGCGCGCCGCTCGTCAGTGATTACACGTTCGACAAAGATCACATTTTCGCGCGGCTGAACATTGACGGTGATGAGTTGGCGATGTACGAGCAGGTGCATACGATTCTTGCCGGCAAACTCGTGCCGCCCGATCTCATCGTCTATTTACGCGCGACGACCGACACGCTTTTGCGCCGCATCGCCGTGCGCGACCGCGCGTACGAGCGCGCGATAGAGCGCGGGTATATCGAAGCGTTGAACGCCGCGTACGAAGAATATTTTGCGCGCGCCGCCGCGCCGGTGCTGACGCTCGACGCGAACCGGCTGGATTTTGTTCAGCGCGCAGAGGATTTGCAATTTATTTTGAGTCAAGTGCGCGCCAAATTGAAATCGGGGACGTATCAAGAGCCATTGCTGTGAAAAAAAAATTCATCGCCATCGCTGGCAACATCGGCGTCGGAAAATCAACGCTCGTCGAAAAAATGTGCGCGCGCTGGGACTGGCAGCCGTTCATCGAAGGCGTGGTGGACAATCCCTACCTCGCTGATTTTTACGGCGATATGCGCGCGTGGGCATTTCATTCGCAAATCTTTTTTCTTTCGCAACGCTTGCGCGATTTGCGGCGGCTGATTGATCACGCAACGTCGGTCGTGCAAGATCGCACGGTGTACGAAGACGCGGAAATTTTCGCCAAAAATCTGTATCGTCAGCAGTTGATCAGCGAGCGTGATTGGAGATCGTACAGCGAACTGTATCACGCGCTCACGCAACTTTTGCCGCCGCCCGATCTGGTCGTTTACCTGCAATCGTCCGTGCCGACGCTGTTGGAGCGCATCGCGCAACGCGGGCGCGAATACGAAAAAAAAATCGCGCCGGACTATTTGGCGCAATTGAATGAGTTGTATGCGGAATGGATCGGCAATTTCAATCTCGCGCCGGTGTTGATCGTGCCTGCCGAGCGCTTGGATTTTGTCGCGAACGAACAGCATCTCGATCTGATTCTTGAAAAAATCAAAGACAAATTGCGCGGTGAACAAATGGTGTTGTTCGAATAAACAAAACTCCCGAAGATGCCTTCGGGAGTTTTGTTTTACGGCGTTCGGGTTGGCGTTACACTCGCGGGGATTGTGATTGTAACGCTCGGTGTCGCGCCGGGGGTGTTGGTCGAAGTGGGCGGCGCGCCGGTTAGGGTCGCGGTCGGTGTCGCCGAGATGAGCGGCGTGAGTGTCGGCGGCGCGGCGCGGGCGGAAAGCGCGCGACTGCGCTCGGTAACGTCAACGCGCAACGGCGCGTTCTGCGCCGCGGTTTTCAAATATTGTTCGTACTCGAGGCGCGCTTTGACATAGTCCTGCCGATAATCGTAAATGAAACCGAGATACGCATGCGCTTCGCTGAAAGCCGGATTGAGCCGCAACGCATTTTGAAGTGAATTGAATGCCGAGTTGTGATTGTTCAGAAAAAAATAGCCGATGCCCGCGCCGAGATGCGCTTGCGGATTCGTCGCTTCGATTTGCAAGACGCGGTTGAAAATTGTTACCGCGCGATCGTACACTTTGGCGGTGAGCGTTTCTTGCCCGAGACGTAATAGCAGATTGACATCGGTCGCGGTATTCACATTAACCGTCGGCGTCACTGTTGGCGGACCCGGTGTAAAAGTAAAAGTCGGAATGCCGGTCGGGCGCGACGTCGCGGCGGGGGACCCGGCTTTGGGCAGTATAGTCAATGTGCGCGCGGCGGCTGTCACGGTGAGCGCGCGTCGTTCGCCAGTGATTTGCGCGATCGGCGTGGGCGCGCCGGCTTGCGCCGGCGGTTGCGCCCCGCGATTTAGCAATTCGGCGCCAACGCGATTTACAAAGAGGAGGAGCAGAATGCTCGAGACCGCGAGAACTGCGGACGCGACGATTCGATGCGCGCGCGGATAGGCAGGTGACTGGACGCGCGCGCCTTCGACGACCCGAACATTTTTTGAAACGAACACCAGCGCGGAAGTAATCACGGCGGTCAAAAGCAACAAGCCTTCTACGGCAATGATGAGATCGCCGCTAAATTTTTCAAACACATTCAACAAGCCGACCATCCCGCCAGCGACCGCGCCGATGCGACCGATGAGGGGCATAGCGTCTTTCAAAATTTGGCTCAGACCGGCATTTGAATTTGACATGATTCGCTCCCGCGCGGCAAGTGGATCCGGGAATATCTTGAGCGCGATGGCATCAAGATTTCAATCGGATTATTATCTTTACTCACGTTACGCACCCTCTGTCACCCTGAGCAGATTCGCTTTGCTCACTGTAAACTCCGCGAAGGGTCTGGTTGTTCCAAAAGCAACCAAAATTTCCCGAAAGCGAGAAGAATTCATTTGAAACAACAAGATTCTTCACTCGCGGAGTTTATCCTGAACGCACTGAAGGGCTCGTTCAGAATGACATCGCGTAACGTGAGATCTTTATTCCGCCGCGGATTCTAATTCCAGTTGTGGAATTCCCAACGCCATCACCGCGATCAAACCCAACAGCACCGCGAACCATAGCGTACACACGCGCACGATCAATGTCGCCGCGACCGCGCTTTCGCGCGCCAGCGCCGTAATTTGTTCCAACAGAAATGCCATTCCGCCTTCGGTCGCGCCCAAGCCGCCGGGTAAAAGCGATGCCGCGCCGAAAAGCGACGCCGCCGCGTAAATAAAGGTCGCTTGCAATAAGAGCGTCGCCGACGGCGCGAGTCCGACGCCCGCGAGAATGATCAGCAACGCGACGCATTCCGCGAACCACGCGGCGACCGAGAGCGCGAGCGCGATCACGAGCGGCTTGAATTGCAAAAGCAAGTACGCGCTCTCGTACAGATTGCGCGCGAGATTGGCGAATTTGCCGATGAACGGCAAGCGCGCGGCGAGATCGAGTAAGCGTTGCGCAAGCGCACGGCTTTGCACGATCGCGATCAAAATCATGGTCGCGATCACAATCGCCGCGAGCGCGCCCGCGCCAAGCGGATACAAACCCAATCCGACCGCCGCGAGCAAAACCATTCCCAGCACGTCGGTCAAGCGTTCCGCGATGACGATGGACGCCGAATGACTCACCGGCGTCCCCGCGCGCGCTTTGAGCAAAAATGATTTCAACACTTCGCCCAATTTGCCCGGCGTCATTGTCAGACTAAAGCCGGTCAGGAAAATCAAAAGCGAATCGCGCGGCGAAACATTCTTGACGCCGATCACGCCGAGATAATAATGCCAGCGCAAAAAACGCAAGAGGTAATTGATCAGCGTCACGGCGAGCGCGAGCGGCAACCACTGCCATTGAAATTGCGCGAACGCGGCAACGAGACGCGGCGCGTCCGCATAAAACGTCAGCGCGATCACAACCGCCAGCGCGAGCGCCAGCGACGCGGAAATTTTTTTGCCCAGATTTTTCATCAGCGGTTACGCGCCGCGCCGGAGCGCCATATACAACGCGGCGATCAACGCGAGCGCGCCCGCCATCGCGCCGGCGGACGCCGCCGCGAACGGCGCGCGGGATCCATAACCGGGATTGATCGGGCGGTCGGGGCTGTAACGCGATTGCAATAGCTTGCCCCATTCGGTGCGGAGCGCGGCGTCCGCGCGCTTTTTGCCGAGAAAAGGAAACCAATACGAATTGTGATAAATGTTCGACGCGGCGTACGACCACGGCACGAGCGGCGTGCGTAAAAGGAAATGCTCGAACGGATGCAAAAAGCCGTGATAGATTTGCTTTTGACCCCACGAGGCAAACGTGTTTTCGTACGCGCTAAATTTCCAATTCTCGTTGGACGCGTCCACGTCGCCGACAAATTTGATCTCGCGCGGATCGCCGACGCCCAAGCCGCGTTCGTGCGCGGCACGCACAAATTGTAAACTCATTGGATCAAGCCCCATAATTTTCGCCATCGCTGCGTCGAGCGCGACCGGATCGGATGACGCCATCATTACATTCTTGACGTGCCAGCGCGTCGCGCGCGGACCCGGACCCTCGCCGGCAAGCGTGCCGTCCATCACCGCGAACAGTCCGCTGTGAATATCCTGCTGAATCTGCAATAAATCTACGAGCGTTTCGTGGATGACGCGGTGCGTCCAATGGCGTTTCTGATCGAGCATGCCGCCGAACGCATTCTTCATCGCGCCGGTGACGTTCGTGAACACGTGCGTCTTCATCGTCGGCAAATGCAAAACGTTTTTGCCATAGAAAAATTTCGGAATGCGGACGCCGTGCTTGTACACTTTGTCGAGAACCAAAAAGGGTTGCTTGGGCTCGTACGTGACCCACTCAACGTCTTTTTGGTACGTCTCCGCGGTGCGCATGCCGTACTGATCTTGCACGAATTTGTGACGATTGTTGAGTTGTCCTTCTTGTCCGTTGACGACGACCGTGTCGTTGTGCGTTGCAATGAGATTCTCGTGTTGGTATCCGTCAGCGAGCATTTTTTTGACGACGCCTTCCAATTGCCACGGTGCGGTGGAGCAACTCGGATACCAAATCTGCCAGGAGATATTGATCTTGACGAGCGTCTCTTTGTCTTTCGGTAAATTGTCTGTATAACGCGCGAGTTCTAACAAGCGCGCGTAATCGTCCAGCACGGTCTCGGGACGCGTGCGTAAAATGGCGACCTGACCGCGTCCGGGAAAATTCCTTGCATCAATCACTCGATTGGCTCCTTGATTAGATTGTTCGCAGTATATTCAAGCCGATGCTGAATGGCAAATTTGAAACGTGCGTCGCACGTACTAGTTGTTGCCGCGCGCGCTTTGTGCTATAATTTTTTCGCTTGGCAGAGTGGAGGCAACGTGGATTCCGAAGCGAAACAACTGGAGCGTAAAATCATCGGCGTCTTGATTCGCGCGGCTCGCGAAAAAGCGCGGCGCACAGAAAAACAAGTCGCACAAAGATTGGGTGTGACGCCGGCGCGCGTCAAGCAGTGGGAACGCGGCGCGCGTGAAGTCACCTTCCCCGAACTCGAAACCCTCGCGCTGTTTTTCAATGAGCCGCTCTCGTTTTTCTTCGAAGGCACTTTGACGTTGCAGGAAACGATCGCGGCGCCGCCGACGCCAGAGCAAACGAAGGCGCGCCGGGTCGCGCTGGGCGCGAAATTGAGACAAGCGCGGCTTGCCGCCGGCAAAAGCAAAGCAGAATGCGCCGCCGCGATCAAGCGCAAGCTCGGCACGCTCGCGCGCTACGAACGCGGCGCGGGCGATATTCCGCTGACCGAACTCGATCAACTGGCGCAATTTCTCAACATCAATCTTTATTATTTTATCGAACGCGCGGCGAGCGCGGACGAAGGCGGCGATTTGCACGAGTTGGAAAAATTCGCGCGTCTGCCGCGCGAAACGCGCGCGTTTGTGCTCGAGCCGGAAAATTTGCCGTATCTGCGGATGGCGGCGAAATTCAGCGACTTGCCGGCGGACAAACTGAAAGAACTCGGCGAGATATTTTTGGGCGTGAGGTAGGTTGAAAGTTGGAGGCGAACGAACTGCACGCGGAAGGATTGCGGCTCTACGCCGAGGGTCGCCATGACGATGCCATCGCCGCGTTCGAGCAAGCCCGCGCGGAATTTCTTGCGCGCGGCGATGCAAGGAAGGCGGCGGAAATTGAAAATGATCTCGGCGTTGCCTATGTGCGCGCGGGGCGCGCCGCGGACGCGGAAAAAACTTTGCAGGCGGCGATTGGGCACGCGCAGAGCGCGGGGAATTTGCTGACCGAAGCGAAAGCGACCGGCAATCTCGCGCAAGTGTTGGAGCAGGGTGGCACGCGCGAGGACGCGGCAAAAAATTATCGCCGCGCGGCGGATTTATTTCACCGCGCCGGCGAAAAAGAATTCGAGGCAGACACCTTGCGCGCGTTGACGCAATTGTATCTCGCGCGCGGGCGTTGGCTCGAAGCGTTGGCGGCGTACGATCGTGCACTGGCGGCGCGCGGCGGCGCGGGTGTGTTGCGCGCGTTATTGCAGATACCGTTGAAATTGTTGGGCGTGCGGTAGGGACGACCACGCAAAGGGCGACCACATCGGGTCGCCCCTACGCATTTATTTCACCGAGAAATTCGCGACTTGATCTAACACCCCGTTCACAAAAATCTCCACGCGATACGTTCCCACGGGCCATTTCGTTTCCGGTTTCAAAAAGAAATCCAGATTGCGTGAGCCCTCCGTTTCTAAATCCGATTGATCAATCACGGTATTCGGCGGAACGACGTTGCCGACATCCACGGCATACCACACCGCTTTGAATTTTGTTTTCGCCGGGGCATTGTTCAAAGTTGTGATCGCGTGAAAAATTGAAGTGGGCTTGAATACGGTCGTCGGATTCACCGGCTCGGCAAGTTCTTTGCCGGCGTCCTCCGCCATTGTAACTTTGGCGATAAAGCCGGAGGGTTTGGGCGCGGCGGCATTATTACCGGTGGGCGTTGCGGCAATTGTCGCCGTCGGCGCGGCGGTCGGCTCCGGCGGAAGCGGAGTTGAAACGGGCGCGCACGCGGAGAAAAATAAACTCGCGGTGAGCGCCAGCATATAGATCGCGCGCAGATTTAATTTCATTTTACTCCTCGTCAAAAATCTTGCGAAAGATTGTAACGCATTGTGCGCGGTAAATCAATCGCCGCATTCGTCTTCCCATGGCTTGTGCAAAGTCAGAGAATAAAAGGTGCGAGCACGCCTTCGTGCGGCTTCCTGCCAGAGGCGGCACGCGGGCGTGCCTTGCTCCACATTGTCAACGGACTTTGCACAAGCCTTGTTCGTCTTCTGCCGCCAGAAAATTTTTCAACCAACGCGGCGCGCCCTCTGCATTTTCCTCTTTGGATTTTCCTTCCAACGTTGCGGTGACCTGATGCCACGTTAACGCGCGGCAGACCAGTCCGATTCTCTGCGCGATCTCAAACGCCGCGCGCAAATCCGCGCGTGACGCGTAATGCGTCCACGCGCCTAGATAAGTATCGCGCAGGCGCGCGAGTTCCGGCGAGCGCGCGTCGAGTTCGAGCGTGTGCGCAATGCTCCGCAGCGCGACGACAAGCGTAAAGAACGGATGCGCCGCGCAACTCTCGCCCCAATCGAAAAACGCATAGCGACCGTCGCGCACGAGAATATTGGCGTCATGAAAATCATCGTGATGCAGAGTTTCCGGAATTTTGTATTGCGCAAGTTCGGCACAGCGCGCGGCAAAAATCGGCGTCAGCGCGCGCAAACGCGCGTATTCATTCGCCGTGAGACCATTCGGCAAATCAATTCGCAGCGCGTCTGCATCGTCGAGCAATTGCGCGTATTGCGCGGGCAGGGTTTGCAGGCGGCGGTCGAGAATGCCGAACGCGAGCATTTCGTTGACGCGCGCGGCTAATTCGATCTGCGCGTCCGCATACAATGGAAAAATTTTTTGCCAATGCCGGCAATCGCGGTCGTCTTGAATGATGCTACGGAGCGAGACGCCGCCGTCGTGCATCAGCATCCAATTGCGCGAGGCATCGGCGGCAATCACGCGCGGCATGCAATCTGGTCGCCAGCGCGATAACGCGCGCGTCAGCGCGATTTCGTGCGCGAGCGCGGGCATTGTCGCCTTGAAAAAAATCGCGCCGACGTTTGTCGGCACGCGCAGGATCGTTGACCAAGGTCGAAGGTGGGTTTGCGAAATCGCGCCGGCGAGGCTGATTTTTTCGCGCGCGAGTTCCGCGTGAATCCATACGTGCGTTTGCGCGAGCCAATCGGGTTGACTCCAGAGGAGCGGCGTGGGTTCCGCCTCAAATTCTATTTTCTCTAACCCCGCGCCCGGTCTAATAGCAACATCATCATCAGACTCAGCAACACGCGTTTCTCTTCGAGCGCGGCGAGCATAGTTTTTTTCTCAAGCGCAAATCTGCCCTCCAAAAAAGCCGGTTGCTTTTCCAGCCGCATCACGGTCGTGCCATCCAGCCGGGATACCAAATAAGCCGGATGAAAAAAATAGCCGGAGAGCATTCCGATGATCGGAATCTCTCGCAAGAGACCGTCCAACACTTTGACCCACGGATTTTCTTCGCGGATGCTCATTACGGGTGTATCGCCTTCCAAGATATCATAATGAACGCGCCAGAGTGATTGCATCCCGTGCCGCTTAACCGCACCGAGCGATGCACCATTCTGATCCGTAAAATTGTAGCGGGCTGAAAAATCCAAGATGCGATCCGCGTTGATTGTGTACAAGGGCTGGGTCTGTTGCTCGTCGGCAAAAACAGTCACCGCCTCTTTTAGCTTGAACAGTTTTTGTTTGACGTAGGCGACGAGATTGCCGTTGGTGTCCCGGACGGAAAACTGTGGAGCAAAAGCGACGATCTTGAAAGTGAGCAGTAATGGGTAATTGAGCGGTGATTGCATCGGGGTCTCCTGACTGTGAGAGAATTTGGAATTACGCTAAATGAGTCGTTCATCGCGCGGCGGCGTGTTTCAAGCGACCAGCCCCGCGATTTCTTTAGCCCGCGCGCTGATGGACTGCGCGAGCTCAAGCCGCCGGTTCTCATCCATAGTCCATGCACCAATGAGAGCGCCGTTGACATCCGCAAGCGCGGCATAAATCAAACGCAGGAGCCGCTTGGTTTCAGTGGTAAGTTGCTGAATTGCCGTTGTCGTCTTGTCAAGTTGAATCGTATGCTGTCGCATATGCGAGTCAAACCGATGGAGACGAAACCGGATACTCATCAGTTCTTTTTCCCAGTATTCGGTTGGCAGTTCTAATTCGGCGTCGGTGATGTCGGCAAATTCGCGGAGAACCCGTTCGTGAAAGGTCTGGTGAAAATGTCGTAGACCTTCAAGTGGTCCTTCTATCATTGAACGAAAAGCCGCTTCATCTATGCCGCTTGTTCCCGCGCGGACGACTCGAGTAATCTTTGGCGGGCGTCCATCGCCGCTTCGATGTCCATCGAGCGCATATCGAATGGCTACATAGAACCATACTTCCGCGTCAATGATATGTTCAAAAATTTTTCTCACTGACCATTCATTCTCGGCGGGGGCTTGATCAATCCGATCATTTTCTAAACCAATGAGCGCCGCTTGCAAATCCCAAAATGCGACAGCATATCCCGCGAGAATTATTTGTGCCGCTGAAGGCGCGCGGTCTCGAGCGATTCTTTCAGATCGAATTTTCGCGGCGAGCTCGCGCAATTCTTCATAGGTTCTGAAAAATGCAAAGCGGATTCCCTCTTCGTCGTAGGATTGCCATGCCCACGCGCGTTCTAATTGAATATCGGAGATGCTTTGCGTGAGATTTGCAAATTGCTCAACTGCTTTCGTCAACGCGCTATTGGTCATGGATAAACTCCTGATGATTTCCGATTCTACCGCAACTCTTGCGCTAAATCAACCGCCGCGCGCAAAAAAAACCGCCGGCATTTCGCCAACGGGAGATTACGCATTCAACCGCGCACGAGAGCCCGTCCTGAGCGGAGGCGAACGGTTTGCGTTACCCGCTGGTGGGCGGGCGTGGACAAAGCTCATTATACAGAAAAATGCTTGGGCGTAGATTCTGCCTCTTTAAACGCGGCGAATCCCACTAGTCGGGTGCACGCTTTGTTAGCC